>Ga0181530_10000503_pt1 | contig 50013 bp, 36 predicted proteins | sample PEATcosm2014_Bin_42_FD_119769 | JGI IMG/M metagenome (GOLD analysis project Ga0181530, IMG submission 119769) | Peatland microbial communities from MTU Mesocosm Facility, Houghton, MI, USA - PEATcosm2014_Bin10_60_metaG | ecosystem: Environmental > Terrestrial > Soil > Wetlands > Peat | place...
CTCATAACCCAAAGGTCGCTGGTTCAAATCCAGCCCCCGCAACCAATCTGCTGAACAATTTAAAGAGCTTAGAAAAGGCCGCCATGAACGGCCTTTTCCAGTTTTGGGTGGAACGTCAGCGTTCTGGCCGTATTCCTTTCGCCGGGGAGGAGAACTTGCCTTTGCCTTCGTTCAGCATGATTCGATTCGAGCGGGTCCAGGACGCGCAATTCATTGGAATGCATTCAACATTTCGGGTTTTCCACTGACCGCGCCGCGATCGGGTAAACAACGTGCTGAAACTTCTCAGTTACAGCACAGCCTTTTCTCTTCGCTCTTTCTGTCGAATTGAAAGGAGTTGGTTGCATTCTCAAGCAACTCGCGCCACGGATCGTGGCAGCGGCCAAGCCACCATCCAGCCTGGAGCGTCGAGGGCAACAAACCTGTTATGCCCTCGACGCATCTCTACGTAGTGTAGCCATTTGGCAAATTCTTCCGAAGCTTCTGAGTACGGCGCTGTTCTTCTGGATCTGCCAAAAACTGCGATAGAAAATTTCGCCGTCAAGGATGACCATGAAACCCCAGCATGGTCGCAGGCGTGTTGTCATCGAAGATGTAAACCCTCAGATCGATGGGGGACGGCACGCGATTCACCGCGTCGCCGGTTACGAGATTCTCGTCACGGCGGCTATCTATGCCGACGGCAAGGACGAGCTGGCTGCGCGTTTGCTCCATCGCCATTCGAGTGATGCACAATGGCGGTTTGTGCCGATGCAAGCCAAAGGAAACGACATTTGGAGTGGAGTGTTTCGTGAAGAAGATCGCCAGCGCAACAGATCCCCTCTGGTACAAAGATGCGATTATCTATGAACTTCACGTGCGTGCATTTGCCGATTCCAACAACGATGGCATCGGCGATTTTCCGGGACTGCTGACCAAGCTGGATTACCTGAACGACCTCGGCGTTACCTGCATCTGGCTCCTGCCGTTCTTCCCTTCTCCGCTGCGCGACGACGGCTATGACATCTCGAACTACAACGATGTCAACCCTTCGTATGGAACCTTGAACGACTTCAAAGCGTTCCTTGACGCGGCCCATCTGCGAGGTATGCAAGTGATGATCGAGTTAGTGATCAATCACACCAGCGATCAGCATCCCTGGTTCAGGGCGGCACGGGCGGCTCCGCCCGGATCGCCGGAGCGCGACATGTACGTCTGGTCGGATACCGCAGAGAAGTATAAAGACGCGCGCATTATTTTCGCCGATACGGAGACATCGAACTGGACCTGGGACGACACTGCCAAGGCCTATTACTGGCATCGCTTCTTTTCGCACCAGCCCGACTTGAACTTCGACAACCCGCTGGTGATGGAGGAGGTACTGAAGGCGATGCGATTCTGGCTCGACATGGGAGTGGACGGGCTGCGCATGGATGCGATTCCGTACTTGTGCGAGCAGGACGGAACCTCGTGCGAAAATTTGCCGGAAACGCACACTGTGATCAAGAAGCTGCGCGCCGCGCTCGACGCGGATTATGCAAATCGTATGATCCTGGCCGAAGCCAACCAGTGGCCCGCGGACGTGCGGCCCTACTTTGGCGATGGCGACGAATGCCACATGGCGTTCCATTTTCCGCTCATGCCGCGCATTTACATGGCGCTTCGCCAGGAAGATCGCCAGCCTATCACCGATATCATGGCGCAAACGCCGCCGATTCCGGACAACTGCCAGTGGGGGCTGTTCCTGCGCAATCACGACGAGTTGACGCTGGAGATGGTCACCCACGACGAACGCGATTACATGTACTTTGCGTATTCGGCGGACCCGCGCATGCGCATCAATGTTGGCATTCGCCGCAGGCTCGCTCCGCTTGTCGACAACAATCGGCGCCGTATCGAACTGTTGAACTCGCTGCTGCTGAGTTTTCCCGGCACACCCATCCTTTATTACGGCGACGAAATCGGCATGGGCGACAACATCTATCTCGGCGATCGCAATGGCGTACGCACGCCGATGCAATGGACGTCGGATCGCAACGCCGGCTTTTCCAAGTGCGATCCCGCGCGGCTCTACTTTCCTGTCGTGATGGACCCCATTTACGGCTACCAGGTAGTAAATGTCGAGGCGCAGCTTAGCGATCAGTCCAGCCTGCTGCAATGGACACGCAACATGATCGCATTGCGAAAGCTGTTTCAGGTTTTTGGCCGCGGAACGCTGACGTTTCTCAATCCCACCAACCGCAAAATCCTGGCTTATCTTCGCGAGCTCGATCAGGGCGACGGGGTTCGCGAGACCGTGCTTTGCGTGGCGAATCTCGGCCGCTTCGCGCAACCGGTCACGCTCGATCTTTCCAACTACGCGGGCTGCCTGCCTGTGGAGATGCTCGGGTACGTTTCGTTTCCGGAGATTACACGGGAGCCTTATCCGCTCACGGTCGCTCCCTACTCCTTTCTTTGGTTTGAATTGCAGGCGGCCGCCCCGGCTGAAGATTCGCTTCACGAGCCGGAAAAGCGCTTATGAGTTGCCATACGAATTGGATAATCGCCCGACGTGGATCGGGATTCCTATCAACGGCATCTTAGCTGTATAGAAATCTTTGAGGGGAAAACGGTTTTTCGGCCAAGGGCCGATGGCGTGGAATTTTCCGGAGAGAGATGGCGACAGCGAATCCGATCCCTGACGAAACAGCGGTTGCCGAACGCGCGACAGCGGACCTTGTCGTCTTTGTTACGGCCATGCCTGCTGAGCAGTTCAAAGGTGTTCTGGACAACCTCGAGGCCACTTTTCCCGCTAACAACGTGATCGTGGCAACTCGAAACGAGTTGCCTGCGGATGCTCCGCGGAACCTGCGAATCGATCTCATGCCGCCGTCGAATTCTTTTTGGATGTTGCAGCCTGCTGACTTTACCAGCGCGGCGCAGTGCGGGCTCGAACATGAGGCAAAGGCGATTTTGATCCTTGGGCCCGGCGCCGACTCCCTGAGTACGCCCGCTCTTCGCAGCCTTGCCGATGCGGTATTGACCGCGCCAATCGACCTGGTAGTGCCGCACTATTCCCTGGCGCCGCATGCAGGGTTGATCAACTCCGCCATTCTCTACCCACTCACGCGGGCGGTGTTCGCATCGAGCGCCCGATTCCCGTTGCCGATCGATCTTGGCATGACGCCACGCATGGCGGAGCGGCTGGCGGCGACGGCGCAACGTATTTCCGCAAACAACCAGGGTGAGGCGATTTTGTGGCCGGTGAATGAAGCCATCGCTGCCGGGTTCAGAATGGATGAAGTCGATGCCGGGTCACGCACTGTGCCTCAGCCATCCGATGCGGAAATCAATTCGGTTTTCGCTTTGATCACCGGCTCACTTTTTGCCGATATCGAAGCCAAGGCAGCCTTGTGGCAGCGCCCCAGGCGGGCAGCTCTGATTCGCCGAACGGCGACGGAGGTCGCGCTTTCCGACGGTACGGCCGACGTGGCTCGGATGGTGGCGGCTTTTCGGCTGGCCACCGCCAATCTGCAGGAGATTTGGCCGCTTGTGCTGCCGCCCAATTCGTTGCTTATGCTCAAGCGATGTTCCGTTCTTGAGCCAGCCGAATTCCGGCTGCCCGACAATCTTTGGGCGCGCATTGTGTACGACTTCCTGATTGCCTATCGACTCCGCACCATCAACCGCGGCCACTTGCTGGGAGCATTGATCCCACTCTATCTGGCTTGGATCGCCAGCTACATCAATGTTGTTGCATCGGGAACTCCTGCGGAGCGCCAAATTGAATCTGTTGCCGCGGCTTTTGAAGCGGATAAACCCTACCTGGTCGCGCGCTGGCGTTGGCCTGACCGATTTAACTCATGAACGCTGTGGGCGCCGGTGGCACGAAGCCGATGCCGCGCGAAGGCGAGAGGAGAAAATGCGATGCAAAACCTGGTTACAAATGCGGTACAGCAGGCAAGTCAAAACCCACCGGGATCGCCCATCTACGCAAACAACGTTACCGTCTGGAACCACATGTCGGACGCGTTACACCAGTCGCTTTATCGCGTGCTCACGCTTCTCATCGCGGTGCTGCCCGGGATTCTTGCGTTTTTTGTCGCGCTGGTAATTTTCGCGGTGGCCGGCGTGGTCATCTCCTGGATCCTGCGCCACTTTCTCACATGGGCGAAGTTCGATCTGCGCCTGGCTCGCAAAAGCGGCACGGATTGGACGCCGACCACGTCGCCCACCGAGATCGTCGCGCGGGTTTCGTTCTGGGCTTGCGTATTACTTGGCCTGATCATCGGCGTCTCGGCTTTCGACACCTCGTACGCAACAGGCACTGCGCTGCCCATTACTTTGCTTCCCTATTTCACGCACGCCGTCGGCGCGGCACTCTTGCTGGCTGCAGGCATTCTGATTGCCCGATTCCTGGCGCGCTCGGTACTCATAAGCGCCGTGAATGCGCAACTGCAATATGCCAGGTTCCTCTCATTGGGCGTGAAGTGGCTGGTGCTCGTGCTGACTGCGGCGATGGTACTGGACCACCTGGAGGTGGGCGGGAATATCGTGGAGCTGGCCTTCGGCATTCTCTTCGGCGGCATTGTTCTTACGCTCTCTCTCGCCGTCGGGCTGGGCTCGCGCGAACTGGTCAGCCGCTCTATTGAAAGCCACGTGAAGCTTACAGGCGAGCGCACGCCCATCCCCGAAGAAACATCCGGTACGGTCAGATCAATCAGACACTTTTAGGTAGACATTTTTAGGGCAGACGCTTTTTAGCCGCCGGTGCTTAACACGGCGATCGAATCGCGAGGCAGACTGATCGTGTTTCCCACGATGCGGACGGCTTTGTGCGACGTCAGCTCCAGGACACTTGATTGCGGAACCGGAAAGATTCTCTCTGCCGCGCCCAGATTTGAGAGCACGGTAATGTTTCCGCGTTCCATGCGGAGCCAACCCTCCTCTTCGCTGAACGTGACGCACACGTTGCCTCGGGCGCCGTTGTTGAGACACGGCGTAGTTCGCCGCAATCGAATTAACGCCCGATACCACTCCAGGATGTGTGCGTGCTCGGGCTGATTCACTTCGTTCCAATTGAGCTTCGACGCCTGGTAAGTTGCCTCGATCTCCGGGTCGGGAATCATCTTGGGAGCCCAACCGAACGCGGAGAACTCCCGCTTTCTGCATTCCGAAACCAGCCGGGCAAGTTTCCGGTCCTGGTGGTCGGCAAAGTATTGGAACGGCGAGGAAGCTGCCCACTCTTCACCCTGAAACAGCATGGGCACAAACGGACTCAACAGAACGATGGCAGCGGCAATCTTTGCGCGCTCCAAGCCGGCAATGGACCTGATGCGGTCGCCGAGGGCGCGATTGCCCACCTGGTCGTGGGTTTGAATGTAGCCGAGAAAGCGATGCTGCGACAGCTCTCCGGTTGGCCTGCCATGGATCCGCTGGCGATAGCCGGAGTAAATTCCGTCATATACAAATGTTTGTTCGAGCGCCTTCGCCAAGTGCGCCAGTGACCCAAAATCGGCGTAGTATCCACCTCTCTCTTTGGGACACAGGACCGCAAATAATGCATGATGAAAATCGTCACTCCACTGCGCGTCGACTCCAAATCCGCCGGCTTCACGGGGCGTTACTATGCGCGGATCGTTCAGGTCGCTCTCCGCGATCAAGACAAGCCGCCGCCCCAGCTGCGCTTGCAGCGTCTCCACTTCGCGCGAAAGCTGTTCAAGAAAATGAATGGCCGAGCGGTCGGTGAATGCATGAACTGCATCGAGGCGCAGGCCGTCGACGTGGTGGTCGCGCAGCCACATAAGGGCGTTGTCCACGAAGAACCGCCGCACCTCATTCGATCCGACATCTACAAGATTTACGGCGCCACCCCAGGGCGTGTGGTGGGAATCGGTCACGTAGGGGCCAAACTTTCCTGTGTAGTTGCCTGAAGGGCCGAAGTGGTTGTACACCACATCCAGCAGTACGGCCAGCCCTTTGGCATGCGCTGCGTTCACAAAGCGCTTGAGGTCGTCAGGGCCGCCGTAGGGCTCGTGCACTGCAAAGAGAGAAACTCCGTCGTAGCCCCAGCCATGGCGGCCTTCAAAGGCAGCCACTGGCATCAGCTCAATGTGCGTGACGCCGAGTGCGACGAGGTAGTCCAGCTTTTCAATTGCGGCATCGAATGTGCCTTGCGGAGTGAATGTGCCTATATGAAGCTCATAAATGATGCTGCTGGGCAATGGAGGCGCTTGAAACTGCGCGTCGCTCCAGACAAAACGGCTGTGATCGTAAATGCGCGAAAGACCATGCACCCCATTCGGCTGCCAGGCAGAGCGCGGATCAGGATAGACCTTGGCATCGTCCCCTATGAGGAAACCGTAGTCGGTTCCGTGGCCGGCATCGCTCACGTCGGGATCGCTCACGTTGAGCCGCCACCAGCCACGGTCATCGGGTCCCTCCATAACGCGAACGCCGCCAGCGACACGGACAGACAAGCGTGCCGCCAGCGGAGACCAGACTGCAAATCGATGCATCTCCTACTCTCCATTTCTTGTGAGAAGCGCTACAGGAAATCGCATGAAAAGATTCTGCGCGCGTAACCGCCCGCCTGCGAAAGTTTCGCTAGTGAAAAGATTATTCCAAGTGCCCTCAGGAATCTGTACCGTCGTGGGACCAAGATTCCCGCCGAGCTTGAGATACCATCGCAGGGCGATCACGACAACGTTTTCCCCACGCATATAGGCAACCAGGTGATCCTGTTTGGGCCTTCAACGGGCAACGGCAGATGGGCGGAATTCGCGTCGAACCAATCCGGATGCTGGCGCCGCAGGTGCAACGCTATGAAAATCACCCAGTTTCACTTCCGGCGAGTTCCATTCAATGTCAAACCAAGTGGCGAACTGGTTCGATGGCCCGTTTTCGAGAACGTCCCACCAGTATCTATTTTCCGGAGCCGTGGACATGTGATTGGGCACGACGTCGAGCACCTGGCCCATGGCGAGTTTTTCTAGCTATGCGCGAAGGCGCGTGTACCCCTCTTCACCGCCGAGCTCGGCGTTCACTTTCTGCGGATCGACGACGTCGTATCCGTGTTTGCTGCCCTTGGCGGCTTGCAGATAGGGCGAGCAATACAGGTGGGGGATGCCGAGGGCTTTCAGGTAATCGGCTACGGCGGCGGCATCATCAAAGGTGAATCCGGAATGAAGTTGCAGCCGGTAGCACGACGAGGGTGTACGCGTCATACTTGCTTTGATGCTTGCGAAGCTGCTGGCTCGGGTGAAAGGCGGCTTTCGGCGATTCACGCGCGGGCCGGCCTGCCGGGACTCGCTGCCGGACGGGCTTAAACTTCACAAAAAATGGAACTTAAACAGTTGCTCGCGTATCCGGGGCTAAAGCCCCGATTCTTAGGGGGCATTTATCGGCACGGATAAATCCGTGCCCTTTCAAAGCTTCGCAGTTGCTTAGGTTGATTCGCGGCAAAATCTCGATGGGGCCGACTGGGTCGTTATGGTCCGGCGTACGCGATCTGCTGTGGGGTCCAGCCCTGGTTGGCATGAAAGTTGGTGACATCGGCACGTAAGAACTCTTGATGATTTCTGGAGCGCGTCATGTGGGTCCACCACAGGATTCCCGCGGCCTGGCGCCAGTTCGAGTAGGTTTCAACCAGTTCCGCGCCATCGGGGTTGGTCCAGGAGACGGCTTGAGGTAGATGCGTGGAGGGATCGACTTTGAGGAAGACGCGATCGCCGTGGTTGTCGGCAATGAGGAGAATTGATGGACCGGCGAGGGCCACGGTGCGCTGCGGATCGTCATCGCTGAGCAGCAGAGCCGGGAGAGAACGAAATGGCATGCTTGTGGCGGTTGACGACGGCAGATTGCTGCGCCCTGGCTGCGTAGAAGACCATGCCCAACCGGATTCGCCGTTGCTGAAGATTACCGCGGTGCTCGTGCCCTGCGACTCGACACGAATGCCGGATGGGGCGGCGAAGGTGGTTGTTTCCATCGACCACGCGCCATTCGATTCCCAATAGACCCTGTCGTTGCGCTGCCAATCGTGGATCGATTCGAGGTTCCGTTTGCCGCCCATGGCAGATTGCACGGCGGCGAGAAGCTCGAGCGCCTGGGGATCTTTTCTGTCGCCGGAGGAGGGCATTCGATTGGAGGCCGTGGCGTTCGCGGGCGGCGGATTATTCAGATATCGAGAAGGCGACGGAGGGGGAACGTCGACGCTGACTGGCAATGTGCCCGTCGACGTGCCGCCGGGGCCAGTGGCCGTCAACGTGTAGCCCGTGCCGCCCAGCGGACGAACGACCGCAGTTCCGGAAGCGCTCACCAAACCGATGCCGGGCTCAATGCGAACCTCCGAAGCGTCGAGAACGGTCCAGCGGAGCGCGGTGGTTTGGCCAAGGCGCAACTTGCTTGAGTCGGCGGTGAAGCTGACGATGGTGGGACGCTTTGGCTGATTGACGACAATCTCAACGCTGCGGGTTAGAGGAGTCAGTTCCCCAGTGTTGGTGGCGGAAAGTGTGAATCGCTGCGTGGCTTCCGGTTTCACCTGCCACGAACCAGTTGATGGAACCGTTCCAATGCCGGGAAGGATGGTGACGGTGGGACTGTCGCCCGTGACTTGCCAGCGGAGAGTCGCGGAGGAGCCGCGGTCGATGGTGGGCGCAGAACTAGTAAACGAGACGATGACGGGAGGCTGCGGGACGGGAGGCGGTAAGACGGGAAGCGCCACTTTGACGGTGGGCTTGTCTGCGGGAGACGGCGAGGCGGAGCGCGGCAAGACCGGAGGCGTCAATTTGGCGACGGGCTTCTCTACGGGAGACGGCGAGACGCGAGAGGTCACGACGGGAGGCGCCACTTTGGCCGTGGGCTTTTGCACTGGGGGCGGCGCGACGGACGGCGCCGATTTGGCGGCGGGCTTCTGCGCATGAGGCGACTGATTGCTGGTTTCTGCCGGCGGATTGGCCGTCTCTGGGATTTGTGCAGGCGACGCTGCCGGAGTTTCGGGATCGAGCGGCCGCAATTGCGCCGTCGCAACCGGTAGATCTTGAATTTCCGGGACCCGTGGATCAGGCTTCGGTTGCGAGGGTTCGACCGGCTGCGAGGCTTGAATGATTGACGGTTTCTCTTCGGAGGGCTGAACGTTCTTCGCGGCCGTCCGTTTGGGCAGGAGAATTTTCGAAAGATCATCCCAATGCGCGACAACCTGTGGAGCAAGCGCGTATGCGGCAGCTAATGTGCCAACGACGCACAAACAGATGGCGGCAATTTGACCCACTCGGCGGAAGCGATGGGCTGACTTGGGACGGGGGCCTTCAGGTCTCTCGACTGCATTCAAGCAGTAAGGACACGCGAGTGGTCCCTCGAGCATTTCTGCTCCGCCTTCGAGACCGCAACCTGGGCAACGGTAGCCGGAGTCTTCGAGACGGCCGTCGGCGCACTCGCATGAAAGTTTTCCGCTGTTGCCTTCTGCGCCGCAGCTTGAGCATCGGTGGATTTGGCCAGCCTGCGGACGAAATGGCTCCTGGCAACGAACGCACAGGTGCGCCGCCTCTTGCTCGGTGAATTGAGCATTGTCATTGAGGCAAGTGAGTTTGCGCGTAGTCATAAGATGCCAACGTTCTGTTACGGTTCCCGGCAGCCGGTTAGAGGACCTTCGCTTGTCGATATCCCCAAACTGAATGGCACTTTTTACCGCATCCGCTCGTCCAACAGACGATGCATGACCAATTGTCCCCTGACAAAGCAGACACGGAAATTGCGAATTCCACGCGCCCGGCCCGGACTTTTTTCTGCGCCGGGCGGGACTTGTTCTCCTTTTTCGGTAACTCTGTATACTGAAATCCCCCGACAACCCCTGCCAAGAGGGGCAATTGAATGGACTTCCCAGGTAAGCTGCTCGAGTTTCTGAAAAGGTCCTACGCGTGGATTGCCACCAAGTCGCCGCAACAGGCCGACCCTAGAATCTGTCCGCTCTGCTTTGAATCGATCACTGCCGATACGAGGTTTATCCGGTATTGCCCGGTGTGCAAGAACTGGGAGATCGTAAAGGGCACTTCGACGCGCGAGTTGTTCTCGCGGTGCAAGAAAATCGGCTGCAAAGCCACGCGCACCCTTGCGCAGCGGCCCTTTCTGGCCCACGAAAACTGCAGGCGGATGAATCCTCTTATCCTGAACCTCAACGATGGCGGCAAGAATCGCGTGCAGTCTCTTGGCGAGACTTTCACCTTGCGTTGGGTTGACCCAAGTGCGCCCGGAGGAAGAAGCGCGCCGCGGGATGTTAAACATTGGACGCTGCCCATCATTCATGGCGCCGCTGAGAAAGTGGTTGGCGTGAAGGCCATGTGGTTTCCGTCGGAATTGCTGCGGCTGCTTTCGAGCGGCAAAGGAAAGCGGGTGCAGATGAGAGGGCCCGCTGACGTGGGAAAGAGCGTTTTGTCGTCCATTGTGGTCAATCCCGATAGCCTTCCCAGCAATCTTCAGGTGGAGAACTTCGTCTACGCCTCCCCGTACATTGCCACCGACATGAATGTGCCGGAGGAGCAGCGCCAGCCTTTCAGGTTTTTTGCCAATGCGCTGCAGGCAATTCAGAGTCTGCGGGACTGGCAGCCTTTGGATATGCACAATACGGGTCCCGCGGAAGCCTTGATGCGTGCCGGCTTCTACAGCAAGATCGTCGATCGGGAGCGACGTGCGCTGGTGCTATACGACCTCGCTGGAGAACATTTTCAGGAAGGGGCGGCCGAAATTGTTGCCGAGCAAGCCGCGAATTCTGACTGCATCTATGTTCTGCTCGATATTACTTGCATTCCGATCTTCGAAGAGTTCATTCAGCCGCAAAACAGGAAAGAACGGGCAAAGAAAGCGCAATTCAATGCCAGGTTGAGCGCGAGTCTACGGCAGATCGAGGGCGACGAAACTCCCAAGATCATCGTAGTTACGAAGGTTGATCTGGTTGATATTCCGCAACGCGATCATCCGGATTTCGCCGCGAACCAGGAGAGCGTGGAATCGGCCGAACCCGATGCTGAACAGTCGGGATCGATCGCGGCAGAAGCTGCCGGATATAGAAATGGCCAGCGTGGGAATGGCCGGCCCGGCAATAATAAAGAGCGCGCCCTGAACGACCTCGCCGAGATCAAGGCGCGAGTGGAACTGCCGTCGGCGCGAAGCAGCGCGGCGATTCAGGACCTTGCGCACTCGAATCTGGAAAAGTTGAAGAGCTTCTATGATCCGTCTGATCCCAGTCAAAAAATGATTCGCGAACGGTTGGATGGAGAGACCATCAAAGGCGCGTTCTTCGTTTGGACGACCGGACTTGCGCCGGTGCAGTGGGGCGACCTTCCACCGGCCGCACAAACGGACCCAAAACCAGACACGGCCTCGTCTCCAGACGCTGGCCTTGTTGCGAATGTCGCCGCGAATGTGGTTGCCGGTGCTTCACAAACCAGCCCGGAGTCGGCGCTCATGGTTGGCGCAACTCCTCCGGTCATGAAAGCAGCCCCTCCGATAGCGGACATCCAGCCGGCGATCAGTTGTGGAGTGCTGGAGCTTGTGAAATTCACGTTAGAGCTCGAGTAAAGGTGCGGTTGCGCCTCTCAAACTGAGGGAGATCGAATGAAGATCCTGGCTTATGGCGGGAATGAGTATTCGATGCGCACCTTGATTGGAGAATGGCCCGGCATTTCCAGCGAGTATCTTGGAGATCTTTACGGAATTCCCTCGGGAAGCCCTAGCTTTGGCTTGATATTTCCTGGCGGCAGCCCGGCCCTCCTCTATCGCGAGCGCATCAATCCTCAATACCGTGGCGGCTATCCCTATACCGTCCTGCTCGATCTCGGACCGTGGGAAGGAGCCGATACGCTTTGGAATCGAGCGAGCTGGAATGCCGCCGGTCTTCTGGAGTGCATGTTCGGTGCGCAAAGCCCGCGGCGCGCGACCTTCATGACTCCTGAGCATCTGAGCACGGCATTGCTGAACTCCGTGGTTGAAGAGATCCTCGCAAAGCGCGAGCTGGATCGCTTTGCGCAGGAAACAACGAAGCTCACGGACTTTGAAAAGAAGTGGGCGAGCTTCCTAGCTGGATCTTTGAATGCGCAGGTTCCCGTGGTGGCCCCGCCGCGTGCACTGGGACTCGAGCAGCGACCCACGATGGCCGAGTTGGCAAGCCTGAACTTTCGTCTGCCGCCCTGGCTACGAACCGGCCGGGGATGGATGGTGGGCGGCTCGTATACGCAGGCAGCCGGATTCGGCGCGGGCGCTTTGCTCGACGATGAGCCGTTTGGAGAAATGATCGATCCGTCTGCCGTGATCCGTGATGGCGATCAACTGCAATCGTTGCTGCAACAGTTGAGCCAGTCTCCGTCGACTGCAGAGAGAGCTCGCGCGCTGATCAATCAGCCGGCAATCAACTGGCCTGACGCAAAACAATTCTTCGATCGCGCTGGATTATTGCGCCAGGCGACTGACGGAAACGATTCCGAGTTCCCCGAAGAGCTGCCGGAAGACGGCATGCTTGCGGCAGAGATTTTCGCCGCCGCCTTTGAGAACGCAAGGGACAAGGCCCTCCAGCGAACGAGGATCGGTCCCAATCAAACACGCGCGATTCTCGAGTCGCGACGCCGCTTTGGCCCAACGCGTATTCCGCGAGCCATGGTTCCTTATCTCGACGCGGATGCACTCAGCAGGCAGCTCGACGCCGAGTCGGTTCCTCCGCTCGTTCCTGAGTACCTCGAGCTTCCTCCCGAGCTCTGCCTGGCGCGCTCGAAACGTCAAATGATCGCGAAGAAAGGCGACCTGACGCGAGGGGATTTGGAAAAGTGGAGGCGGTTCCTGCGCGATACGGAGGCGGGAGATGCAGAAAGCGAATTGCTCACGGAATTCGCGCAGCGGCAACGCTGGCTGGCGCCGTGGAAGAGCAGTGAAGATCCCAAGCTCAATCAGATCCTGAAACAGGAAGCGGCTTCGCGCCTTCGCAAAGGCCCCGATAACCTGGTTCGCACCTGGCTCTACGACAGCCTGTGTTTTCTTCCCGTCGAAGAAGTAAATACGGAACTGGAGAAATTCAAGGGCAAACTCGACGCATCCTTGAAAGACTTGGCCCTGCAGCTGAGGGAAGAGCCACGCCAAATGGGAGCGGCTGCGCGCGCGTGGCTCAAGCAGCTGGCTTCATCCAGTCTCCGCAATGACCTTGCCGTGGAGACGAAGCTTGCGATCGCCTATGAAAACCCTCCGGGCTGGGCGAATTTCTGGTCACTCTCGCAAGCTCTGCACGATGGCAAATCCTTTGCCGGTAAGGAGGTCCCGAAGGAAGAGCGAGCCATCCTGGCGCTGGAATGCATGGACCTGTTGCGGCTCTACACCAAGAGCAAGCAACTGAGCATTTCCGTTAAGGAGTTTGTTCAGATCGCCAAACTGCTCGAATTGCAGAAACGATTCGCGGCCACGCTGAGTGATCTAGCCTCGGACCCGCAATTCCAGCCATACTACGAAGCTTTGCAGCTTGCCCAGAAAAAAGGGGCTGCCAATTTAGCGAAGCCCGAACCGGATGCGATTGCCTCATTTGAACTATTCACGGAGGCAAGCAAATTACGCCACGCGGTCGAGCAGTTCGTGAAGGCGATCGCGGATTCCGATCGCATGATTGCGGTTGACGCGACACAAGAAATCGACACCGATCAATACCACGCCCTGGCCGATCTACTTCTGATCGATTGGGCCCGCGGCGAGTCGCCTAAGACCGACTCCCAGGAGCGGTATGGAACGCCGCCAACGAATCTCGCCGCCATTCTCGTGGGAGTCGCAGCGCTGCTTTTGGGCGCGACCGCGTGGACCCCACGGTTTTATCATCTGCCGCTTCCCTTGCTTGCCGTTCTTGGTGCGGAGCAGCATCGCCTCCCGCTGGAACTGGCTGGCACAGTCATCGCCATCTGTGGTCTCGCGCTGCTGATCCGCGGATTGATCCCTCCCACCTACACCATGACGCTTTCCAGAAAGACCTGGGTGCGCCTCAAGAAAGTCGCCGCAAATCTTCTCGCCAGCGGTGACCGCTATGCGAAGCGCCGATGCCAGGAACTGATCGCGAACATTTCTAAATCGGGCGCGCGGAATTTCTGCGTCGACGGCAGCTTCGACTGGCTCCTGCTGCTTTATCTCGGGTCTGGCGGAGAACCGATCACTCAACTCGAGCCGGCCATTTTCAATCAATTGAAACGCGTGCGCCGGTCCATCTTATTCGTGCTTGATCGAGCGGGGCTGATTCAGAAGAGAGGTTGGTTCAGGGAATGAACCTTCTCTTTCTCACGCTTCCCGCAGTGGTCTTTGTGGCATTGGCGTGGCTGTTCCTCCGGGACCCCGACCGCATCCGGATGGCATTCGTTTGTTTGCTGGTTGCGGTGCTTTCGGCGGTGTCTGCGCTGCTTCTGCTGCGCATGGTGGACAGTCCCGGGCGATGGAAAGATCACACGCAAATCGCATGGGTAGGCATTGCTCCTGTCAGCGGCAATTCTCTTACGCTGGGCTCGCCCTCCGTGGGCGCGGTTCCGGGTTGGCCCGGCAATCACATCGCTCCCACCATCAACTTCACGTCGGACCCGGGCGGCCAAATTACATTGCAAAGCTACGGCGGCGGCGGATTTGTACTCGATAACAAAAACAATGTCGTCTACGGCACCAGTCTCGATCAGGATCGGAACGTCACCGATCATGATGGAGACTCCTATACCTTGTCGGTTAGAAAGCGCGGCTGGATCGTAAGAAAATGGCAGATCGGAGTCTTTCGCAATGGGCAAAATCTCGTCCAAAACGGCGAAGGCGAAGTGATTGCGTCGGAAACTTCGGTGGTGGGTCTGGCGGCTGAATTGGATCGGACCATCCGGCGGATGCGCGCGCAATCGGACCCTGAAGCCGGGCCGCTCGGCAGGTGGTCCGCGCAGATTCAATTGCTGTTGACGGACAGCAATCACGCGTACTACGTGATCGCGAGCGAGGCCAGCTCCGGGATCCAGCCGCAATCTTCGCAACTTCCCGCGGGATCGGTGATCACGATTCGCTGGCCGCGATTGAGGCTCAATATCCGGCTGGAGTCGACCGATGGAACTCCGCACCTGATCTTTTTGCCGCCGTTCCGCCAATCCAGTCCGCTGCCGCCGGAGGATGCGCCGGCGCCCGTTCCAACCAAGCTTGAGATCGAAGCGATGCCTGCGCCGGGCGACAAAGCATTCTTGCTGCCCATCGGCGCTCTCCCCGAGCCGCATGTTGAAGCGCTTCTGATCAACGGGAAATTCCAGAATAACTCAGGCCAGCCGGTTGTCGATGTTGCGCAAATTCCCGGAGTGACTTCAGCCTTTGACGCAGTCATCGAACCTTTTCACTTCTATCTGGACACGGATCGTGATGTCCCCGCCGGTTGGCATTCCGGAACAGCGGGAGCCGGCCTGCCGATGTTTTTTCCGTTGCTCGTGATCTGGCTCGGATATCTTTGCTGCCTGGCGCCAATTGCTTTTCTCTATGACGACACGGTTGAGCCGCGCACACTGATCACTCTGCTGGGTATTTCGCTCGCGGCCTGGGCCGCTCTCTGTGCGCGCGTGGGACTTGCATTTCGTTATGCCGCAAATCCCGGCACTGTCGATGCCCTCGCGATCAACGGACTCACTCTCTCGTTGGGAGCCCTGGCGTTTCTTCCGGCGTTCATCCTGGTGCTGACGTTCCTCAGCGCCGTCAGGAAGCAGGAGGCTGAAGACCTGGGATGGTTCCGCTTGCTGCCTGCTGTGAACCTTTTTGTACTCATTGCCATTCCGGCGCTGGTTTGGCAAATGTGGCCCCTTCTTCATTGGTCGCAAACGCCCGGCCGCGTCGATGGTTTCTTTTCTTCGTTCAGTGCGGCATTCGGCGCCGAGAAACCGTGCGGCTTGTTTCTGTTTGTCTGGTTCGTCAGTTGCGTTTGGCTTTGGCGGAAGGCCAGAAGAACCTCGAGACAGTCGCTCGATGATCGCTTCGTCACTCTTGAAGAAGCATTGACCGAGCTATGGGCTAGGCAGTGGCAGCGGCGCGAGATTGCAAGGGTAGGTTCTGTCATCGTCGCAATCTTTATCCTTGCCTTCCTGACGCGCTTTTCGCCTTCGCTGAACGGCGTGGGCAAGGAGGCGCTCGCGCCGCTCTGCCAGTTGATTGGCCTGGCGGTTCTCCTTGTCCCGGGTAAGGGGCAGTTGCATAGCGTGGGGAGAGTGCGCCTGAGGAAAAAATCTCTCCTCGGGATTTTTCTCATTCTCCTGCCTTGCTGCGTTCTGCCCGCAATCGGCTTTGACGATCCCGGCGGCATGGTCGGCGGGCTGGCGCTTTTTCTTCCCTTTTTGTTTGTCGTCCTCTTGGGAGATCATCGTCCGCTTGCGAAGTGGTGGGCGGGAGCCTTCATCGTGCTCTTCGTTGCAGGAGTTCTCCTCGCGTTCTTTCCAGGCTGGGCGAAACACTGGCCTCGCGTGTATACGCGCGTCACGCTTGCCGAACACACTTCAAAATGGGCGCAGGACCAATGGCTCACACAGCAAGCTTACGGAAAAAACGGAGAATCGCTTGCGCAGCAGTTTGCGTTTGGCGATGAGCACCGCTGGGCGAATTTGCGGATGATCCGGATTGGCGCCTATACCGGCGTCGGCTACGGCAATTCCAGCCCGCAAAAGGCGGGAATCGCGCTGAACACTGTGCAAGCCGACAGTACCTACGCGTTTTACGTAGCCAGCGAACACGGTGCGTGGGGCGGCGTGTTCATGCTGCTTCTCGCGGCGCTTCCGCTCGCCCTGGTGGCGTGGCGCCACTGGCACGCATCCGGCGCCTCGTGGCTCACGGAGCTGCTCTACATCATTACCGGCGCATTCTTTCTTGAAACTCTGGCACAGGTTTTGATGAACAGCATGCAGATTATTCCGTTCACGGGCAGGAATCTGCCGTTGCTTTCCGTTTCTTCACTTTCCGATGTGCTGCGGTGGTCGGTTCTGTTCAGCTGCGCGGTTCTGATTATGGTTGCGGACCGCGACCCTCAAGATGAGGCGGTGATCAAGAGTTGGCATTGGACGGCCGAGGCACTAGCGACCGCAGTCTTCATCGTCTGCCTTTCGCCAATCTTCATTCTCATCCAGGGCCAATTGGCCGATAGGACGCTCGAGAGCCCGAAACCTGGCGGCGAGATTGCCCTTGGCGCGGTGCCGTCCACTTACGACCGGGATGCTGAAGTGCGAAGCCAGCTCGAGCAGATCCGTAACGAGCTCAAGTTCGAATCCGCGACGGACCGCATCGTGTTCACCTCCCCAGAGGATGAGAACAGCAACAAAGACACGCAGCTTCAGCAGGAAATTGAGCGCTTCAACGGGCTTCCGAATGCATTGAAGATTGTGTCGCCGGGAGGGAATAGCATCAGGAGCCCCAGTGATGCAGCGGAATTCGTCGCCGACATTACCTCGCTCACTACTGTCGACGGCTACATGAAGCTGATGGACAAATGGAAGAGAGACGCAAGCTCCGCGCAACCCGCGACGCTGCCTCCGCTGTTTCGCGTTGAGGAGCGATCTCCGGTTGCGGACGCGAGTCAATTCCCTGAGTCTGGAAAACCCGCCTATACGATTCAGGCAAACCCCGCCTACGATGCGGTCATCGATCTCGACACCCGGCTCACGCCCGACGGCTTGAAGACCATCGCCTGGCGCAACGGCTCGGGCGACAGTTGGTTGTTCGAGGGGCCCGGCGTACAGGTGACAATTACTACTGGCGCCGGCGCGAAAGATCAGCGTGCGAAGGTGATCTTGTCGCCGATGAAAGGCGTGAACCACCAGGTCGATTCGTTTACTGCATCGGCGCAACAAACTAGCGGCAAATTGCAGATTGTTCTTAATTGTGCCAGAGACGGAGGATGGAAGATCCCCTTCCTGCACAAGCGCCAGCCCACGCAAACATCGCTGGTCGACATTGACGCTCAGGGCAGCGGCATCACGTTGAGTTCGGACGGCGTGAAGCTCGCGTATCAGCCGGCGGGTAGTGCCGATTTCAAAGATTTCAGCGGAGCAGTTACATTGCACAATGGCGCGCGCTTCCGGCCGCGCCAAAGCGTTTGCAAATTGCATCAAGCGCCGATATTCACGCTGACGCATTCCAGCGCCGGAGCACTGGTGGGAGCTGCCTGGGTTGATGGTGAGTGGGACGCCGCATACGACCCAGGCGCCCGACTGACTTGGCTCGAGCAGCTCGCCCGATTCTCTCAGTCCGAGCGCGACAAGCAACTCAATTTTGACCGAGTCACGCTCGATCCCAAGTTGCAGGCAGCGGCAGAGGCGTCGGTTGACGAGCACGGTCGTGAGTTGCAAAAAAGATTGCTCGCAGCGGCAGTTTCTCTGTGTCCAAAGGTAGACTGCGGCACGACTGCCTCAGAGTTCGGCGCGAGAATTCCGCTAAAAACTCAAATGCAGCGAATGGAAGCAAGGCGGCTGTTTCTTCCGCCGCGCGTGGCCATCTCGATCATGAATCTCGATGGCGAAGTTCTTGCGCTGGCTGGATGGCCGCGCAGCTCCTCGACAGATCAATGGGAAACGGTGATGAGCGCCGACGGCAAAACCGGGATCGATGTGCATCCGCCAGCCCGGTGGTTGGCTACCGAGGCGCCCGCCGCGATCAGGAACCGCTATCTGGGCGACAGGAACTTTGATCTTCTGGTGGCAGGGTCGTCGACCAAACCCATCTGGGCTGCCGCGTCTCTTGATGTGAATCCTCGCCTCGTGCATTTCAGCGTGCGCGGAACCAAGGTGGATCACACGCTCTTTGGCATCGACATTCCTGGCGCGCCCTGGAATGGGACAGCAACCGGCGACCGCTGGATCGATTTCACCCACTACCTCGCCGACTCCAACAATAATTACCAGATCCGCCTTAATTTTCTTGGACTCGCACGTCCTGATCCTGGGCCAAATGTCGTCGACGTGGAACGGAACAAAGACCGCTCCGAGTTCCACACCTCGTCAAAGCTGGAGACATTTACGCGTGAGCCCTGGTACCGCGCTCCCGATCTCGGCGCCTACGGCTTCAGCCACAAAACCCCTGCAAAGCTCGAAGGATTGCAATACAGTCAACTGGCGCAGGCGATGCAGGCGCACTTCCCTGTCAACATCGTCGAAAGCAATCGCGTGCGCCGCTCCTTTGACATCTCGTTCTGGTCTGGGAACGAAGCCGACAATTTGCTGGCCACGGATGGTGTTGAAGAGCGATGGGGCCAGCTGAGTTCCATCAGCCCTGCTGCAACGAACTTTGCATTCGATTCGACCAGTCCCGATCGGCATCTTCCAGAGTTTGGAGCGCCGCGGGCATTTATCAGCGTGCTGCTCGGCGGCTCAACCAACACCTGGTCGAACCTTGATCTTCCTTCCAGCATTTACACTGCGATGTCCGGTAGGCCGATGGTGCCGCACATCGGCATGTTGGCGCAGACAGAATCCACTCGCGATCCATTCGGGCGAGAGGTTTTCGATCCAATTCGTGACGGCTTGCAGGAAATGATCCAGTCGGGAACTGGAGCATCCTTCCTGTCGGACAAGCAAGGCGGCGCACGTGCGCTTTCGCGTTCCATGGGACCCGAGTACAACTTCTACGCGAAGACTGGGACACTTGAGACCGTGCAAGAGACCAAGGAAAGCGGGGATCTTGCCCTGGCCCGCATTGTCCTTATCATCATTCCCAAAGGGACAGATAAATCGCGCGCGCACAAGGGCCTGATCTTGTCGCTGGTTTCAGAGTACGGCGGAATGAGTACTTCAGAATCGAATTCGGCGGTAGAGTGGGTGAGCGATTTTGTGTTGAACAACCGGGAACTGCTGAAAGACGCGATGAAATAGCTAGACGCGCGGGCACGTGTCTTGGCTGACACGGCGTGTATGCCGAGACACGGCGGCACGACAGCAAGCGCGCGATAACTCCTTTGTTTCGTTGTGGAAGGGTTTGGACTGCGGACTGCACTTGCTTGAGAGCATAGAAACTCCTGCGTGGAGCGGACATGCTCTTTCCCACGGTTGAATTCGCGCTCTTCTTTCTTGCAGTGCTGCTGGTGGCATGGAGCCTGCACCGCTGGAACTCGGCCCACAAGCTGTTTCTGCTGGCAGCGAGTTACGTGTTTTACGGCTTCTGGAATTGGAGCTATGTACCGCTGCTCTTCGGCATCTCGCTGGTGAGCGGACTGGTGGCGCAGCGTATTCAGGCCAGCGGCTCGCCAAGGCCGCGCAAGCTTTGGCTCGTGTTGGGCGTGGTGATTTGCCTTGCCACGCTCGGCTACTACAAGTACACGGCATTCTTTCTGACCACGGTTCTGAATCTGTGGGCCCACGTGGCGCGGCCTCCGAGGGTGCGCATTCCCGAGCCGCTGCTGCCGCTGGGCGTATCGTTTTTTGTCTTCCACGCCATCTCGCTGATGATGGACGCCTACCGCGGCAAGCTGAAGGAGCGGGTGCGGCTGAGCGATGCGCTGCTGTATGTCGCCTTTTTCCCGCAACTCATCGCCGGGCCCATCCTGCGCGCTTCGAAGTTTCTGCCGCAACTACGCGCGCCGCGCAATCCCAATGCGATTCGTGTGAATCGCGCGCTGCTGCTGATCGTGGCGGGACTGTTCAAGAAGGTAGTGATCTCAAACCTGCTCGCCACGCGGCTCGTGGAGCAGGTGTTTGCCGCGCCGCAGACCTTCAGCCGCGGCGATGTGCTGCTGGCCATCTACGGCTATGCGGCGCAAATCTACTGCGATTTTTCCGGTTACACCGACATCGCCATCGGCTGCGCCATGCTGCTCGGCTACCGCTTCCCGAGGAACTTCAATGCACCGTACACGGCGACGAATCCGCAGGATTTCTGGAGGCGCTGGCATATCTCGCTTTCGAGCTGGCTGCGCGACTACCTCTACATTCCGCTGGGTGGGTCGCGTGGGTCGGCGGGGCGCACGTGCGTGAACCTGATGATCACCATGCTGCTGGGCGGGTTGTGGCACGGCGCGGCATGGACCTTCGTGATCTGGGGAGCGCTGCACGGCTTCTATCTGATCGTGCATCGCGTGTGGAGTGGAATCAAATGGACGCCGCTGGTTCGCTTCCGCCAGACGGCTGCGTGGCGTTGGATGGCGCGGGTTTTGCTCTTTAATGCCGTGTGCCTGGGATGGGTTTTCTTCCGTTCGTCTTCCTTTGAGATTGCCTTTGCGGTGCTGCGGCGGCTGGCCGCTCCGGGTGCGATCACGCTGGCCAGTGTGCCGGTGGCGATGGCTTTGATTGCGGGGCTGGCAGGACAGTTCCAACCATTGCGCTGGCGTAAGGCGCTGGAATTTGAACTTGGCTCGTGGCCGGCCATGGTGCGCGGTGGCGCATTTGCCGCGGCCGTCTTCGGCATCGAGTTGCTGGGGCCATCCGGTGTGGCGCCGTTTATTTATTTCAGGTTTTAAGACCATGCGTGCGACGAAATACAATTCGCTTTCTCAACTTGCCGCGGTGATGACGGGGTTTGCGGTGACGATCCTGCTGCTGGAGTCGGGAGCATTGCTCACCTGGGCGGATCGGCTGGATGTGGGTGCGGCACGAAGCGGCGCGGTACGGGTAACGGCTGCATTGCACAAAGCTCTTCAGCCGCTCGGCGTGGAGCAGGTGCGCAAGGAAAGTCTCGATGGCCTCGATCGCCTGGGCTGGACCGACGACCCGGCACGTCTGCTGGCGGCGCGAGAGAAGTCTTCTCTGGGCGTGGCTGGATCCAACTCGCCGTGCATGGTTGCGGCGCACGCTCCGAGTTCTGCGACTCCAAAAACCGTCGCCCCAGTTGTCGCCGGCGTTCCCAAGATCACAGCTCTCAAGCCGTTGCCGCCGGCAGCGCCGGGACAAACGCGCGTAGTGGCGCTGGTGGGCGACTCCATGATGGCGGTGGGCCTGAGCGATGTTTTGCTGCGCCAGACCGCGACTGACAAGAATCTGCGCATCGTGAAAGCGTTTCGCTCGGGAACTGGCCTGGCGCGGCCTGATGTCTTCGATTGGATGGAAGAATATCCGGCGATGATCGGCGACGAGAAGCCCGACGCGGTAATTGTGGCTATCGGCGCGAACGACGGGCAGGGCTTTGTGGAGGACGGCAAGACGCTCGCCTTCGGCAGCGATGCGTGGGTGAAGGTGTACCAGCAGCGGACGACGGATTTTCTGAACCTGTTGACTCAAAATGGCGCGCATGTGGTTTGGGTGGGTCTGCCGCCGATGAAAGCGGGCGCGTATAACGATCGCGCCGCGGAGATCAATCGCATTGCGTACACGGTGGTGAGCCAGAATCCGTTGGCGACGTGGTGGAATCCTCAACCTTATATAGGAGACGAGGCCGGCGGGTTCCGCGAGCTGGAAACTTTGCCCGATGGCAAGACCACGCGCATTCGCGCTGCCGATGGAATTCATCTTTCCGACGAGGGCGCGGCACTGCTTGTGCCAGCGCTGATCGGCTGGCTGAACCCGGCGCCTCCGCCGATCACGACTGCGCAGGTCGCACCGCAGGAAACGCCCGTCCAGGCGAGTCGGCATCGCCGTGGCGCGCGCGGGCGCAGCGCACGGCCCTGACGGCGTTTCCGTTCACTCTGCTTCATCAAGCTCAGAATTTACTGCCGGCCGCGCGGCCGCGGCGCGTGTCAGGCCGCGCACAGTGTGTGTGCGGTGACACGGACGAGCGCGGCTGGCCTTACCCTAAGTCACCTGGTTTCAATCAATTCCGATTGGCGCGCGGCTTGCACTTCTACCCGGCGTGGGCAGTTCAAGAAAAGGAAACACACGGGAGGATGCGATGACGGCTCGGAGGCTCAACCTGATGGCGGCAATGATGGCGGCGGTTCTGGCTGCTCCGATGGTGGCGCAGAGCGCGACGACGAATGGGCCGGCGACGGCGCAGCAGCCGGCACCGGACGCACAAGTTCCGGCAGCGACGACGAAGCGCGTGATCGTGGTGAGCCTGGAAGATCACAAGCTGGCGCTGGTGGAAGACGGCAAGGTGAAGAAGATTTACACCGTGGCGGTGGGCAAGCCTTCGACGCCGAGTCCGGTGGGCACCTTCACGATCGCGCGCCGCGTAATGAATCCGACCTACTCGCATGACGGCCGCACTGTTCCGCCGGGGCCGAACAATCCGGTGGGTACTCGCTGGATGGGCCTCAGCATTCCGGGCTACGGGATTCACGGAACCAATGTGCCAAGCTCGATCGGCAAGGCCGCATCGCATGGATGCATTCGCATGGCGAAGAAGGATCTGGAAGAGCTCTACCCCATGGTCGAGGTGGGCGACACAGTGGAACTGATCGGAGAGCGCAACGAGGAGACGGCGCAGTTGTTCGGCGATGGCCCGATGCAGGTTCCGGGCGTACAGCCGGCAATGCTGACCGCGATGGCCTCTAGCCCGCAGCTTCCGACCGCAGCTCCCACTTCAGCGCAGCAGGCCACAAGCTCCGCGGCGTGGCCGGGCGTGTTCACAACGGCTGCCACGGCAACTCTTTCCGGCCTGATGTTTGCGGGCTCCCTGTAAAGGAGGGCGGACATGAATCTGCTGGCGCGCGCGATTTCGGATGTGCAGGCGGCGTTGCTTCCCGTGGCGGCGGCACTGCTGCTTGAAGAGTTGACCTACGGGGGACTGGTCCGGCTGCTGCTGGCTCCGCGGACGGAAACCGGAAAACAGAAAGGGCCCAAGCACACGAATGGAGGCGAGAAATGCTCGCACTGAAATTGATGTTGATGGTCGGGGGAGCACTGATGCTCCTCATCGCAATGGCGATTCCTCTGGTTGGGCTTTGGCGGCGCGTTCAATTGGCGCGGACGAAGGCTGCCGCGGAGGGAACTGGCAATGAAATAGAAATGGAACCGGAAGAGATTCCCTGGCGGCTTCCGGCGGCGCTCGCGGCTGCGGGCTGCTTGCCACTACTGGTGGCTGCCAGCATTGTGGTGGTGCCCAGCGGCATGGGCGGAGTGCGCATCAGCCAGATGCGCGGCACACTGCCCGGCACGCTTTACCCCGGATTGCACATCGTGACGCCGCTGGTGGACAGCGTGCAACTGTTCGACTTGCGCGATCACGTTTTCACGGCCGGGCTTATGGAACAGGGTCCGAAGAAAGAGCCTGTCGCCACCGGCCTGAACGTGCAGTCGCTCGAAGGCCTGAACATCGGACTCGGCGTCACGGTGCGCTACCGGCTCGATCCCAACAAGCTGGCGAGCGTTCAGGCACACCTGCCGCAACCGCCGGACAAGGAACTGGTGCCTCCCGTGGTGGCCAGCGCCTGGCGGGAATTGACGCCGCAGTACACGGTGAAGGAAATCTTTTCTACCAAGCGCGAAGAGGTGCGGGCCAGGGCGGCCGACATCATCACGCGCAAGCTCGCGACGGACGGCATCATCGTGGAAGAGGTGATGCTTTCTGACATTCAATTGCCCGATGAGTACGCGCGCGGGCTGGAAGGGCTGTTGCTGAAGGAGCAGCAGGACGACCAGATGGGCGTGGACACCGACATCCAGCAGAAACAGGTGAGAATTGCGGAGCTGCAGGCCGAGGCCGAGGCGGCGCAAAAGGTGAAGGAAGCCGAGGGCGATGCGCAGGCCAAGGTGGTGGAAGCGCGCGGCGAGTCGGATGCCATGCAGTACACCCTGCCGCTGAAGCAGAAGCAGATTGAGCAAAGCAAGCTGGAGGCCGAAGCGCGCAAGGAGTCGACGATTGAAACCGCCGACGCCGACGCACAGGCCAAGATCATCGACAGCAAAGCCGAGCTGGAGCGGCGCAACCTGCTGGCTGAGGCCGAGGCCAACCGCATCAAGCTGGTTTCGGCTGCCGATGCGGTGCGCATGACCAGCGAAGCGGAACTGCTGAACAAGTCGCCGCTGCTGATCAACAAGATCGTGGCGGAGCGGTTGTCCGACAAGATCCAGGTGGTGATGGTTCCTTCGGACGGAAAGTTCTTCTTCGCGAGCGATGTGTTCAAGAGCGCGGCAACGAATCCGATTGTGAAGCAGGAAATGGAGAACGAGCAGGAGCCGACGCCGGCACAGAAAAACGGCCAATAGAACCTGGTTGGCCGCGCGGGGCGGGCGCGGCGGAGGCAACGCCTGCCCTGCTCCAAACCGATCCGCCGCAGCGCCGCAGCGTTCCATCGACTACCATGGAGATGAAAAAATGCGAACCCAAATTGTAGCCGTGAGCTTGTCCGCAATTCTATGCCTTGCTGCGTACGGGCGCGGCCAGCAGAACCAGCCTGCCCACCACAAGGCGCTCACACCGGAACAACAGGCGTACCAACAGCAGTTGAAGCTCTATTCCGCCCATCGCCAGCAGCTGGCGGCTCAAGCGAAACAGATTCTCGACGCGGAAATAGCTCGCGAGAAAACGGACGATTGTGGGGTCGCAGGCTCGACTTACGAAATCAAGGTCTGCTACGGAAAGCAGCTCGATATCACCGAGGCGAACCTGAAAAGTTTTGAGGAGATTATTCACGATTTGCTTGCTCCTGCACCGCAGATATCGGGCGAGCCGGTCATACCCCCACCCGGACCAGAGGGTCCGAGCCTGACCGCTGCGCAGGAGCAAGCGGAACTCGACAAGGTCGAGCAGGTATGGCGGCAGTATCGCGATGCGGCTTGCGGGGCTGCGTTTCATCAATATGCCGGCGGCAGCCTGAGCCCAATTGTCGAAGCTGAGTGCTATCTCCGGCTCACGCGCGGCCACATGCGCGAACTGCGGGTGATTTACGGAGAATCTTTCTAGAGGGATATAATCCGCGCAAATGGAAAAAGAGAATAAGCGATGAAGGCAATGAGGCTGGTCTGGGTGGTAGCGGCGCTGGCGGGGCTCGCCGGAGCTGCGGCACACGCCGCGCCGGGCGCGTGGGAGCAGCCCGCATCCGAGCTCGCCGATCAGATTGCTGCGATTCTCGGGCCGGGGCAGGCGCATCTGACCATCCGGAATCTTTCATCTATTTCGAACGATGAAATTCCCGTGATTCGCCGGCTGCTGGTGCAGGATTTGAAGACGCACGGCGTGGTGATGGCGGGCGCGGAGAGCGCGAACACCATTCGCGTGACGCTGAGCGAGAGTGCGCGGGATCGGTTGTGGGTGGCTGAGATTGACGAGGGCAATCAAACGCAAGTGGCCATGGTGGACCTGGGGCCTATCGCAGCGCAGACCGCGGCAACTCAGGAGCGGATGGAGTTGCACAAGGAGATTTACCTGAACGCAGCGGCGCTCGTGAATGGATCAACCGCCGTCTCTGATGAGCCCGTGACGGCGTTGGTGGAAGCCGGCACGCGCCTCTTTGTGCTTTACAAGGACAACGTGATGATTTTTGCTCGCAACGCGGACCACGGGAGAACTGTTGAGGCGTCGCTCGCTCTCGATTTGAAGCGGCCGATGCCGAGAGATGCGCGCGGAATCCTGATTGCGGCTGCGGATGGCAATGGATTTACAGCATTCACGCCGGGAACCGAGTGCAGTGGAGCGTTTTCGCCGCCTGCTGACACAGCCGCGCCGCAGAACGGTTGGACCATCAACTGCCGTGCGAGCGACGAGCCCTGGCCGGTTGCCGTTGATGCGTCCTGGACTCCGCAGCTTAAGGCCTTCTACAACTCCGCGCGCGACTACTTTACGGGTGTGGTTTCGCCGAGCGTCGGCGTCGATCTGCCGCCGTTTTATGGAGCAGCGCCACTTCCGCGATCTGCCGGTTCTGCCGCACTGCTCATCGACGGCGTCGACGGCAAAGTGACGATGGCGGAGAACGGAGCGCTGAAAGTTGTCACTGGAACGCGCGATTGGGGCAGCGATTTTGCCGTGCTGCACTCTGGATGCGGCGCGGGTGTGCAGGTGATTGCGTCCAGCTCGGGCGAGGTCGCGAACGACAGCCTGCGCGCCTACGAGTTGCCCGCGCTCGAAGCCGCGCCGGCAAGTGCGCCGCTCGCCATCGACGGAACGGTAACAGCGCTCTGGACCGCGCCCGACGGCAAGAGCGTTCTCACGGTGGTGCGGAATGCGGCAAACCAATACGAGGTGGACCGTGTTACGGCGCTTTGCAATTAGTGTTCTTCTCGTCTTGGTTTGCGTCTGCGCGCCGGCGAGAACGCGCCCCCATTATGGCGGCTCGCTGCGCGTGGAGGTTGCGGGCGACCCTTGGCAAGGGCCGGATGGGCCGGCGCGGCGGCTGGTTCTGGATGGATTGACTGCGCTGGACGCGAATGGAATCGTGAGTCCGTCCCTGGCTGTCGAGTGGCAATCGGATTCTGGTGACCATCGCTGGCAGTTTCGTCTGCGCCAGGGCGTGCATTTTCACGACGGCTCGCCGCTCAATTCGGCGGCGGTGGTGATGGCTCTGAATACCGCGTGCAGTACGAACTGTCCGTGGACCGCGGTGCGCGCCGTGGGCTCGGCAGTGATTTTTACCAGCGACTCGCCGATGCCCAACCTGCCCGCGCTGCTCGGGAGCGATGCGTATTTGATCGCGCTCACGCGCACTGCCGACGGGCAAACGCCGGCCAATCCCATCGGGACCGGACCGTTTCAGTTCACCGGCTCGAACAACGGCACGCTCACGCTCACTGCCAACGAAAGTTGCTGGCAGGGGCGGCCGTTTTTCGACGAGATTGTGATCGCGGGCAACCGGCCGATCCGCGAGCAATGGCTCGACTTGAGCGTGGGGCGCACCGACATTGCGGAAGTGCCGCCGCAGGAACTGCGCCAAGCGCAGCAGCAGCATCTCGCGGTGTTGGTTTCGCCGCCGGTGGAGTTGCTGCTGCTCGAAGTGTCGGACGCGGGCACGCTCACGAATGCAGTGCTGCGCGCGGCGATTGCACAAGCTGTCGACCGCGGCGCGCTGTTTAACGTGATTTTTCAGAAGCAGGGCGAGATTACCGCGAGTCTGTTGCCGCAATCGCTCAGCGGTTACGCATTTCTGTTTCCAGCGGACCGCGACGTGAACAAGGCGAATGAGCTGCGCGGCGGGCTCACGCCACCGGCGCTTACGCTTGCGGCCGACGGCGATCCGACGATGCAACTGGCAGCGCAGCGGATTGCGCTCAATTTGCGGGAGGCGGGATTCAACGTGCAGGTGGCGAACGCGCACAACGCTGCGCATGCCGACCTGGCGCTGCGCAAATTGCCGCTGGAGGGCGCGGACCCTGCGGCCGCTTTGGAAACTTTGCTGCGCGGGGCGGGAGAGAATGTTGCTGTGGAGGGACGGAATCCAAATGCGCTCTTCCGCGCCGAGCACGACGTTCTGGATCTCCACACCATCGTGCCGCTGCTCGATCTTCCCCGCGCCTGGGCGATCGGCAGCCGCGTGCGCGACCTGAAACTGCGGGCCGATGGCACGCCGGATCTTGCCAGTGCGTCGCTGGAGGGCACACAGTGAGCCTTCGCCAAAAACTGCTGCTGCTGTTTTCGCTCACCGTGGCCGCGGCGGTGGCGGCCGTGGCGTGGACCGTCCTGGTACGCATTCGCCATGTCTTCGAACTGCGCGATCAGGACGAGACGAAGCTCTTCGTGAGCCAGTTTCAGCGCGAGTTTCAGCATCGCTCCGCCGAAGTGGCAGCAGCCGTGGACCGTCTGGCTGCAAGTGAGCGGGTGCGCTCGATGGCGTTTGAACTGGCGCAGTCGGGCGACGCGGCGCCCTATCTGACGGAAGCGCAATCCATGGCACAGGATGCGCAATTGGATTTTCTTGAGATTGTGGGCGCGGACGGAAAGATTGTTAGCTCCGCGCAGTGGCCGGCGCGGTTTGGATACTTCGAGCCCGCGGCCGCAAATGCCTCAGCCAAACCATTCCTCAAGCGTGAAGACTTGCCAGACGGCTCGACTGCGCTGGGCCTCTTCGCCGTGCATGCGGTGGGCGGAACCGAAGTGCGCCTGATCGGCGGCGAGCGGCTCGATCAAAGTTTTCTCGCCGATCTTCCGGCGGCTCCGGGGATGCAGATCGGCCTGTACAGCGATGCGAACAGTTTGACAACGACGGTGAATTTGAGCACGGGAGCAAGTGCTCCTGCTCTGGCCGCCTTCGATCCTGCGCGCCTCCTTGGACCCAATGGAGCAGTCGCCGGCGCGGCGCATTATCAGAACCTGATTGATGCCGCGCGCTTGAGCGGCCAGCAGGTGAGTGGCCTTGTGAATCCAACCGGGCGGCGCGAGGACAGCCTGAATGCAACCGCGATCCCGCTCACAAACGAACAGGGCAATGTGATGGCGGTTTTGGTGGTGGCAATTGCGCGCGCCGGCATGGTCGAGGCGCAGCAGCACATTCGGGCTATCGCGTATGGGGTAGCGGCGGGCGGCATTCTGCTGGCGATTATATTCAGCTTGTGGATTGCGGCGCGGGTTTCGCGGCCCATCGAGCAATTGGCGCATGCAGCCGAAGAAGTGGCAGGCGGAAACTGGGATGTGCGCGTGCCGCCGCGCGGACGCGACGAGGTGAGCGTGCTGGCGCGCAGCTTCAATCACATGACGGAGCAGCTCCAAAGCCAGCGCGACCGCCTGGTGCAGAGCGAACGCGTGGCTGCATGGCGCGAACTGGCGCGGCGGTTGGCGCATGAGCTCAAAAATCCGCTCTTCCCGCTGCAGCTTACGGTGGAAAATCTGGTGCGCGCGCGCGAGTTGCCGGAAGCCGAGTTCGATGAAGTGTTTCGCGAGAGCACGGCGACGCTGGCGACGGAGATTGCGAACCTGAAGACGATCATTGGACGTTTCTCGGATTTCAGCAAGATGCCGAAACCGGAACTGGAGCGCATTGACGCGAAGGATGTGGTGGAGCGCGTGCGCGCGCTCTATGAAACTTTCGCCAGCAACGCTGCGAATTTCGACGCGAAGATCAAGATCGCTGTCGATGTCGCCGATGCGCCCATGCCGCTCGATGCCGATCCGGAGCTGCTGCACCGAGCGCTTTCGAACCTGGTGCTCAATGCCATGGACGCTATGCCCGATGGCGGCGTGCTGACAATCTCCGCCCATCCAAAAGGTGAAGGAGTGGAACTCCGCGTTGCCGATACCGGCCAGGGTATGACGCCCGAGGAGTGCGAGCGGTTATTCACGCCCTACTACACCACCAAGCAGCACGGAACTGGCCTCGGCCTGGCCATAGTGCAGTCGGTGATCGCCGATCACGCGGGCACCATCGCCGTGGAAAGCGCTGCGAGTGGTGGCGCAACGTTTATCATTACGCTGCCGAGGGCCGCCGCATGAATGCGAAGGCGAACATTCTGATCGTTGACGACGAAGCTAATACGCTGGCATCGCTGGCGCGCGCCTTTCGCCTGGCCGGGCACGAGGCCGTGGTGTGCGACAACGCGGAGCGCGCGCTGGAGCTGGCGCGCACGCAACCCTTCGATTTGATTTTGAGCGACGTGGTAATGCCGCGACGCGACGGCTTGACGCTGCTGGAAGATCTGAAGACTGCGGGCGTGGCCGCGCCGGTGGTGATGATGAGCGGCCAGGCGCACATTGAGATGGCGGTGAGGGCTACGCGGCTTGGGGCGCTGGATTTCCTTGAGAAGCCGCTGTCAACAGAAAAATTGCTGGTCACGGTGGAGAACGCGCTGAAGCTGACGCGCCTGGAAACCGAGAACCGCGACCTGCGCGCGCGTGTGGGCAAGCACACGCTGATTTACGCCGGGGAAACAATGCGCCGCGTGATGGCGCAGATCGAGCGCGTGGCCGCGAGCGAGACGCGGGTGTGCATCTACGGCGAAACCGGCACCGGCAAGGAGCTGGTGGCGCGTACCTTGCATGAGAAGAGCTCGCGCGCGGCGGGGCCGTTCGTGACGCTCAACTGCGCAGCGGTGCCTTCGGAGCTGATTGAAAGCGAGCTTTTCGGCCACGAGAAGGGTTCCTTTACGGGAGCGGCGCAGCGGCACACGGGCAAATTCGAGCAAGCACACCGGGGCACGCTTTTTCTGGATGAGATTGGCGACATGCCTCTGGCCATGCAATCCAAATTGTTGCGCGTGCTCGAGGAGGGCGAGGTGGAACGCATTGGCAGCGGCAAGCCCACGGCCGTTGACGTGCGCGTGGTGGTGGCGACGCATCGCAATCTGGAGCAGCTGGTGGAATCGGGAGGTTTTCGGCGCGACCTTTATCATCGCGTGGTCGTGTTCCCACTGGAGCTGCCGCCGCTTCGCCAACGCCGCGAAGATCTGCCCGCACTGGTAGAGCATTTCGTGCGCCAGGTAAGCGCACAAAACGGATGGAAGCCCACCGCGTTCACTGCCGCTGCTCTCGAGGCCCTGCAGGAGTACATGTGGCCCGGCAACATTCGTGAGTTGCGCAACGTGGTGGAGCGGCTGCTGTTGCTGGCCGGTGGCGAGGTGGGCGCGGAAGACGTGCGTCTGGCGTTGCCTGTCTCTCATAAGGCCGCTGCGACGGCCGCCGGCACTGAGGGCAGTACGAGTGGCCCGCTTGCGCAACGCGTGCTGGCGTTTGAGCGCGCCCAGGTGCTGGCCGAACTCGACCGGCATGGCCGCCAGATTACGCAAACGGCAAAGGCGCTGGGGCTGGAGCGAAGCCATCTCTATAAGAAGTGCCAGCAGCTGGGTATTGACCTGAAAGAACTGCCAGAGAGGAATTGAGGCCGCTGGTTATCCACCGTTTCGCAAAGAGACGCGAAAGGATGGGGCACGCCGCCGCTACACTTTTGTTCCGATTTCGTCGTATGCTGTATGTGTTCAGGGCTTGTTTACACCATGAGGACCTTCACTCTCGAAGAGGCGCAGTCGCTGCTTCCCGTGCTTGAGTCGCTGCTCAAGCGCGCCATTGAAGGCCGCCGTTCCGCGCAAACTGCCGAGTCGGGTCTGAGCGATGTGGCGCAGCGCATTTATTTTTCCGGCGGCATGCGGGTGAACACCACGGAAGTGGCCCGGCAGCGGGCCGAAATGGATTCGCATCTGCAGCGCGTGCGCGAGAGCATTGCAGAGATTGACGCCATCGGGGTGCAGGTGAAGGACCTGGAAGCGGGCCTGCTCGATTTTCCTTGCAGGGTCGACGACGAGGTCGTTCTGCTGTGCTGGCGCATGGGCGAACCGGCCATCGAACACTGGCACACCATGGAAGCCGGATTTCAGGGCCGAAAGCCTGTGGACGAGCGCTTCCGACGCCGCGCGGCATCCGGTGACAGACCCAACTAGGGCTCCGACCTCGTGACTTCCTCCTTTTGACTCATGTGGTTTCCCACCCTTTCGCCGGAAAAAAGGCGAAAGGATGGGGCACGGAGAGATTCCTCTTCAAGGGGTCAGTGACCCGGCGCTCCCGCATCGCAGCCAATACCCATTCCACGGGCTTCGGCCGGGACTTCCGCTGAGCGGAAATGATTCTCGCCACGTCTTTTCTCAAGATTGGCATTTTTGCCCCTGGGCATCGCGTCTGGCGGCGGACAAAAGGTAGCGGCTGGCGCTACGCTTGAAACAGAATGCGTTTGCGGACTCTCCTGGAAGCGACGGTCCTGGGTGCGCATTGTGCGAGGGGTGACGATGAAGATCAAATACGGCCTTATTCTACTTGCCGCATCAGCGCTCCTCGCCGGATGCGCGGGATTTTGGAACCTGCCCGCGTCGACCACTACAACGACCACTACGACGACTACGGACTCGAGCGGCGTTTTTTACGTGTTGAACCAGACGACAAAACAGATTGCTGCGTACTATATTTCGACCGGCACGTTGGAGCACGTTTCGGGCAGCCCCTACAGTCTTTCGTCCGGGCCGGATTGCATTGCCGTCGCGCCGGGCGGAGGGTTTCTCTACGTCGGCACCGTCAGCGGCATCTATCTCTACACCATCGGATCGGGTGGCGCTTTGACGATTGGGAACGGCGGCGCGGTGATTTCGTCCGACATTCCCGCGGCCATGGAGGTGTACGGCTCGTGGCTGATTGACGCGTTCAGCCCGGGTACCGGGAGCGTGCAATTGGACGCCATCCCCATTAACGCTTCGACCGGCGCGTATACTGGCTCGGGCCCCGAGCCGTCTGAGGCATTCAATGTGACCAACGCGTCGGCCAATCAGATGTCGCTTTCTCCTGACGGCACAAACCTCTTTGTCGCCCTTGGGGCTGGGGGAACGATCGTGGTTCCCTTCACATCCGGCAACGCGAATCCGCTTGGCTCCTCTGCGACCGTGATTCCTCTCGTCAACAGCGGCGGATCGGCACTGTCGGTGAGCGTGGATCCCACCAACCGGCTGTTCTACATCGGCGAAACGCAGGCCGTTTCTGCTTCCGGCGGGCTGCGCGTCTTCAACTACAGCTCGCTCGGTACGGGCACGCCTCGTTCCGCGCCTTCTCAGATCACGGGTTCTCCTATCGCGAGCGGCGGACTGGCGCCCAACGCCATTTTGCCCATTGCGTCGGGTGAATACGTCTACGTTGCCAACGGCCAGGGCAATTCGGGGGCGGGGAACATCACGTGGTTTCCCATTTCCGTTTCGGGAACCACCTACACGATCGCTGCGGGCAGCCACATCGCCGCCGGCATCGTGCCCAACGGCCTTGCCGAGGACAGCGATAACAACTTTGTGCTGGCGATCTCCACCGGCGGTTCGACTTCAAGCGGCGATCCCGACCTCGAAGCCTTCACGATGAGCTCCGGAGCGCTGACTGCCAACATTGTTTCCGCTACGGGAACTGACCCCGTGGGCGCCATTGCCGTGGCGACGCTGCCGTAAGGGCAGGGACCAAGGGACCGAGGGAACAAGGGAACGAGAAAACGCCGCTTGCCGGCGGCTTCTCGAACGGTGGCTTCCGGCGAATCCGTCGAGCCGTTCGCTACTGATTCTTAAGACTTTTGATTACCATCGGATCACCACTGGCACCTGAAACCCGACACCCGAAACCTGTGGAGTGCTATGCTCAAGGCAATCGCTAGGGTCCGTGTCTAATCGTTTGCCAACTCTTCTTCTCAGTTTTATCCGGCGCTTCGGAACGGTTTTTGCCTCATCGCTGGTGACGTTGAGTTGTGTTTTGCTCCTCGCCGGCTGCAGCCGCTTCCATCAGGAACATCTTGAGATGGTGTACGTCGCATCGGCGCGCCCCGTCTATCTCCACGACCGCGTAGCCCCGGTTTCAAACCGCGTTTGCCAGGTGGTGAACGGGCAACCGCTGCAGGTTCTGGAACATGCGCGGCGCTTTCTCAAAGTCAAGACCGAAAAGAACGAGATCGGCTGGATTGAAGAGCGGGCCACGATCGACGAGAAGACCTACGACGGCTTCACGCAGCTTGCCGCCGAGAGCAAAAACGATCCCGTGGCGGCGACGGCTACGCTGCGCGACGACCTCGCCATGCATTTGCTTCCCGGCCGCGAAACCGAGCGATTCTATCTGCTGCCTGGCAACACCAAGGTGCAACTGTTGGTGCGGGCATCGGCTCCCAAAAAAGCGGCGGAGGCCTTGGGGCCGTTGCCGGCGAATGCGGCAAAGCCCGAAGTGGGAGGCAAGAGCGCGCCGGCAGCTGGCAACGCGAAACCGGGCACTGCGAAAGCGCCGCCCGCGGCCGTAGCAGAAGCCGCGCCGCCCGAGATGGAAGACTGGTGGTTGGCTCGCGACCCGCAGGGTCATGTGGGCTGGCTGCTCGCGAGCCGCCTGGATGTGGACGTGCCGGACGAAGTGGCACAGTACTCCGAGGGCCAGCGCATGGTGGGCGCATGGATGCTGACCAAGGTGACGGATTCTGGCGCCGACCCTCCTGGAGACAAGGCCGAGTACGTAACGGCTCTCGCACCACCTCAGTCCGGGATGCCTTACGATTTCGACCAGATCAGAGTCTTCACGTGGAGCCTGAAGCATCACCGCTACGAGACGGCGTTCCGTGTGCATCCCATTCAGGGCTACCTGCCGGTGCTCGTTTTTACCCAGAACACGGCGTCGGGTAAGGTTCCCGCCTTCAGTTTTGAGCTCGCCAGCAGCGGCAATGTGACTACCGATCCAGCAACCGGCATTACGCGGCCCGTGGCTCCGCGGACGATCGACTACGAGATGATCGACACGCAGGTGAAGCGCATCGGCCCGGACATGGCGCCGATCCCGACGATGCACGAGCCGGGAGAGAAGAAGCCGGAGAAGAAACACAAGGGCGGCAAGGAGTAGAGAGTCAGCAAGTCGGCGATTCAGCGAGACGACGAGTCGATGCAAATCGGATTTCGTTGTACACTGCTTGCAAATCCCTTCCGCACGCGCCGCAGTTGAGTGATTCCGGGAGAAAGGCGGGGCTCGCATGATCTCAAGACGCAACATTCTGAAGCTGCTGGGCACGTTGCCCGCGACAGGCTACCTGGCCGCAAACCACAAGGCGTGGGCCGAGACGCCAACGGAACGATTGCCCAAGCGGCTGCTGGGGCGGACGGGCCGCTGGGTGACGCCGCTGGCGCTGGGCGGCCAGGCCTCGCTGCAATGGACCGCGCCGGGAATCGATGCGCCGGACATCATTGTCCGCGCCGTGCAACTGGGCGTGAATTATCTTGATTCGGCCAATGTGTATGGGCCTAGCCAGATGAATTACGGCGAAGCCTACCGGCGCATGCACCTGACGCCGGGCGTTGCGGATTACAACGCGGCGCTGCGCGAAAGTCTGTACATTGCCAGCAAGACGCGGGAGCGATTTGCGCTGGGCCCGTCGAGCCCTTCAGCGCAGACGCCGGGCGCGACGGCGGTGAGCGACCTGAAGCGGACGCTGACACAGATGTTCGGCGACGGCAAGGGCTACATTCCCGAGGGCGCGTATCTCGATGCCATTCAGATGCACGCGATCGGATCCCTGGATGACGTCGACCAGGTGTACGCGGGCATGGACGCGCGCGGATCGAAGATGCCGGACCGCATTGGCGCCTTTGCGGCGCTGCTGGATTACCGCGATGGCACCAACTACACAGGGCTGAATCCCGAGAAAAAGCAGTATGTGCGCCACATCGGTATGACGGGGCATTTGAGCTCGCCCGTATTAATGGAAATGATGCGCCGCGACACGGCCAACAATTTGGACACGCTGCTGGTGGCGCTGAATGCGAATGACAAGCTCTACACGTCGCATGAGTACAACGTGCTGCAACTGGCGGTGGGGCGCGGCATGGGCGTCATCGCCATGAAGTTGTTCGGCGACGGCAGCTTTTACGGAAAGGATCCGCACTTCTCAAAGACCACGGCCGACGTGATCTACAGCGTGGGCAAGGCCGACAAGGCCAATTACCAGGACTTGGTGCGCTATTCGCTTTCGATTCCGGGCGTGAGCTGCGCGGTGACGGGCATCGGGCACATCGATCGCGGGAAGCCGGAGAACGATCAACTGGTGGCGAACCTGGCGGCGGCCACACAGGATCCGGCATCGCCCGCGGAGCGGAGGAGAATCGAGCGCGAAGTGGCCGGAATCTACGGCGCGACGACGAATTACTTCCAGTTGCCGCAATCGGGATTGATGCAGCCCACCGTAGTGAAGGTGGAGAAGGCGGCCGGCAGCGACCAGGTGACGGTGCGCTGGAATACGGCCATCGCGGCGGCAAAGCCGATCTGCTGTTACGAGATCAAGAGCGGCGATCGTTTGCTGCTTGCGGTGCCGTACCGTCCGCAACTGACGCCGGAGCTGCTGTGGGCGAGCGTGCCGGCATCGGCGGTGGGCAGCGGCACGGTGACGGTGGTGGCACGGGAGGCTTGAAACACAAATTGCCGCGGCTTGAGAATCCACGGACGGCGGCTACGACGGCCCTTTTCTGCCGCCGAACAGACCGCAGAACAGGCCGTATCGCGCCAACATCACAAACCACAGGATGACACCGGCGACGAACAACGCCAGAAACAGAGGGAGAACGGACCACTGCGTCTTGACGACGAACTGGCCGGGCTGGAAGTACGGCTTGAGATAGGCGTCGCGCAGGATATCCCGCATCACCGACATGCAGAGGATGACGACTGCCAGAATGCCGGGCACGACATATGCGGCAATGCGAAGGTTTTCAGTCCTCAGGGCGCCGGACATGAGGAAGATAGCGGCGATGGCCCCGGTGATGCCCACCAGCAGGAGCGTGGTGGCCAGGACATTGTCGCCCATGAAGAGCATGCGCATGTCGCGCGGAAGGCTGACGAGAAAGATGAGGCCCACCACAATCTGCGCCATGGTGGCGTACATGAATGCCTTGCCGCCGAATTGGAGCGCCTGTTGCGCGTATTCTCTGTCGCGCTTCCAGTTGGCCAGGGCCACAAAAACCAGAAAGATGCCGCCCACGGCCACGGCCGCGACAAAGAAGTGCAGGAAGCGCGGAATAAGCGTGGGCTCAGTTAGATTGAGGCTCCAGCCGGAGGGATGGGCGAGGTATTTGGCGCCCCAGCGCGATGGCGTCTGGCTGAGGGTGAGATTGTTGCTGAACAGGAAGCCAATGAGAGAGACAAGAATGACGCTCGACAGCATGACGCCGCCGGCTTTGCCCATTTGCTGTCCGCTGCGGAACGAAACGTAATAGAAACCGTAGTAGGCGGCAGTGAGCATGACTAGCACGAGGAACCACGGCCAGGCGATGACGATGGACGAGGTATAGAAGAACTGCCCGTAGAGAACCTGCACGAAGAGCAGCGGTGCGATGCCCAGGGTAATGGTTGCCGGCAGGAGAGAGGGAAGCTTTTTGGCAACGTCAAAAAACATGCGGTTGCCATAGGTCAGATGCTTGGAACGCCATTTTGCCCCCAGCGCCAGAACGGCCCCGCCGAGCATGAAATTCATGGCGACGATGTGGAGGAAGAAGGTGACCACCAGCAACAGCATGAAGACCCAATAGGGCGCGGGCAGCGGATTGGGATCTAACGCCGGAATCAAGTTGGACTGCATCATGATCAATTCCCTCCTTGCGGTGCGACGGCGATGCCCTTGGCAGCGCGCTGTGCGTTGACCCACTGCGCCAGGGCCATGCGCTGCTGGTCAGAGAGTTTCAGGTCCGGCATGAGCGGAAACAGGCTGGTGAGGTCCTTCATGGCGTCGCTGGCCGCGTTGGCATCCTGGGGCAGATTCGTGAAGAGCTTGTCCTTCGCGTTGACCTGGTGGCACATGGAACAGTTCTGTTCGTAGACGGTCTTGCCGTCCGTGGCAACCGGCGCGGTGGCAGAGATGGGATGGATGGAGCTGAGATAGGCGGCGAGTGCGGCGCGCTCAGGGTCAGTGCCTGCGAACGGAGGCATGACACTGTTGTGCATGAATTCAAGACCGCCGAGCATGGCCTGAATCTTGTTCTGGTCCCACTGGCGCAGAGTGAGATAGTGCTTGAGTCCGCGATAGGCGTTTGCCGTGTGGCAGCTCTGGCACTCGACGCGAAAGATCTCATGGCCCACGGCGACCTGATCGCCGGCGGTGATGTCGCGCTGGTCGACCCATTTCGCGGCTTGCAGGATGCCGGTGTTGTCCACTTCGTCCGCGCTGAATCCTCCGTCCCCGGGCATCTGCGCGGCGTAGAGCGAATTGGCGTAGAGGTAGTTGGAGATGACGTAAGGCTTGCGAATGGCTTCGCGGACGAACTCGAACGAGCCCATGGCGCCGAGCGCGACCAGCGCCACAAGCAGGCTGAACGACAGATGCATGCGGGCAGGCCGGACCAGCGAAAGCAACGCCAGCACAAAGGTCACGCACAAAAGAACAGCGCCGGACAAGGCGTAGTGCGTCGCGGTCGGCATGAGGCCGCGGGCATTAGCCCAATTGTCGGCGGGAATCCTGCGGATGTACCACCATGCCAGCAACGGGAGAACGGCCAGCGCGGGCACAATCCACCATGCGCTCCAGCGCACGATGCGCGCCTTCAGTGCAGCATCTTTCTGGACGCTGGCAGTAATGAGCGCGTAGATGCCTGCGAGCGCCAGCGCAATGGCGGTGCGGAAGGCCAACGACGGGAAGTAGGTGGGATTGAAGAAGCCCCGCCAGAACTGGTGATTTTTGATCCAGCTTCCGGAGGTCAGCATGAAGGTGATGATGCCGTTGATGATCACGAGGCTGAGGTAGGCGGCAATGAAGTAAATCCATCCGTACCACTCGTGCAGCCGCGGTTCCAGCTTGTCCCAACCATACAGATAGAGGAGCGCGGCGGTGATCTCAATGAAAAAGAACACCCACTCAATCGCCCAGCCCCAAACGTAGATATGGATCAGGTTGCTGGTAGCCGTGGGGCTGATCAGGCCGATGGTGAACCAGATGCCCACCCCGCTGATGGCGCCGAAGACCACCGTAACCAGCACAAAGAATTTGGTGTGCTTCTTCAGCCAGCTGAGAAGGGCCGCGTCGTTTTTGCGCCGGGCCCTGCGCTCGGTGAGCACCAGAAAAAGCCCGCCGCCGACAGCAAAATGAGAGACAAATACGTGAAGGATGGCGACCATGGCAATCAGCAAACCAGCGCCAAATGCCACATCCCAGACCGGATAGTTCATGCGGCTCCTCCTGTGAGAGCGGTTCCGCGGTTCTCGCAAGGGCTTCCTGCGGAGGGAATCAGGGAGGCGATCTTTCGCCGCACCTTGCTCCGGGCAGTCCCAGACTCCCATTGCTCACCTGTTGCAATGCGACAGGCGGTGACCCCTGTCACATGTCTGGGTGATGGAGGCGGCGCGGCCTTGGGACGGGACGGCGTCTTTACGGTGTTTTTCTGCGGGTTGCTACGGGACGATCACAGCAGAGCCATCCGCCGTCTCGTGCTTGACGGCTTCGAGGGCGCGGTTGGCGTCATCGAGTGAAAATGTCGCGACAGAAGGGCGGAAGTTGAGATCGCGAGCAAGAGCGAGAAAGTCGCGCTCGTCCTGGCGCGTCATGTTGGCCACGCTGCGCAGCTGGCGCTCGCCCCAGAGCAGGCGATCGTAGTCGAAGGCGGGCATCTGGTCGAGATGAATGGCGTTGATGGCGACCACGCCGCCCTTGCGCAGCGCGGAGAGCGCGTCGACAACGACCTTGCCGGCGGGCGCGAAGGTGATGGCGCGGTCGAGTTCGACGGGCGGCTTCGCATCTTCATCGCCCACCCACGCTGCGCCGAGCGATTCGGCAGCCTTGCGGTGCTGCTCGCCGCGCGTGACCACGTAGACCTGACAATCCCATGAGTGCAGAACGCGAATGGCGAGCGAAGCGGAGCTGCCGAAGCCATAGAGGCCCACGCGCTCGCCGCGCTCCACGCCCGCCACGCGCAGACTGCGGAAGCCAATGACGCCGGCGCAGAGTAGCGGCGCGGCATGGATGGGTTCGAGACCGGCGGGCAAGGGATTGGCGAAGTCGGCGCGCACCGCCGCGAATTCTGCATAGCCGCCGTTGACGGAGTAGCCGGTGAAGACGGGATGGTCGCAGAGGTTCTCCATGCCATGGCTGCAGAACCAGCAATCGCCGTCCACGCCGCCGATCCAGGAGACGCCCACGCGCGTGTCGGCGGGGAGGGTTGCGGTCGCGCCCTCCACCACTTTGCCGACGATCTGGTGGCCGGGAATAATGCGCGGATGCAGCGGCTTAAGATCGCGTTCGACGATGTGGAGATCGGTACGGCAGACGCCGCAGGCCAGGACTTTGATCAGCACTTCGCCGGGCTTGGGTTCGGGGCGCGGAATCTCCTCAATGGAAAGCCAGGCACCGGGAGTTGCCTTTGTGGAGTCGAAAACGGCTGCGCGCATCGGAGTAGCCTCTGCGAATTAGGGTAGCGCAGAAGAAGCGAGTCAGCGAGTTAGCAAGTTAGCGAGCGAATCGGTGTTGAGCCCGTGCGTCTTACAATTGGCGCATGAATCCTAAGCGCTGTTTGCCCTTCATCGCCTTCGCTCTTGTCTTTGTTCCCGGCTCGGTGCAGGCACAATCTGCGAAACACTCCGAGGCGACCGTAGTCGGCGACAAGTGTGATCTTTCCGTCTTCGGCGAAAAGGATACAACGAAGTTCCTGATGTTTGACCACGACCTGCGCGAGGCTATAAAGAATCAAGATGCGGGAAAGCTCGCCCTGCTAATCAATTTTCCGCTTCGCATCGATGACGATCATGGGGCGATCTTTATTCACGATGCCGCATCGCTTCAAGGTCATTTCGAGTTGGCCTTACCGCCAGCGATCCGACAAACTATCCTGTCTTCGACTCGCGACAAGATCTGGTGCAATTACGGCGGCATCGGCTACGGAGACGGCAGCATCTGGGTCAATGTGACAGACCGTGGCTTCTTTCTCATGACCGTGAACCTCCCGCCGGATAAATCAAGTCCCACGCAAGAAACCCACGCGGTAAGTCTCGCATGCCACACGAAACAAATGCGGATTCTGATTGACGCCACGAAAGACGGCGCCGCACGCCTTCGATTCTGGGGCTTTTCCAAATCCCTATCCGGCGCCCCAGACATGGAGGTTGGCGGTGGGACTGAGTCTATTGAGGGGACGGGACCGTGTGCTCACCGCCTCTGGACCTTCAAGGACGCGAAAACACAGATCACTTTGGAAGAGCCCGGCTGCTATGAAGACAATGGGCCGCCACGGGGCGCGCAGGCGGAGCTCTCTATTTCGAAGGGAAACGCCACAGCGCCGGCCCCGGAATGGTGCTTCTGACGAAGCGCGGCTAGTGGCGCAGCGCTTACTGCGGATGCCGGCGAAGTTCGAGCTCGACGACGCGCAGCATTTCGCTTTCCGGCGCAGGTTTGCCGGTCCAGATCTCGAACTGGCGCGCGCCCTGCTGCACGAACATCTCAAGGCCGCTGATGACGGCGAGGCCACGCGACTTTGCTAGCTTGAGGAGCGGGGTTTCGATGGGTGTGTAGACCATGTCGAAGACCAGCGCGGCGTTGAGCTCGTTTTCTTTGATGGGGAGCTCTTGCTTGAAGCCGGTCATGCCGCAAGGTGTGGTGTTGATGATGGCGTCAAAGCGGCTTTTGGCGAGCGCGGCCTGCTTTAAGACATGGGCTTTGGCCTTGCGCGCGAGAGCAACGGCTTTCTCGTGCGTGCGGTTGACGATGGTCACGTCTGCGCCCTGCTCCACGAGGCCGAAAACCGCTGCGCGGGCTGCGCCGCCAGCGCCGAGCACCAAAATGCGCGCGCCCTTGAGGCGCATGCGCCGCTCCAGCGGGCGCACCACGCCGGCCACATCGGTATTGAAGCCGTAGAGCTTGCCGTCAGCGCCGGTGCGCAGCGTATTGCAGGCGCCGATGCGGGCGGTAAGAGGGTCCATGTTGGCCAGGTGCGGCAGCACTTCCTGCTTCAGCGGCATGGTGACGGCGACGCCGTCGAGAGGCAGATCGCGGATGACGGTGAGCAGGTCGTCGAGCGTCTTGACTTTGAGCGGCAGCATGACGGCGTTGACGTTTTCGCGGCGGAACGCCGTGACGTGCATGAGCGGCGAAAGCGAGTGCGAGATGGGATTGCCGGCGACGCCGAAGATGCGCGTGGCCTGGTCGAGCTGCTCGAGGCGGTAAACGTCGAGGAGGGTGCGCGCGGAAACCTGGCCGGGAGCGGTTTCAGCGCCTTCGGCCGCGGAAGCAAAGGTGAAGGCAGCGCCGGAGCGCGGCGAGAGCACGCGGCTGATCAGGCCTTCCTCGCCCATTGCGATGCCCACCACGTGGGCATTGAGCGATTGGTCCTGGACCATGTGAAGGATGGAGAGGTTGTCGGCCAGGCTGCGCGCAGTGCTGACGACCTTGACGAAATCGGGCTCAAAGGCGGCGATGCGCTGGGCCGTCTGGTTGAGGCCGTCGGGGCGGCGGGTGCGGCTAAAGTCGTGGGAGCTGATCAAAAGGGCGGCTCCGGCGGCGCGGAGGGCGGCGCGGAACTTGGCCAGCTGCGGCCGGGTGGCCTGTTCGGCCGATTCTACTTCTAAATCAACGATGTGGGCGCCGGCCTCGGCGGCTTTTTGCAGCAGTTCCAACTCCGCATTCAAGGATCCGACGAAGTGGCCGCCCAGGGTCTTGCGGCGGCAGGTGGCGATGGCCGTTACGTCGCGATGACGGCTGAGAAAGGTCTTGAGATCGGGGAGCGCGGCGGCAGGTTTGGCCATAGCATCGAGGCGGAACTCAAGGAAAACAGAGTCTTTACGCGCGATTTCGGCCCGGCCAAAAAGCTCGGCAGGTGTGGCTCCATGGAGTGCGATACAGAGCTTGCTCACCCGCAGGCGTGGCACTGCCACCGGCTGCGCCGGCAGCGATTCAGGCGGACTGGAGACGGCGTGGGGCATTTCCCTCAATTGACGCATATTAAAGGGGGTTGCACCTATTTGCAACGCGAATATGCGTCGTGAAAGGGAAAAGGACCAGCGCGTTTACCCCCGAAGCGGCAAAGGCGGGGGGTTTGTCACAGACTTTCGGGCGGATTGGACTGGGCAACGGGTCCCGGGAAGGCTGCGGAGGGTGGTCCGGGTGGCTGTGCTTGACAGGTTTCCCCTGGCAGCTGAAGATGGCTTTCGCGCCGCAAGTGGACTGACCACGCGCGGATTGAGACGGGCGGCGCTCGTCTTTTGGATAGAGGAATCCGGACCATGAGGAGAGTTGTGGACAGGAGAAATTTTCTGACGACGGCCGTGGGCGGGGCCATGGCGGCTCCGGTTGCGGCTGGCTTGAGCAGTTTTGGATGGGGGCAAACCGCGAGGCCCACAGCACGGCCCGCACCGGCGCCAAAGCCGGCAGCTGCGCATACGGGCCCGACGGTCTCGCTGAACGTGAAGGACTACGGCGCGACCGGAGACGGTAAGACGAACGATACGCTGGCCCTGCAACTCGTCATCGAACGCTGCTCGGTGCTGGGCGGTGGAGAGGTGGTGATTCCCGCGGGCGATTACGCGACGGGCGCGCTCGAGCTGCGCAGCAACGTGACGCTGCGCATCGAAGACGGCGCGAGTTTGCTCGGCTCCGGCGACATGGCCGACTATCCCATTGCGCAGGTGCGCTGGGAGGGCCGCTGGATCAAGGGCTACGGCGCGTTGATTTCAGCAACCGACGCGGAGAATATCGGCATCACGGGGCCGGGGAAGATCATCGCCAGCGACGCTATCCGCGGGCGCGTGGATCGCAAGACGGGCATGCGGCTGCCGGCTCAGCTGGAGTTCACGAACTGCCGCAACGTGCGCGTAGAGAACTGCTTTACCGAGCAGACGGGCATGTGGTCGACGCATCCCGTGTACTGCGAAAACGTGACCTTCAAGAATGTGGTGTTCCACAGCGGCGCGGATGGCGTGGATGTGGACTCGTGCCGTCACGTGATCATCGACGGCTGTACGTTTGAAACCAGCGACGATTGCATCTCGCTGAAATCGGGGCGCGGCGAGGAAGCGAACGTGATTAATCGGCCGTGCGAGGACGTGCACATTTCGAACTGCACCTTCAACGACAAGACTTTTGCGTGCATTGGCATCGGCAGCGAGACTTCGGCGGGCGTTCGCAACGTCGTGATCGAGCATTGCAAGTGCGTGGGCGCGCGCAGCCACGCCATCTATATCAAGAGCCGGCCTGGGCGCGGCGCGTTTGTTGAGAACATCACGGTGAACGATTTTGACGCCTCGGGCGCGAAGCAGGGATTTCTGCGGCTGAACAATCTCAACAGCGGCAAGCAGGATGAGTTTCCCGTTCCCGGCGACGCCGGCATTCCGCTGTTCCGCGAATTTCACTTCTCGAATATTCGCGTGACCGATTTGCCGATGCTCGTTCAAGCTACAGAGATCCATCCGCGCAAGCCGCTGGTTGGATTTTCGCTGACCAACGTGACCGGAACCTGCAGCCGCGGAATCGCCCTGGCGAATATGAAGGACGTGGTGATTCGTAACGTGAAGGTAACGGGATTCGACGGACCGCTGCTGAGTATTGAGAATGTGACGGGTGTGGGGCTGGCTGGCGCGGCCAAAATCGATCCGGCAAAGATGCCGAAGGTTCCGGATGCGGTGCCCGAACCCGAGACGCGGTACGCATTGAAGTGAATGAGTGAAAAAAGTGAAGGAGTGAAGGCGGCGATGGGATTTGTGCGCAATGGAATGGCGGCGCTGGCCGTGGGCGTGCTGACGTGCGCAGTGGGCGGACAGACGACGGCTGATTCGCAGTCCACGGTTTGGCGGTTCGACAATATCGATTCCATCGGTGGGCATCCTACGCATGTGCTGGGGCATCCGCACTTGATCGATTCGCCGTATGGGAAGGCCATCGCGTTCAACGGCGTGGACGATGCGTTGTTCGTGGATGTGCATCCGCTGGCGGGGGCCAGCCAGTACACGTGGGAAGTGATCTTCAGGCCCGATGCCGATGGCGCGCAGGCGCAGCGCTTCTTTCATTTGTCGGAGATTGATCCGGCGACGGGCAAGGATACCCAGAACCGCATGCTGTTCGAGATTCGCATTGTGAAGGGCCAGTGGTGCCTGGACAGCTTTGCGTTTTCAAACGGGTCCGCGCGGACTCTGTTGAACTGCGACGATCTGCATCAGTTGGGAAAGTGGTATCGCGTGACGGCGGTGTACGACGGCAAAATGCTGCGCAATTACGTGGGCGACGAGATGCAGGGCGAAGGCGAGTTCCATCTAACGCCGCAGGGACCGGGGCACTCGTCCATCGGAACGCGCATCGACCGGCGCGATTATTTCAAGGGCGCGGTGTTTGAGGCGCGGTTCACGCCGCGCGCGCTCAAGCCGGAGGAGTTTCTGAAGATGCCGGAAAAACAGGACCTGGGGGACTAAGGGACTGAGGGACTCGCCGCCGGCGTATGATGGGATGCGATGGACGGAAGGGACGCGTGCCGTGCGCAAGTGGGGCATCGTCATCAGCGCGTTTTACGCCATGATTGTGGGATTCCTCCTTGTGCCGGCATTTTTTCTCATTGCAGGCGGCACTACAGATCCAATTTGGAAAATATTCTTGACCGGCCTGATCTCAGTGTTACAGGAGTGGCTGGCGTGGATTCTCATAGCAGCCGTTCTGGTCGGCCAGGCCCTTCTGCTCTTCCTTTCCGTTGACACTACCCAGAAAAAGTTGAAGCCGCGAACGCATATCGCGATTTCGGTTGCGGTTTCATCGATGCTGTTCGGGCTTCTCACTCTGGCGGTCATTGTTTGCATAGGCATTGCCGCACGTGGTGACAATTTCGGCACGGGCTTTCTCGATACCTCCGCAAAGTTTTTCGCGGGGTGGGTGATGCTGTGGCTCATCTGGGGCGTCGCCTTTTACCTGTACTTCCGCAATGCAACCCAAGTGACTACGCGCGCCATCTCGTGGCTGCTAAAGGGGAGCGTCCTGGAACTGCTGATCGCCGTTCCCTGCCACGTCTGGGTTCGGCGCCGGGATGAATGCTGCGCTCCGTTCTTCACCAGCTTCGGCATCGTGACAGGAATCGCAGTCATGCTGCTTTGTTTCGGTCCGAGCGTGCTCTTTCTCTTCAAGAAGCGGCTCGACGCGTATTCCGCGCACAAATCGGCGTGATGCGTAGTGGGTCAGTCGGAAAAACCTTCCCTCAGTGGCTGAAGCCAGATTTTTTTTGCGGGTTTTGCGGCACGAGTGAACTCGTGCCCTTTCAGAACGATTCCAAACTGATCCGTTACCAAACGAATCCAAACTGACCCACCACCCTGTCGAGATTCATTCCGAATCGTCTTGTTACTCTAGAGTTTCGGAGGATTTCCCCGTTATGTCTGCTGAAACTCTGAATGGAACCACGACTCAGGATCTTTACGTGTGGGAGACCGGTGGCGCCACTTCTGCCGAGGCTCTGACCGCGTGGGTGAGCGCGCGACTGGCAGCCCACGAAACTGAGCTTGCCGCGCTGCTGGCCGTTGAAGGCGCGCGCACGCCGGAAAATTCGCTGCGGCATTTTGACGCGGCCATCGAGCAACTGAACCTGGCCGGGTCACAGGCGGGAATCCTGAACTCCGTGGCTGCAGACAAGGCGGTGCGCGACCAGGCGCAGATGGAAGCGCAACGCGTGGCCATGGCGGGCAGTGCGTTGAGTCTGAATCGCGCGGTATATGACGCGCTCGTCGCGATGAAACTCGACGGCGCGAGCGCGGCGACGAAGCACTACGTGGAGCGCACACTGCTGGGCTACCGGCTCTCCGGCGTGGATAAGGACGAAGCAACGCGCGAGCGCCTGCATGCGCTGCACGACAAGGCGACGCAGCTCTCGCTTGAATTCAGCCGCAACATCCAGGAGGGCGGAAAAACGATTGAGGCTGCGCCCGATGAGTTGGAGGGGCTGCCGGCCGATTACATTGCGCGGCATCCGGCGCAAAAGGCAGAAAACGGCGTGGAACGCGTAACGCTGACTACCGATCCGCCGGACATGATGCCGGTGATGACTTTTGCCGCGAGCGCGGAACTTCGCAAAAAGATGTTTTTGGCGTACAACACGCGCGCGTATCCGGCGAATCGGCAGCTTCTGCTCGATCTGCTGGCCACGCGGCAGGAGATTGCGAGCGTGCTCGGCTTCCGCAGCTGGGCCGATCTTGCCACGGCAGACCAGATGATGGAGTCGGCGGCGCATGTGCGCACATTTTTGGACAGGCTCGACGAGGCCAGCCGCGAAGGCGCGCGCGACGAGCATGCGCAGGTGCTCGCGTTTGCGCGGGCGCGGCAGCCGGAGCTTGCCGAGATCGACATCACCAGCCGGGGCTATTGGTACGAGCAATTCCGGCGTACGAAGTATGATTTTGATTCGCAGTCGGTGCGGCCGTATTTTCCGTACGCGCGCGTGGAAGCGGGCGTGCTGGAGACGGCGGCGAAACTTTTCAAAGTAGAGTTCCGGCCGTCGCAGGCGCCGGCGTGGCATGAGGCGGTTTCGGTGTACGAGGTCTTCGAGGGCGCGCAGCTTGTGGGGCGGTTTTATCTTGACATGCATCCGCGCGAGGGCAAGAACAAGTGGTTCTCGGCTGCTCCGGTGGTGACGGGCGTGCGCGGGCGTGTGCTACCAGAGGCGGCGCTGATCTGCAATTTTCCCACGCCGGAGGAAGGCGATCCCGGATTGCTGCAGTACTCCGATGTGGTGACATTTTTTCACGAGTTCGGCCACCTGATGCACGCGATTCTCGGCGGGCACACGGAGTGGGTGGGGCTCTCTGGATTTGCCACGGAGGGCGACTTTATCGAGGTGCCGTCGCAGATGCTTGAGGAGTTTTTCCGCGACGAGAAACTGCTGCAGGCCTTCGCGAAGCACTACGAGACGGGCGAGACACTGCCTTCCGCGCTGATCCGGAGTATGAAGCTCGCGGGCGCGTTTGGGCGCGCGGACTGGGTGAGGACGCAGCTTTACTACACCACGCTTTCACTCAACCTGCACGACCAGGACCCGGCGGGCATCGATCCCGACACGCTGACGCGCGAGCTCTACGGCAAGTTTCAGCCGTGGACTTGGCTTGAGGGCAGCAAGATGTACGCGAGCTTCGGGCATTTGACCGGCTACTCGTCGAATTACTACACCTACATGTTCGACAAGGTGATTGCGCTGGATTTCTTCGCGCAGTTCGATCCTAAAGATTTGCTGGGCGGCAATGCGGGCGAGCGCTATCGTCGGACGGTGCTGGAACAGGGCGGGTCAAAGCCGGCAAAAGAGATGGTGCGCGACTTTCTGGGACGCGATGAGGAGTTTGCCGCGTTCGCGAAGTGGCTGAATGAAGAGTTTGAAATACAGGGAACAGGGATCAGGGAACAGGGATCAGAAAGCAGATGACCGCGGCGGATTTTCGGCGGATTGCATTGAGCTTCGAAGGCGCGGAAGAAGGTTCGCACATGGGCGCGATGGACTTTCGCGTGGGCGGACGTATTTTTGCCACGCTGGCCTCGGTGAAGGAAGGCTACGGCAACCTGAAACTTACGCGAGAGTTGCAAGCAGAGTTCATTGCCGAACGGCCGGATTTGTTTCTCCCGATTCACGGGGGATGGGGACGGATGGGCATGACGCACATTCGGCTGGCGGTGGCCGATGAAGACTCGCTGCGCGGCGCATTGCATGCGGCGTGGAAGCTACGAGCGGAGAAGAACTCAAGAAAAGGCACGAGATCCGACCCGAAACGCAAAAAGCGCGTTTAGGATGGAGCACCCGCGAAGAAGTTAAAGGGCGTTAAAAGAATAAGGCGCAAGTAGGTTCTTCGCGCGCTGCCGGTGCGACAATATGCGTAGCAGGCAGGAACGATGATCGTGATGAGCGCACTCCGTCTCTCGCATCGTTTGGCCGGAGCGACCGTCGCGTTTCTGGTGTGCTCCGCAACCGTTGCTCAACAAGCCAGCCAACCGGCTCAGCAGCCCGATCAGTCTTCTGCGCAGGCCAAACCGTCTCAGTTGCCGGATGCGCCGGGGCCTGTTCTCGCTCCTTCTCGAACCCCGACCAGCGGAGCTGCGCGGCCGGAGGCTAGCTCCTCCTCGTCGCCCTCATCATCGCCGCCGGCGCCGCTCTACTGGAGCGAAACCCACCCCAACATTCCGGTGACGGTGCTTGAAGACACGAAGCTCAGCGTGCTCACCAACACAGCCATCAATACCGCGAAGATTCACGAGGGTGAGACGCTGACATTCCTGCTTGACGAGGATGTGCTTGTCGACGATCTGCTGGCGATTCCGCGTGGCGCGACATTACACGGCTCGGTGGTCGAGGTGAGGAAGGCCGGCAAGTTGACGGGGAGTCCCGATCTGATTCTGAAACTCGATTCGCTCGATTTGGAAGGGCGCAGCTATCCGTTGTACTCCTATCAGTTCAAGGTGGAGGGCACCAGCAAGACTCCGCCTACGAAGCAAAAGATCAAGACCGGGACTGGGATCGGGATGGCGGTTGGAACGGTTGTAGGAGCAGCGTTCAAAGAGCCCGGCGAAGACACGCCTTCCGTGGTGGGCACATTGGTCGGCATGGGCACGGGTGCTGCGGTGGGCGCGGGCACTGGCACGGTGGTTGCGGCGGTGTCGCCGGGGCCGGTAATCGACATCCCAGCCGAATCCGAGATCGATTTCTATCTTGCGTCTCCGATTTCGGTATCGCCTGCGAGCCGGCGCGAGGCCGCGCGCCTGTCGGAAGGGCTCTACTCGGGCGGTCCGGTGCTGTATGTGCGCGGCGAGAGGCCGTAAGAGCAAGTCGGGCGAGTCGGCGGTGGGTTGAAGACTGTGCGATCCCACATTTCAAAGGCGAGATGTGGGGCACC
>Ga0181530_10000505_pt1 | contig 49914 bp, 35 predicted proteins | sample PEATcosm2014_Bin_42_FD_119769 | JGI IMG/M metagenome (GOLD analysis project Ga0181530, IMG submission 119769) | Peatland microbial communities from MTU Mesocosm Facility, Houghton, MI, USA - PEATcosm2014_Bin10_60_metaG | ecosystem: Environmental > Terrestrial > Soil > Wetlands > Peat | place...
CCCATGCTGTTGTCCCATGCGGCTGGTGGGTTGAAGGTTGTTGTTGTCACACCTCCATCCTCCAGTCCCCAGCCGCGGGGACAACCTATTGAAACTCCACAGCTAGGCCTTGTGTTTTGCGGCCCAAGACCTTACGAAAGAGCGCTAATGAAACCCGCCTCCCTCGTACTGGCCATTCTTGTCTCTGCATCCCTAGCTCCCGCCCGGGCCGATGAGGGCATCTGGCTCTTTTCCGCCCCGCCGCGCGAGAAGATCCAGGCAGCCTACGGCTTTCAGCCCGACGACGCGTGGCTCAACCACCTCATGAAGGCGTCCGTGCGCTTCGACGACAGCGGCTCGGGCTCGTTCGTGAGCGGTGACGGCCTCGTCATAACCAATCACCATGTCGGCCTCGACTCGCTCCAGAGGGTGAGCGATTCCAGAAGGAACTACGCGCAGGACGGCTTCTACGCGGCGACGTCCGCAGAGGAGATCAAGTGCCTGGACCTGGAACTCGACGTCCTTCAGTCGACCGAGGAAGTGACCGGCCGCGTGAACGCCGCAATACCCCCCGGCGCCTCGGGCGACGAGGCCGCCAAGGCGCGCCGGAGGGTCATTGCGGAGATTGAAAGGGAGTCCCACGACAGGACGGGCCTGCGCAGTGACGTCGTGACGCTCTACGAGGGCGGCGCCTACCACCTCTACCGGTACAAGCGCTACACCGATGTCCGTCTTGTCTTAGCCCCCGAACAGCAGGCCGCATACTTCGGCGGCGACCCCGACAATTTCGAGTACCCCCGCTATGACATGGATATCTGCATCTTCCGGGTGTACGAGAACGGCCAGCCGGTCCACCCGGAGCATTTCCTCAAGTGGTCGGTGCGGGGAGCCCAAGACGGCGACCTGGTCCTCGTATCGGGCAACCCCGGGCGCACGGAACGCCTCCTCACCGTGGCGGAGCTCGAGTTCCTTCGCGACACGTCGTTTCCCTATATGCTGCAGACGCTCAAGCGCCGCGAGGTACTGCTCGCCGCCTGGAGCGCACGCGGCGACGAGAACGCCCGCCGGGCCCGGGACGACCTCTTTGATTATCAGAATTCCCGCAAGGTGTACGATGGAATGCTCGCCGGCCTGCAGAACCCGGCGTTCATGAAGGCCAAGGAGGCGGCCGAGGAGGGCCTCAAGCGGCAGCTGGCCGCGAGGCCGGATGGACCCGAGGCTCTTGCAGCCTACCGGAAGATCGCGGATGCCCAACGGGTCATCGCGCGCGCCTATGTGCGCTATCGCATGCTCGAGGGCCCACCGGATCGATCCGCCCACGGCTTTTATTCCGAATCATTCACTATCGCCCGGAAGCTCCTCCGCTCGGGCGATGAGCGGCCGAAGCCGGATGGCGAGCGCCTGCCGGAGTACTCCGACGCAAGGCGCGACTCGTTTGAGCTCGACCTGTTGTCTGAGAGGCCGATCTACGCGGACCTTGAGATCCTCTGCCTCGCCGACTCCCTTACCGATCTCACTGAACGGCTCGGTTACGGCGATCCGACGGTGATGAGGGTGCTGGCCGGCAGGTCGCCGCAGGCCCGTGCGGCCGACCTTATCCACGGCACCAAGGTGAGGGACGTAGCGTTCCGGCGGAGGCTCTACGAAGGCGGCGCGCCGGCCGTGCTGGCCGCGAACGATCCCATGATCGAGCTCGCCCGCATGGTCGACGGAGAAAGCCGCTCCCTCCGCAGGGAGCACGAGGCCCAGGACGAGATCGAGCAGCAGGCCCAGGCGGCGATAGGAAGGGCCCGCTTTGCGGTCGAGGGCGCGAGCACCTATCCCGACGCCACCTTCACGCTCCGGCTGAGCTACGGCGCGGTCAGGGGCTACGAGGAGGACGGGGCCGAAGTGCCGCCCATGACCACGATGGCAGGCCTGTTCCGGCGCTCGGAGGAGCACGGGGGCCGCGAGCCGTTCAATCTAGCCGCGCGGTGGCTTGAAAGGAGGCGGTCCATCAACATGGACACGCCGCTCAACTTCGCCAGCACCTGCGACATCATCGGCGGCAATTCGGGTAGCCCGACGGTGAACCGGCAGGGCGAGTTCGTCGGCATCATCTTCGACGGGAACATCCAGTCGCTGACGGAGGACCTGGCCTATGACGACATGCAGTCGCGCGCGCTGAGCGTGCACAGCGCCGGAATCCTCGAGGCCCTTCGCAAGGTCTACGGCGCCGGCGCGCTCGCCGACGAGCTCGTCAGCGGCCACCGCTGACCCACGCAATCGCCTTCGAGGCGAGCCTGTCGAACGCCCTGATGCAGAGCTCGATATGCTCCTCCCGGGTGTCCTCGATCTTGTTGTGGCTAATTCCGCGCAGGCTCTGGACGAACATCATCACGGTGGGGACGCCGGCCCGCGCCATCTCGGCGGCGTCGTGAAGCGGACCTGACGGCATCCGGTGCGCCACGCCGCAGGTCTCCCGGATCGATTCCTCGCACAGGCCGATGAGGGCGTCGTTGAACGGGATGGGCTCTATCCGCCAGATCCTGTCCCAGGACACCGCGACGTTTCCTTCGGCGGCAAACCTACCGGCCGCCTCGCGGGCCTCGGCGAGCATCCTCGCGAGCGCCGCCGGGTCGAGATGGCGCTGGTCGAGCGTGATCCGGCATTCCTCGACGACGCTTGTGACTATGCCGGGCATCGTCGTGCAGGAACCAATGGTGCAGACACCCCCGTTTCGCTCGGCGATCCTGTAGATTTCCGGGGCCATGCGGGCCGCGGCCAGGAATGCGTCCCGCCGGCGGTTCATCGGCGTGCTGCCCGAGTGGGCGGCCTGCCCGCGGAAGGTGACCGCATGCCTCTCGACACCGTATGTGCCGAGGACGGCGCCGAGCGGAAGGCCGAGATCAAGGAGCACCGGTCCCTGCTCGATGTGCAGTTCAAGGTAAGCGGCGGCGCTCGCAAGCTCCCTGCCGCTCTTCTTCACGCTCTCGAAGTCGATCCCAACCTCCCTCAGCGCGTCAGGAAGCCCGATTCCGTCCTTGTCCCTGAGCACCCGCGCCTCGCCCATCTCCAGCGTTCCGGTGCAGGCGGAGGAGCCAAAAAGGCTCTTGCCGAAGCGGGCGCCCTCCTCATCCGCCCAATCAACGACCCGAACGGTGACCGGGGGACGGCCGCCGTATTCTGCGCTGATTCGCCTCAGAACCTCGACCCCCGCCAGGATATTGAGGCACCCGTCGAGCCATCCGCCGTTCGGCACCGAATCCATGTGCCCTCCGATGAGCACGGCCGTTTCGCTCCTGCCCTTGAGGGTCGTCCAGAGGTTGCCGGCCTCGTCCCTGTGGATTTCGACGGGGAGAGCCTCGAGCTTCCGCTGGAGCCAGGCCCTCGTGGCGACCCATTTCTTCGTAAACGCAACCCGCTGGGCTCCGTTTTCGTCCGACGTGAACTGCCGGAGTTCTTTCAACTCAGCGACCGTGCGCTTTGGATCTAAAGGCTCGTTCATGTTGGGTTCCGGAAGCAGGCAGGATGGCCCAGTTACTGCTTGGAAACGAGCGTAATCCGGGCGAGATTAATGACAACCCCGACTGACAATGCCGACGCTAGCCACCACCGTTGACGGACTGAGCCTGCCCAACCCATTCGTAATCGGATCGGGCCCCCCCGGGACCAACCTGAGCGTCATCAACCGGGCTTTCCGCGAGGGCTGGGGCGCCGTGATCGCAAAGACGATCAGCCTTGACTCGTCGAAGGTCGTCAACGTCACGCCCCGCTACGCCAAGCTTCACTCGAAAGACGGCAAGGAGGTCATCGGCTGGGAGAACATCGAGCTCATAAGCGACCGACCGTTCGAGATATGGATGGACGAATTCAAGAGGTGCAAGGACACCAATCCCAAGGGCGTGCTCATCGCGTCGATCATGGAGGAATACCGCAAGGATGCCTGGGTGGAGATCGTCCAGCGGTGCGAGGCGGCTGGCGTCGATGCGCTCGAGCTCAACTTCTCGTGCCCGCACGGCCTTCCCGAGCGCAAGATGGGGGCGGCCATGGGCCAGGACCCGGAGGTCCTCGAGGAAGTGTGCGGCTGGGTCATGGGCGTGGCAAAACGCCCCGTCTGGGCGAAGATGACCCCAAACGTGACCCACATAGAGGACCCGAGCAGGGCGGCGCTCAAGGCGGGCTGCCAAGGCCTTAGCGCGATCAACACGATACGAAGCGTGATGGGAATCAACCTGGACACCCTGCGGCCGGAGCCCTCCGTCGAGGGATGGACGACGCCAGGCGGCTACTCCTCCAGGGCGGTTAAGCCGATCGCCCTGCGCATGGTGATGGAGATCGCGACGATGATCCGGAAGGAGTTCCCCGGCCGCTCCCTTTCCGGGCTGGGAGGAATCGAGACAGGGGGCGACGCCGCGCAGTTCCTCCTGCTCGGCTGCGACACGGTCCAAGTCTGCACCGGGGTCATGAAATCCGGCTACGAGTGCATCAAGCCGATGTGCGACGAGCTCCTCGCATTCATGGACAGGCACAAGTTCGAGACGCCCGCCCAGTTCAAGGGGAAGAGCCTCGACTATTTCACTACCCACGCCGATCTCGTGAAGCGCCAGTCCGACCGGAAGGCGGCCCAGAAGGCGGCGGCCAGGAAGGTCGTCGCCTCCGACGGAGAATGGAGCGGCGACGAATTCGTGAGGCAGTCCGACGCCCTGTCCCGGGAATAGGCTAGGTTCCCAGATGATCCGACTGGCAGCTTCGGCAGACGCCCCGCAGATCGCAGCAATCTACCGGCTCTTTTGCGAGGACTCCCACATATCCTTCGAAACCGAAGCCCCCGACGAAGTCGAAATGGCCTCCCGGATAGAGAGGATCAACCACCGTTTTTCCTGGCTGGTTGACGAGATCGGCGGGGCGGTCGCTGGGTTTGCCTATGCGTCGCCGCACCGTGAGCGCGCCGCCTACCGCTGGGCGGTCGAGGTGACGGTGTATGTTCACGAGCGGTTCCGCGGCCGGGGAGTCGGCCGGGGCCTGTACTCGGAACTGTTCGAGCGCCTGCGCTGGCAGGGCCTGTTCAGGGCCTATGCGGGAATAGCCCTGCCAAATCCCGCAAGCCAGGCGTTCCATGAATCGATGGGCTTCACTCTCGTCGGAATCTATCGCAAAATCGGCTACAAGCTCGGAGCATGGTGGGATGTCGGCTGGTGGCAGCTCGCCCTCCAGCCCGAGAAGGACCCGCCACCCGAACCGAGGCCCCCGGCCCAAGACCCCCTACGACAACGATGAAATCGGACCTAATCCCCTGCCCTCTCTTCATCGACGGCGAATGGATCCGGCCCAGGCTCGCCGGCACGCCCGTCTTCAACCCCTCGACCGGGGACATGATCTCGGAGTGCCCGCTGGGCGGCGCGGCCGAGGTGGATGCGGCCGTCGAGGCCGCGGCGGTGGCGTTTCCGGCGTGGCGGGACACCCCGTCGATCGAGCGGGCACGCTTCTTCTTCAGGTACCGGCACCTCGTCGAGGAGAACTTCGAACGCCTCTGCGCCAGCATCACGCGCGAGCACGGCAAGACGCTGGTCGAGGCCCGGGGAAGCATTTACCGCGGAATAGAGAACATCGAGTACGCCTGCGGGGTGCCCGCGCTCCTTTTCGGCGATTCGCTGGACAACGTCGCCCGCAATGTCGATTGCGAGACGTACCTCCAGCCGCTCGGGGTCTGCGCCGGGATCACGCCGTTCAACTTCCCCGCCATGGTCCCGCTCTGGATGTTTCCGCTGGCGATAGCCTGCGGGAACACCTTTGTCCTGAAGCCCAGCGAAAAGGTGCCGCTGACCCCCCTCCTCCTGGTGGAGCTCCTCGAGAAGGCGGGGCTGCCCAAGGGAGTCCTGAACGTGGTCCACGGCGGCCGTGACTGCGTGGACGCTCTGCTTGCCCATCCGAAGGTTAGGGCGGTCTCCTTCGTCGGCTCCTCCCCGGTCGCGAGGCACGTCCACGAGACCGGCACGAGGAACGGAAAGCGGGTGCAGGCGAACGGCGGCGCAAAGAACTTCGTCGTTGTCATGCCCGATGCCGACGTGGCCCGGACCGTGGAGGCCCTTTCCTCCGCGGCGTTCGGCTGCGCGGGTGAGAGGTGCATGTCCGGTTCGACGGCGATTGCCGTCGGCAAGGCCGGTGACATCATCGTGCCGCAGCTGGTGGACGCAGCTCGATCGGTCAAGGTGGGGCGAACCGACTCGACCATGTCGCAGCCGGACATGGGCCCTCTGATCACGGCGTCCCACAGGGACCGGGTCGCGGGGCTCGTCGAGAGCGGGGCAACCGAGGGGGCCACGATCGCATGCGACGGCCGGGGCGTCAAAGTGGCCGGGGCGCCCAACGGATTCTACCTCGGCGCCACGGTCGTCGACAATGTCCGCGAATCCATGGCCATCGCCCGCGAGGAGGTCTTCGGCCCCGTGCTCAACGTGATGCGCACGGAGGACCTGGGCCAGGCCATCGAGACGGCCGGCAGGTCGGCGTACGGCAACGGCGCCTCGATCTTCACATCGTCGGGCGCCGCCGCCCGCGAGTTCAAGCACCGGGTCAAGGCCGGGATGGTGGGCATCAATGTCGGCGTCCCGGCCACGATGGCGATGTTCCCGTTCACCGGCTGGGACGCCTCGTTCTACGGGGACCTCCACATCCAGGGGCGCGAGGCCGTGCAGTTCTACACGCGGCAAAAGGTCGTCACGTCCCGCTGGTTTGGCGGCGCCGTGGACGATGTCTGGCGGAAGTAGTCCTGCCATGCCCCTGCTCATCAAGAACGGAGACATCGTGACGGCGGACTCGCGGGCGCGGGCCGACGTCTATTGCGAAGGCGAGACGATCACGCGGATCGGCGCCGGCCTCGAGGCCCCGGCTGGGACGCAGGTGGTCGACGCCACGGGGAAGTACGTGTTCCCCGGATTCATCGACCCGCACGTCCACATCACCCTGCCCTTCATGGGCACGCTTGCAAAGGACACCTATGAGACGGCAAGCAAGGCCGCCCTTGCGGGGGGAACCACCACCCTGATCGAGATGTGCTGCCCCGCCCGAAGCGAGGATGCGCTCGCGGCGTTCGACCATTGGATGGCCCAGGCCGCCGGCCGGTCCGCCTGCGACTTCACGTTCCACATGGGCGCGGCCCGGTTCGACGACAGGACGGAGTCCCAGCTCCGCGAGATCGTCCGCCGCGGCATCAGCTCCTTCAAGATCTTCCTGGCCTACAAGGGCGCGTTCGGGATCGACGACTCGGAACTCTACAGGATCCTGAGGCTCGCCCGGGAGCTCGGCGTCGTCGTGACCGCCCATTGCGAGAACGAGACCCTGATCGCCGAGCGCCAGAAGGAGCTCATTTCCGCAGGGCGGACCGACCCCGGCCAGCACCACGAGAGCCGCCCCCCGGCCGTCGAGGCAGAGGGCGTCCACCACCTGATGACGTTCGCCGAGATGACCGGCGCCCACGCCTACATCGTCCACCTGAGCTGCGAGCGGGCGCTCGGCGAGGCGATAAGCGCCCGCCGGCGCGGCGTCCGCGTGAGCATTGAGACGTTGATCCAGTACCTCGTCCTCGACAAGACCTGGGCGGAGAGGCCGGGATTCGAGGGTGCCAAGTACGTCATGTCGCCGCCGCTGCGCGACGCAAGCAATCAGCCGGTCCTCTGGGACGGATTGAGGGACGGGCTGATCCAGACCGTCGCCACCGACCACGCCCCGTTCGACTTCGAGGGGCAGAAGCGGATGGGCGAGTCGGATTTCACGAAGATCCCTAACGGCATCCCCTCCCTTGAGGAGCGGATCAAACTCCTCTACACCTGCGGCGTCAGGGCGGGCAGGATCGACCTGCACACGCTTGTGAACGTCGCGAGCACGCAGGTCGCGAAGACGTTCGACCTTTTCCCCCGCAAGGGGACCATCCAGCCCGGAGCCGACGCCGACCTGGTAGTCTTTGATCCGAGCTACCGGGGCGTCATTTCGGCAAAGACCCAGCACATGAACGTAGACTACAGCGCGTTCGAGGGCTGGAATATCGAGGGGCGGCCCAGCGTGGTGACGGTGCGGGGCGAGGTCGCCTTCCGCGACGGGAAGTTCGTAGGCGATCCCGCCCGGGGACAATTCCTTCACCGGACCCCGAGCCGGGCCTGACGGGCCCGCGCCCGATTCCCCCCGGGAACCGCGGGCGAACCCCCGATGCGCGAGGGCGGCCTGCTAGGCGTCCTTGCGCGCGGCGACCACGATGTCGCCCCCGCTCGTGCGGAGCTTCAGGACTGGCCCGCCACCGTTGACGGAGCCCGAAAGCGTGCTCTTTCCCATCCCTCCGCGCTCGATCGCGATCGTCATCCCGGCTGCGTTCACGTCGCCGCCGCTGGTCGCGGCGTCGAGCCGGAACCCGACCCGCTCGCCGACGGTTGCCCTGACCTCCCCGCCCGACGTGGAGAGCGAGCAGTCGCCCTTCAATGGCCCGGCGAACACAGCCCTGACGTCGCCGCCGCTCGTATGGGCGCTGATGGTGTCCTCCACCGCGTCGATCCTTATGTCGCCGCCGGAAGTGCGCAGGTCGGCCGGACCCGCAACGCGCCCGGCGGAGATGTTTCCGCCCGAGGTGGACAGCTTCACCGCACCGGTCCCCTCGGCCAGCCTGACGTTTCCGCCCGAGGTTGAGGCATCGATGTCGGCGCTGATCTTCCCGAGCTCGATCTCTCCGCCCGAGGTGCGGGCCCGCACGTTGCCGTCCAGGTCGCCGACGAAGATGTCGCCGCCGGATGTCTTTAGTTCCACCGAAGTGCGGCTCGGGACGGTCACGACAAAGTCGACCTGGACGGGCGGCCAGCTGCCAAAGTGGAATCCCACCCCGTCCTTGTACGATGCCGTGGCCACGACCTCGTTGCCGCGCTGCTCGATCACCAGATCCAGCTTCAAGAGGACCGAGTCCGCTTCGGCCTCGCTGCTGGCCCGGATGTGCTCCTTTGCGACCACCTTGACCACGGAATCGGGCGACGGGGTCACGCGGATCTCGCCCCCGGACGTGGAGACCATGAGGTGGGCGCCGGGCTGGACCTGGAACGACTTTTCCACGACGCGCTCGATCTTTGCGGACGCGGCGGCTGTGAAGGCGGCAAGGATGCAGCCTGTTGCGATGAATCGGGTTGGGCAGGGCATGGCGGGGGTGTTTCACACCATAACACGCGAGGACCGGCGAAAGTTACAGGAATTCGCGCCGCAGGGGGAGATTCCGCGCGCAGGCGCGCGATTCGAAGCGATTTGTTGCTGGTGCCCGGCGCGGGCGTCTCCTAGCGTCCTCCCGAAGCCCGCAAAAACGATGCCCAAGGCATTCTCCGAACTATCTGAGCTCGAGGTCCTTGCACTGGCGGTCTCCTTCGAGGAGGAGGACAGCCGGATATACGGCGACCTAGCCGAGAGGATGAGGGAAAGCTTCCCCTCCACGATGGAGATGCTCCTCAAGCTTCAGAAGGAGGAGTCCGACCACCGGCAGAGGCTGATAGACAGGTACCGCGAGCGCTTCGGCGAGCACATCCCGCTGATCCACCGCGAGGACGTACGGGGATTCGTGAGCCGCAAGCCCGTGTGGCTCATGCGGGTCCTCTCGGTCGCCCAAGTCCGCAAGCAGGTCGCCGTGATGGAGCTGGAGTCGAGGCGATTCTACGAGGCGGCCGCCGCGAGGACGAGCGACGCGGCGACACGGCGCCTCCTCGGGGACCTCGCGATGGTCGAGGCGGGCCATGAGGCCATGGCCGTAAGGCTCGAGTCGGAGCAGATCGCGTCCGGCGCCCGAGCCGCAGAGGACGAGAGCCAGCGCCGGATGTTCGTCCTCCAGGTCGTCCAGCCCGGCCTTGCCGGGCTCATGGACGGCTCGGTCTCGACTCTCGCCCCGCTTTCCGCGGCGGCCTTCGCGACGCACAGCAGCCGGGACGCCCTACTCGTCGGACTAGCATCCTCCGTCGGCGCCGGGATCAGCATGGGATTCGCGGAGGCGCTGTCGGACGACGGCGCGCTGAGCGGCCGCGGGCACCCGCTGATGCGGGGCGCCGTGTGCGGCCTCATGACCGCCGCGGGGGGGCTGGGCCACACGCTCCCCTTCATGATCTCCGCCTTTCAGATGGCGTTCATGGTCGCCGTGGTGGTGGTGGTCGTGGAGCTTGTCATCATATCGTGGATACGGCACCACTACATGGACACCCGCTTCCTCTCGGCCGCGTTCCAGGTGATCGTGGGTGGGCTGCTTGTGTTTTTCGCGGGCATGCTGATCGGGTCGTCGTAGCGTGACCGCGAGCGCACTCGAGAACCCGGACCTAGCGCCGGTGGCCGCGGAATGGCGCAAGTGGCGCGTGGGAAGCTACGCCGCGCTCTGGATCTCGATGTCGGCGTGCGTGCCGACCTACATGCTCGCCTCGTCGCTTGTCGGCGGTGGCATGAACTGGTGGGAGGCGATCCTGACGATCTTCCTCGGCAACCTGATCGTCCTTGTGCCGATACTCCTCAACGCGCACGCGGGCACGCGCTACGGAATCCCGTTCCCCGTGCTCTGCCGCGCGTCGTTCGGCACCCGGGGCGCCAACATCCCCGCGCTCCTGCGCGCGTTCGTGGCCTGCGGCTGGTTCGGGATCCAGTCCTGGATCGGGGGCGACGCGATCTGCAGGATCCTGGGCGTCTTCTTCCCAGCGTTCGCGGCGGAGGCGCACAACGCGCTCGGCATCACCCTGCCCCAATTCGCCTGTTTCATGGCGTTCTGGTGCGTCAACATGTGGGTGGTTTACAGGGGGATCGACTCGATCCGCATCCTGTTGAACATCAAGGCGCCGCTGCTCATGGCGCTGGGCCTGCTTTTCCTAGGGTGGGCCTACCGGAGGGCCGGAGGATTCGGGCCGATGCTCTCGCGGCCGTCGGCATTCGACCCCGGACAGCCGCAGGCGGGCCATTTCATGGCATTCTTCATACCCGGACTCACCGGAATGGTCGGGTTTTGGGCCACGCTGTCCCTGAACATCCCCGATTTCTCGCGCTACGCATCATCCCAGCGCGACCAGATCCTTGGCCAGGCGCTAGGGCTGCCGCTGGCTATGGCCTTCTACTCGTTCATCGGGGTGGCGGTGACGTCGGCGACAGTGGTCATCTTCGGGCAGACGATCTGGAATCCTCTCGACGTCCTCATCCGGTTCCGCAGCCCCGCCGTCCTCATCGTCGCGATGCTCGCCCTGTGCATCGCGACGCTGGCCACGAACATCGCGGCGAACGTCGTCTCCCCGGCGAACGACTTCTCACACCTGGCCCCGAGGAGGATATCGTTCCGCGCCGGCGGGTTCATCACGGGGGTCATAGGGATCGCCATGATGCCGTGGAAGCTGCTTGCCGACCCGACCGGCTACATCTTCACGTGGCTCGTGGGCTACAGCGCCCTCCTGGGCCCCGTGGGCGGGATCATGATCGCCGACTACTTCGTCATCCGGCGAAAGGTGCTGGACGTCTCCGCGCTCTACGATCCAGACGGCTGCTACCGCTATTCGGGGGGCTGGAGCATCGCCGCGATCGCGGCCTTTGCGGTCGCCGTCCTGCCCAACCTCCCCGGATTCCTCGCGCAGGTGGGGTGGATCGACCCTGCCGGCGTGCCGCCCCTTCTGGCCGGGGTCTACGGATACGCCTGGTTCGCCGGGTTCGCGATAGCATTTGTCGCCTACCTGATCCTCCGTAAGCTTGCGCCCAAGAGTTGAAATATGAAATCGATCCCCCTGCCCCCCTCCGACCACGTGCCAAAGCCATACTCGGGCCCTCCGGCCGAGGAGGTGCTGGCCTTGAGGAAGCAATTCCTCAACCCCGCGATCTTCCACTACTACAAGAGGCCGGTCATGATCGTCGAGGGCAAGGCCCAGTGGCTCTTTGACGAGAAGGGCCGGCGATACCTGGACGGGATCGGCGGAATCGTGACGGTGAGCTGCGGCCACTGCCATCCGCACGTCGTCGCGGCCGCCCACCTCCAGAATGAGACGCTCCAGCACACGACGACGATCTACCTGCACCCAAACATCGCGCTCTATGCGAAGGAGCTAGCGGCCAAGATGCCCGGCGAGCTCAAGGTGGTCTATTTCGTCAACTCGGGCTCGGAGGCCAACGACCTCGCGCTCCTCATGGCGCGGGCATACACGGGCTCCTTCGACCTGATAGCGCTGCGCAACGGCTACCACGGGGGCAGCCAGTCCACGATGGGGCTCACCTCGCACCACACGTGGAAGTTCAACGTGGCGCACAGCTTCGGGGTCCAGCACGCGGCCCTTCCCGACCTTTACCGGGGCCCGTACGGGAAGGACGACCCGGAGGCCGGCAGGAAGTACGCCGAGGACGTGAGGAGCCTGATCCAGTTCGGCACCTCCGGGCGGATTGCCGGATTCATCGCAGAGTCCATCCAGGGGGTCGGCGGGACGATCGTCTTCCCGGATGGATACCTCGAGCACGCCTATGCCCACGTGCGCGCGGCGGGCGGGCTGTGCATAGCCGACGAGGTCCAGCCGGGATTCGGGCGCACGGGCACGCACTACTGGGGATTTGAGACCCAGGGCGTCATACCTGACATCGTCACGATGGCAAAGGGCATCGGCAACGGCTGCGCGCTGGCAGCCGTCGTCACGACGGCGAAGATCGCACAGGCGCTCACGTCCCGGATACATTTCAACACGTTCGGCGGCAACCCCGTCGCCTGCGCCCAGGGGCGCGCCGTCCTTGAGGTGATCGACCGGGAGGGCCTGCAGGCCAATTCGCTCAGGATAGGCAATTACCTCAAGGCCGGGTTCGCGAGGCTGGCGGCGAAGCACTCGCTCATCGGCGACGTCCGCGGCCTCGGGCTCATGCTCGGAATCGAGCTCGTCAAGGACCGGAGGACGAAGGAGCCCGCAAGGGAGGAATGCGCCGCAGTGTTCGAGGCCTGCAAGGAAATGGGCCTCCTGATCGGCAGGGGCGGGCTCTGGGGCAACACGCTCCGGATAAAGCCGCCGATGATATTCTCGGCCACCGACGCGGACTTCATGCTCGCGGTTCTGGACGAGGCCCTCGGATCGGTCTAGGGGATCTTCAGCTCGACGCCGATCTTGAGGGTCGCGTTCTCGCTCGCGAGCACGTCGCGGTTGGCGGCGTAGATGTCGCGCCACCTCGAGCGGTTTCCGTAGTACTTCTGGGCGAGGCTGAAGAGGGTGTCGCCCCTGGCCACCGTGTGGTGGCGAACGCTGGGCGCCGGCGTGGGCTTCGGCGCCTCGGCCTGAGGCGGCGGGGTCTCCTGCGGCGCGTCCGAGATGGCGGACGAGGCCCCGCTGTCCCCCGCGCCCATCGGCGCGAGCGCGATCGGCGCCACCGGCCCCGCGGTGGGTGCGGGCGGTTCCTCCGCAGGGCCCTTCGGCGTCGGGACCGACACGAGCTCTATCGTGCTCGAGTGTGTCGCGGGTACCGCGACGCCCGCGCGGAGGGCGGTATTCTCCGCCTTGAGCTCGTCGTTCTCGCGCTGGAGGCGCTGGATCTGCTCCTCGACGCCCAGGTGCTCGATCTGGCTCTCGAGCGGCTGGCCGGGCAGCGAGCGGGCGAACTCGCGCTTGGCAGAGTCGATCATCCCCCTGACCAAGGCCGCCTGCTTCGAGTTGGGCTCCAGCTCGAGGTACTTCGTGAAATGGTAGATGGCAAAGATCGGATTCCTGAGGTGGTTCAGGTATATGAGGCCGGCGTCGAGGTTCGATTCCGGCGCGCTGTCGCCCCGGCGGTTGATGACCTTCAGATAGGCGGCAAGGGCCTCATCCCAGCGGCCCTGCCGCTCCAACTGCTGGCCCTCGCGGTAGCTCGAGTCGTCCATTTCTGATGAAAGCGAGGGCGCATCCCCCCCGCAGCCGGGCCCGGCGGCGAGCGCGAGGACCGCGGCCACTCCTAGAATGATTGAGCGTGTCGTCATCTGGTGCTGGTGCGAAAGGGATTGAACGGTCCGACTGGAGAGATAAATTCCACCCTCTCTCCCGACGACTCAAACACAAATGGGACCCGACAACAATCCGCGTTGATGGCCATCGCACCGAAAATCGCGCTCGCGCGCGCCCGGCGCTGCATCCGAATCGAGTGCGACGCCCTGGAGGAGACCTCCCGGGGCCTCGGCGCGGAATTCGTCGAGACGGCCCGCGCGGTGGAGACGGCCATCGCCGGCGGCGGCAAGCTGGTGTTCAGCGGAGTGGGAAAATCGGCCCATGTCGCGGGGAAAATCGCCGCGACGTTCAACAGCACCGGAGTGTCCTCCTGCTTCCTTGACCCCACCCAGGCCCTCCACGGCGACCTCGGCCTCTGCTACGAGGGCGACCTTGCGATCCTCCTGAGCAACAGCGGCCAGTCGGACGAGGTGCTCAGGCTTGTGCCGCTGCTCAAGCGCTTCGGGCTGAAGATCGTCGCGTTCACGGGCAACCCAAGGTCGGACCTCGCGCGACGCGCCGACTACCGCCTCCTCTACCGGGTCAAGAGGGAGGCCTGCCCGCTGAAGCTCGCGCCGACGGCGAGCACCACCGCAGCCCTGGCGCTGGGGGACGCGCTCGCGATGGTGCTGCTCGAGGCGCGCGGGCTGACGCGGGACGACTTCGCGAAGTACCACCCCGCCGGGAACCTGGGCCGCGTGCTCCTGCTGCGCACCAGGGACATCATGCGCAGCGGCGAGCGCCTGCCGGTCGCAAAGGACACGGTCAACGTCCAGGAGGCCATCCTCGCGATGACCAAGGCGAAGAGCGGCAGCATCGCGCTTGTCAAGACGGGTAGCGGAAGGCTCACGGGGATCCTCACGGACGGGGACTTCCGACGGTCCGCGCTCTCTGGGCCCGGATTCCTCGAGCAGCCCGTGTCGGCGTTCATGACCCGCTCGCCCAAGGTGATCCGGGACGACGCCCTGGCCGTCGACGCCCTTCGGCTCTTCGAGCTCCACAAGATCGACGACCTCATCGTCGTGGACGCATCCGGAAGGCCGGTGGGGCTCATCGACGGGCAGGACCTCCCGAAGTTCAAGATCGTGTGACGCAGCCCATACGCATCGGCATCGTCGGCATGGGGGGGTTCGCGGGCTCCCACCACAACACGGTCGCGAGGCTCGAGGAACGCGGCATTGTCCGGCTTGTCTGCGCCTGCGACCCCCAGCACGCCGCGTTCGGGGCGGAGCAGCAGGCATGGCGGTTCGGCCCGCGCGGCGTGGGGGTCTTCGATGACTACCGGCCGATGCTCGAGGCCTGCCACGGGGACCTCGACTACGTGGCCACGCCGACCCCGATCCAGCTGCACGCGGAGATGCACGACGCCATCACCTCCTTCGGCATCCCCGCCTACATCGAGAAGCCCCCGACCCTGGACTACGTGGAGCTCGGCAGGATGATCGCGGCCGACGCCCGCGCCCGGAAGTCCTCGCTCGTCGGGTTCAACTACATCGTCGAGAAGAGCCGCCTCGCGCTGAAGGAGAGGCTGCTCTCGGGCGAGTTCGGCGCCATCCACGGCGGGACCCTGAGCGCCCTCTGGCCGCGACCCTCCAGCTACTTCACCCGGAACGGCTGGTCCGGCAGGCTCATCATCGGCGGCCAGGTCGTCCTCGACTCGTGCTTTGGCAACGCGATCTCCCACTTCGTCCACAACATGCTTTTCTGGGCCGGCGCGCCCGGCGTCTACAGCTGGGCCCAGGTGGCCGCCGTCAGGGCGGAGCTATACCGCGCCCATGCGATCGAGGGCGCCGACACGTTCTTCGTCGAGGCCGACCTCGCAACCGGCTGCACGCTCAGGTTCGCGCTTTCCCACGCCTGCGCCGGCGCGAGCACGAGCTCCGAGACGGTGATCTGCGAGAAGGCGATCCTGCGGTACGCGGTCGGCGGCCAGATCGAGATCTCGTGGAAGGACGGCCGGACCGAGCGGACCTCGAGCGGGCCGTTCGACGGCCTCGAGGAGAACCACATTGAGTACTGCCGTTACCTGCGAGGGGAGACCAAGAGGCCGGCAACGACGCTCGAGGACTCGCGCCCGTTCGTCGTGCTCAACGACCTCGCGCACGTCTCGAGCGGGAGGATTGTCGCGATACCGGCGCAGCTTGTCTCCCGCGAGCGCGACGAGAAGGAGCAGAAGGAATACGTGAGCGTGGCGGGGCTTGCGAAGGCGGTGGACAATTTCCTCACCGGCGGCGTCTGGCCCAGCGACGCAGGATGGCGCAGGGACAAGAGCGAGGTCGTCACGCCCTCCGACCTCGGCCGATTCCACGGAACCGTGCGGGCCATGGCCGCCGCAAACAAGGCCGGGCCCAACGCTGCAGCGAAAGGATAGCCGGCGGGAGCGGCCCTCCCCCAGCCCGAGACGCCACCTTTACTTGGGCGCGGAGTTGGGCATGGTTTACCCCATGGCCACGCCGCCCTTCCGCTACCAGGACATCCTCCCCCTCTCGGCTGACGAAACCGAGTACCGCCTCCTTTCAAGGGACGGCGTGTCTATCGCGAAGTTCGAGGGCCATGAAATCCTGAAGGTCGACCCCGAGGCCCTATCATTCCTTGCCGAGCAGGCGTTCCGCGACAGCGCGTTCCTGCTGCGCACAAGCCATCTCAAGCAGCTGGCCGCGATTCTCGACGATCCCGAGGCCTCGGCAAACGACCGCTATGTGGCGCTGACTCTCCTTAAGAACGCGGAGATCGCTGCCCAGGGGATCCTTCCCATGTGCCAGGACACGGGCACGGCCGCCATCTTCGCCAAGAAGGGCGAGCGGGTCTGGACCGGGGCCAACGACGCAGAGTTCCTCAGCCGGGGCGTCTACGAGTGCTTCACGAAGGAGAACCTGCGCTACTCGCAAGTGGCGCCGCTCGACATGTGGACCGAGGCCAACACGGGCACCAACCTCCCCGCGCAGATCGACATCCTCTCCACGCCCGGGCAGGCCTACGAGCTGCTCTTCGTGGCCAAGGGCGGCGGCTCCGCGAACAAGATGCTCTTCTTCCAGGAGACGAAGGCGCTCCTCAACCCGAAGAGCTTCGCAAAGTTCGTGGCCGACAAGCTTCCGCTCCTGGGTACGGCCGCCTGCCCGCCCTACCACCTCGTGTTCGTCGTCGGGGGCACCAGCGCGGAGGCGTGCATGAAGACCCTGAAGCTCGCCTCCGCGCGCTACCTGGATTCGCTTCCGGCCACCGGCAACGAGCTCGGCCGCGGGTTCCGCGACGCGCAGTGGGAGGCCAAGGTCCTCGAGCTCGCCCGCCAGACGGGCATCGGGGCCCAGTTCGGCGGGAAGTACTTTGCCCTCGACGCCCGCGTGATCCGGCTTCCCCGGCATGGGGCGAGCTGCCCGGTCGGCATGGGGGTGTCGTGCTCGGCCGACCGCAACATCCGGGCAAAGATCACCAGCGACGGGGTCTTCCTCGAGAAGCTCGACTCGAACCCGGGCCGGTTCATACCCGACGCGCAGCGCACCCTGAAGGACACCGGGGTCGTCCCGATCGACCTGAACCTGCCGATGGACGAGATCCGGGCGGAGCTCTCGAAGTACCCGGTGACGACGCGGGTCTCCCTCAGCGGCGTCCTCGTGGTGGCCCGGGACGGCGCGCACGCGAAGCTCAAGGAGCGCGTGGACGCGGGCAGGGGCTTGCCCGACTATTTCAAGAGGCATCCGGTCTATTACGCGGGCCCCTCAAAGACCCCGAAGGGATACGTCTCCGGGTCGTTCGGCCCGACAACCGCTGGGCGGATGGACAGCTACGTCGACCTTTTCCAATCGCTTGGGGGCTCGATGGTGATGCTTGCCAAGGGAAACCGCGGGCCCGAGGTCACGGCCTCATGCAAGAGGCACGGCGGCTTCTACCTTGGAAGCGTCGGCGGACCCGCCGCGATCATCGCAAAGGAGAACATTTCGAAGGTGGAGGTGCTCGAGTATCCCGAGCTGGGCATGGAGGCGGTGTGGAAGATAGAGGTGAAGGACTTCCCGGCATTCATCCTCGTCGACGACAAGGGCAACGACTTCTTTGCCAACGGATGCGGGGCCTGCCTGCCCCAGCCCCCGTCCAATCAGGTCAGAACCTGAACTCGAGCGACATCCCGCCGGTTCCGTACCGGTCCATCGACTCGTACATGCGGTCGTAGGAGGCCTTCTGCTTCATCCGGTCGCCCGCAAGCGAACGGACGCTGGAGGAGGAATAGGCCGGCAGCGCCGGCGCAAGCAGCCTCTCAAGGCGCGCCCCGGCCGGATCCACCTGGGCCAGGGGCTCGGCCACCGGCTGGCGCACGGATGCAACCGAAGCCTCAAATTCCCGGTCGGACCCAAAGACATCACGTTTGATGAGGTCGGATCCGGCCTCGCGAAGGTCAACAAGCGGGATGCCAATCCCGTCCGCGAACGGCGCCCTGGACGGGGACTCGGTCTGGGCCGCCACAGGCGCCATCGCCAGATGGGACGTGTTCGAGTCAACCACAGGCTGCTCGGGTTTGGCGGCCTGAAGGGCGCCGCCCCCCACCTTCTCCCGAGGCGTATCCGCGCGTGCGGCGACCTGTGCCTGGTGAGCCGGAACACGGGCCACCGCGGCCGGTCCGGCAGCGCCGGTGGGCGCCCGGCGCCCGGTCGTGGAGCCCCCACCCACAAAATGCACGCCAACAAACGCCAGGGCGAGCGCCGCCGCCGCCGCAAATGGAAGCTGATGCCGTTGGACAGCCGCGAAAAGCCTCGAGGCCCCATCCCACCACGGCCGCTTGACGACGATCGCCGCCAGTTGCTTGGCGCGCATCTCCGACTCGAATCTTGCCCAGAACTCAGGCGGCGGACGCTCGGCCCTCTTCAGCCGCAGCAGGTCCTCAACGGTGATCTTTCGTCCAGGGTCTTTCATCCGCGCATATAGGGTTGGAGCTCGGCCTGAAGCAACTGCTTTGCATAATGCAGCCTGGACCGCACGGTTCCGACCGAACAGCCCATCACTTCAGCGATCTCCTGGTGGCTGAGACCGTCGATTTCGAATAAAGTCACCACAGTGCGATGTTTGATAGACAGTTTTTGCATCGCGTCGTTCAATTTTTCCTGAAGTTCGCGGACGAAAGCCTCCCTTCCGGCACCCGTCGTGTCGGTAAGGGCGTCCACCACTTCGCGGGAGACCGGGTCGTCGTCCCGGATGGACTCCAGGCTGGAGAACGACCTCAGGCGGTTCTTTCTGAGGTGGCTCAGGGTCGAGTTGATCGCGATCCGGTACAGCCACGTGAAGAACGACGACTGCCCCTGAAAGCGGTGGATCGACTGGAAGGCCTTGATAAACGAGTCCTGGGCAAGGTCCGCGGCGTCCTCCCGGTTGGAGGTCATGTTGTAGACGATGCCGAGCACGCGTTCCCTGTACTTCACGATCAGACGGTCAAAGGCGGCCACATCGCCAGCCTGCACCTGCCGAACGATTGCCAGGTCGGCATCGGCCTCGAGCCTGCGCTCCGGCGATGCCACGAGCGTCTTCGCAATGGCTTTGCTGGCGTTCATTAGGCGGGAACAGGGAAGCCCCGCCCGTGTTTCTTGGCAAATCGAAACCGTCTCCCATCCCCGCGGCGCCCCGGGGCCGCCTGCTCAAACAACAGGCCGGAGCGCGGCGACCTGCGCCAGAAGGACATCGCTCAGCGCCAGAAGATGCCGCGTCGGCAAATGCCCGGGCCATTCGGCGAGGACGGCACGCGCCGCCGAGACCTCGCCCTCGACCGCCGCCTCGACGGCGTCGAATACGCCAAGCTCGATCATCTGCTTCCTGCGGAGCGCGGGCTGCGACGGCCGGAGGCCGCCGATCTCCCCGGATAGCGCCGCCCGTTCGGACGGCGGCAGCCGGTCCATCAGTGCAAAGAGGGGAAGCGTGAACTTGCCGCTCGCAAGGTCCGTGCCGAGCGTCTTGCCGATCTTCTCCTCGCGCCCGAAGAAATCGGCAAGATCGTCACAAATCTGGTAGGCGATCCCAAGGTGCCGGCCAAATCGGTCCAAGGCGTCAACGTAGCCGTCCTCGGACCCGGCCAGCCGGCCCCCAAGGTAGCAGGACACGCGGAAAAGCTCGGCGGTCTTGAGGTCGATGATGCGCCGATAGTCGGCCGGCGTCAGGTCGGTGGACCCGCGCCTGAGGCTCTGCACGATCTCGCCCGCGCACACCCTTCGTGTGGACTCGGACACCGCGGCGCAGACCTCCGTCGTCGGGAACTGCGTCGCCAAATGGAGCGCGTGCGCAAAGAGGGCGTCGCCCAGCAGCACCGCGGCGGTCGGGCTGAACTCGCGCATCGCCGTCCTGCGGCCCCTGCGCACGTCCGCGGAGTCCATGATGTCATCGTGGACAAGCGTCGCAAGGTGGACCAGCTCGACCACGACCGCCGCCCGGACCAGTTCGGGGGAAACCGAATCCGAGTCCTTCCATCCGCTCAGGAACACCAGCGCGGGCCTGATCCGTTTGCCCGACGAGTCGATGCAATAGTCCACCATGGCCCTGATTTCCGGCTCGAAGGCGGCCAGCTGCCCCTGGAGGAACTGGTCCAGCGCCGCCATGTGCGGGGCCAGCATTGAAAACACGCCACCAAATGGGTGCGGCGTGCCGGAGGGCGAAATGACGGGGCTCGGGGTCCTGGTCATCGACGACAGGACCCTAGCCCGAAATCACGAAATCACCACCCAATTGTCGCGCCAGGCGGGGCTCCCTTCGCGATCAGGGAACCTCGTAGACCTCGACAAGGGCGGTGCCCGTGGACTGTCCCGCGCCGGACAGCTCCGCGGTGTAGCTGCCGGGAGGAAGCACGATCAGGATCGCCGAATCGGCGCTGCCGTTTCCGAACGCGAACGCACCGGTCTGGGCTTCCGCCGCCGAAACGAGTCCGGCGTCGTTGCCAACCTGCCAGGAGTAGTTCTCGCGGATGATCTGGCCCGCGCCGTTGAAGAGCTGCAGGCGCGGCGTAGCGAGCGCCCCCGAGACCCCCAGGGTCGAGAGTGCCGGCCCGGCGCCGCGGATCAAGAGCCTCTTGGGGGCGGATCCGTTGATGATGATCCCGCCGATCATGATGTCGGCCCCGGTTCCCACGTTCCCGCGGGTCGATACGTTGACAAGCTTCTGCGACGAGAAGAGCTGGAGCTGGTCGAGGTCGAAGACCTCGACAAGCCCGATGCCGGTGTCGGAGCCGACGCCCGAGACCAGGGCGGTGTAGGCGCCCGGGGCAAACGTGCCGACGAGCGCCGAGTCGGCGCTCCCGACGGGAAGGGGATATGCGCCGGCCGAGGCCTCGGCTGCCACCACCGCCGCCTCGTTGCTCGGATCCGAGCTCCAACCCGTGTTCGAGGCGACGAGCGTCGTGCCCGTGTAGACCGCGAGCTGGGTCGCGGCGACCGCCCCAGGCACGCCCAGCGTCGAAAGCGTCGGGCCGACCGCCCTGACCAGCAGGTTCTTGGGCACCGTTCCGCCGACGACGAACCCGGCGATCATGTTCTGCGCACCCGTTCCAACCATGCCGCGCGTGGAGATGTTCTTCAGGACGCCGTCGCTGAACGTGCCCCCCGACACCCTGCCCGCCAGGATCAGACCCCCTGGTCCACCCGTCAGAGTCGCCGAGAGGAATCCCGTGGTCGGGTCAACCGTGCCCGCGATGGTGTTGTTCAAGGACGTGACGAGTGAGAAGGCGCCGCTGGAGTCCACCGTGCTGTCGCCGGCGTCGGCGAACGAACCCTGGCTGACGTAGACCATGACCTCGCCGTCATAGCCCACGATCGCCGTCACCGCGCTTCCCGCCTGGCCGGAGATGCTGCCCGTGTAGTAGCCGGCCGCGACAGGGACGCTCCCCGACTGGGTGATCGTGCCGATGATTTGGTCATGGCTTGCGGAGAGGATCCCGGTCACCCCGGTAGCCGAAGCGCTGCCGGAGATCGAGGCGCTGGAGAAGCCGCCCCCGGAACCGACCGAGAGGTCGGGATACAGCACCGAGGAGGCCTTGTAGTTCGCGCTGGAATGCCCGATGAAGGCCCCGTACTTCCCGTCAATCGTGGCAAAGGCGAAGCGACCGCCGTCGGTCAGGCCCTGGTACTGGCCGAAATAGACCGAATTCCCGAGTCCGCCCGAATTTGCGACCGCCTCGACAATCGACGCTGCCGAGGTCGTCGTCTCGCCCGAATTGTCCGTCGCGATGGCCGTGAGCGTGTAGACCCCGGTGGACACCGGCGTCCACGAGACGCTGTAGGGCAGCGCGGTGGCCGTGCCTATGGACAGCCCGTTGGCGTAGAACTGGACCTGGGCGATCGTGCCCGAAGGGGACGTGGCGCTCGCCGTGACGGTGGTTCCGGAGCCTGCCACCACTATGCCGCCCGATGACGGGGCCGCGATGCTGACAACCGGCGGGGGCTCGGGAACGACGTACACCGTGATTGCCGTGCTGTTTACCTTGTCGCCGACGTTGTCGGTGACCTGGGCGGTGATGGTGTAGGTGCCGAGGTTCGCCGGCTGCCAAGTCACCGAATACGGGTACTTGGTGGCGGTCGAGAGGACATTGTTGTCAACAAGGAACTCGATCTGCTGGATATTCCCGTTGGGCGCGGTCCCCGTCGCCGAGAGCGTGACCGGGGTGTTGACAACGACGCTCTCCTGCGGCGTGGGGTTGACGATGCTCACCGTGGGCGGAATGCCGATGATCGTGCCCCCGCCAGATCCGCCTGAGGTGACGCTTACCTCGACGGACGGAGAATTCCCGGTGAAGCCCAGGGCGTCAGTGGCGATCGCCGTCAGCTGGCTCGGGATGGGAAGGCCCGTGGTGGGGTCGATGTTCTGCTTAGCCGTGAAGGTGACGGTGTAGGAGTCGCCTCCCGGCGACGTGGGCTGCGTGGCCACGCCCACGAAGTTCCCGTCCTGGAAGAACTGCACCTGGGTGATGGCTATCGGGTTGCCCAGGGCGTCCCTGTTCGTGTCCGTCGCGGTGGCCGTCATGACGGCCGTCCCGCCCCCGTTCAGCGTCGCCCCGTTGCCCGGCGCCGTGATCGCAACCGTCGGAAGCGCCCCGATGATCACCGTCGTCGGCGCAGGCGTCAGCGTGGGCGACGAGCTCGTCGTCGAGGCGATGACGTTGTTCTTCCCGTCATACGCGAGCGCCGTGAGGTTGTAGATGCCCGTCACCGTCGGCTGCCACTGGAAGACGTAGGGGAAGGCCGCGAGCGTGTTGAACAGCACGCCGTTGATGTAGAGCTCGACGTGCGTGATGTTGAGCGCCCCGCTCGCGTTGACCACGATGGGGATGAAGGCCTGCGCGCTCGAGGCGTAGTCCGGGATCGGTATCGTCGACGGCACCGCCGGCGTGCCGGTCGGCGAGCTTATCACGCAGACCGGGAGCGGCGTGACGGGCTGGACAACGGTGATGTCAATTTGGTTCGACTGGAAAGCCAACGAGCCGTCCGCGGCGTAGGAGATCGCGTCGATCCAATGTACCGGGTTTGGGGGAAATCCGTTGGGGGCGTCCGGCGTGTAGATGACCGAATAGGGGTAGTTTACGACCGATCCCAGGAATGTGCCGCCGCTGTGCGGACCGCCGTCGACCCAGAAATCGACCCGGGAAATGGCGCCCGGGGAAATCGCCGCCGCCGCCTGAATGACGACGGAGGAGCCCAGGGGGACGTACGAGTGCGGCAAGGGGCTGACGATCGAGATGCCCGTCGCGAAGTACTCGATTGCCAGGGAGGTGGCCGAGTGGCCAAGGCCGTCGGTGGCGTTGCACGAAAGGTAGTAGACGCCCGGCTGCGGGGGGGTCCACCCTATGGACTGCGGGATGCCGTTGCTCGCCCCGCCGGCCGGATTGAGTATCGCGTTACCGATCTGCTCGCCGTTGACGTAGAACGTGTACGTGTACCCGCCTTCGGGGAACGTCCCGGTGGCCAGGGCCCACATCTCGACCGTGTCGGAGTAGAGGCCGCTGCCGCCGTTGAGATGAGGAGAAGAGAGGGGGTTGCCGGGGTAGGTCTGCCCATAGAAAGGGTTCACCCCATAGCTCACGTGGGCGGTGAGGTCGTCTACCTCCGTCATGCTGACCGAGATGATCGGCTGGTTACCCTGGGCGAAGGCGGCCGTTGCCGAGCTCGCGAGCAGTAGGGCCGTAAAAAGTGCAAGGCGTGTATTCATGGTATCACCTCGTGCTGATTGTTTCCAAAGCCGCGTGCATCAGTTGGAGCTGCTGGCGTTCCGGGCGCCGTGCTCGGCGCCCTTGGCCCGCTTGTCGGATTCGCCCACAAACGGATCGGTACCGTCCCGGTAGCCGGGCAGGTCCGAGCGCTTGAGCTGGAACTGCCTCAGGTCCTTCGAGTTGTAGATCTGCTCGACGGGCGCCCCCTCGGCGCTGATCGTCTTCGCCGTGATGAAGATGACGAGGTTGTCGACGACGTCGTTCGTCGCCTCCTGCTTGAAGAGGTAGCCGAGCACGGGAATCGAGCCGAGGAAGGGGATCTTGTTTGTGACCTTGTTAAAGTTGGTGCTGATCAGCCCGCCTATGCCCATCGTGTAGCCGTCCTTGATCGACACCTGGGTCGTGGCCTTGCGCGTGCCGATGATCGGGATCGAGGCGCCGCTCGCGCCGCCGAAGCTCGTCGTGCCCTGGTTCTGGCTCACCTCGGGCGAGAGCGTCAGCTTGATGAAGCCCCTCGAGTTGACCTGCGGGGTGACCTTGAGGATGATGCCGATGTCCTTGTACGTGAAACCGGCCACCTCAAACGTGCCCGTCTGCTGGTTGAACGTGTAGTTCGGGATCGGGTACTGCTGGCCGACGTTGATCTGCGCCTCGGTGTTGTTGAGCGTCACCACCGTGGGGTTCGAGACGATCTTCGAATCGTTGAGCTGCTGCAGCGCGGAGAGGACGACCTTGAACTGGTCGGCGGAGAACACGGCCGCCAGCATGTTCGTGGACGTCCCGGTCCCCGTCACCTGCGAGAGCAGGTTGGTCGTGTTGTTGATCCCGTTGGAGACCGCGTTGGACAGCGTGTTCCCCGACGTATTGGAGATGCTGTTGCTCGTGCCCGTGGTCGACGTGTTGGTGACGGTGCCGTTGGTCGACGTCACGCTGGAGCTGCCGTTCGATCCGTTGCTCAGAGTGGTCGAACCCGTGGTGCCCGTGGCGTTCGTCGATGACCCGGTCGTGCCGTTGTTGGTGTTCATGCCGTTGTTAAGCGACGAACCATACGTGTTCGTGTAGGAGTATAACCCCTGGGACCCCGGCGTGGCGGTGAGCTGATAGCCGCTGAGCGAGCTCCAGTTCACGCCGATGTTCCGGATGTCGTTGTTCGCGATCTCCACGAACTTCGACTCGATCATCACCTGGTCCGTCGGCCGGTCGAGCTGCTCGATGACCGGGCGGATGCGCTTCATCCGCGACGGGCGCTCGGTGATCACGAGGCTGTTGGTGCGCGAGTCGATGACGATCTTGCCGCCGGCCGTGGTGTCCACGAGCGAGGCCAGCGTGGGCTGGATCTCGGAGGCCTTGGCGTAGTTGATGATGAAGATCTCGGTCGACACGGGCTCCTGCGTGAGGCTCTCGTTGCTCACGATCTTTATGATGTTCCCGTCCTCGACGAACGTGTAGCCCACCGGCGTCAGCACGACCTGGAATATCTGGCGCCAGGTCACGTCGTGGAGCTTGATCGAGGTCTTGCCCTGGAGGGTGTCGGGGATGACGATGTTCAGGTCGAAGAGCTCGGCCACGTTGCGCAGGATGTTGCGGATCTCCTCGTCCGGGAAGTCGACCGAGAGCGTGTCGTGGCCCGACTCGTCCTTGCCCTTGGTGGCTGCCGGGGCGGCGGTGTCCTTCATCGACACCTCCGGCGCGGCCTGGGCTGCCGGCGCCGCGGGGGCGGCGGTGTCCGGCGGCGGCGGGCTCGCCGGCTTGGTCTGCGCTAGCGCCGGGGATGCTGCGGCCAGCATTGCCGACATTGCCGTCAGGAGGAAAAGGTGGATTCTCATGGTGATTTTCCTGTTTGTATTGGCCGGGTGATTACTTCGGATTTGTAGCGAAGGGTAAAGTTTGAGCCGTCTATCTCGGTCAACTCAAGATCGTAGTCGGATCCCTTATACGTAACGGTGAAGTGGGCGCCCGTTTTCACGAATCTTTTCCCAATCATGAGGATTGGCTGGCCGCCGAGGAAGATCGTCCCGGAGGGCCTGATCTTCCCGACGATCGCCTCGAGGAGGTCGTGGTCGCTCGGCGCCGCGGGCCCCGCCGGATTGCCGGGGTTGGAGGCGGCGGCCAGCCTCGCGGCGGCGGCGGCGGCGGCGGCCTCCTCCGCGTCCGTGAGCTCGAATCCCGGCGGCGCAAACGGCGCAACGAGCTCGGCGGGCAGCGGCGCGGCCTTCGTCTGCTTGGCGATATTCGCCGCCCTCTCGACCGAGACCCGCCGCTTGTCCGGCGACGCGATTTCGGATTCCACCCTTGCGAAGGCGTAGGAGGCGAGGAGCCCCAGGACGGCAAAGGTCCCGAGCGCCGCGCGGAGGATGTGTCTTTCCGGCCTCATTGAATTCCCAGCAGCTCGAGGTTTAGGGTCATCAGCAGGGGCGAGCCGCGCTGCTCGGCCACCGGGTGGACGTTGCAGGATATCATCCGGCAGTAGTGCTCGCCGTTCTCAAGCCGCCGGAGCAGATCCATGAGCTTGGGATAGGTTCCCTGCGCCGTGATGGCGAAACCCACGGGGGTGTAGGTCGTCTTCGGCATGTTCTTCGGGGGTGGGTTCCACGCCAGCTGCCGCGGGTCCGTCAGCTTCGTGCCCGTCTCGCTCTCGAGCCTGTAGAAGTACTGCAGGTTCTCGGCCAGCTGGCCCACGCGTATCATCCTGTCCGCGATCGCCTGGTTGGCCGAGACAAGCGCCGCATGCTGCTCCTTGAGCTGGTGCGCGTCCTCGATGTTCGCCAGCATGAGCTCGCCCTGCTTGGACGTGTCGGCCAGGACCTTCTCGGCCTCGGGGAGGAGGTCGCTGCGCAGGTAGATGGTCACCCCGATCGCCACGCTCACCAGCAGGCAGCTGACGCAGATCACGTTCTTGCGGAGGAAGGCGATGAATTCCGCGTTGGTCATGTCTTTCGCGCCCCCTTCTCCTTCGTCTTGAAGGAGCAGAAGATCTCGATGACGAGGCGGCCGTTTGTCGCGTTGCGCCTCATCGTGAGCAGGTTGACTTCGGTGAACATCGGCCCGAGGACGCTGTCGCTGCGCAGCTGCTTCTCGTAGGCCGACGCGTCGCCGCTCGCGCGGTCCGGGGCCCCCTTGACGGTCGCCTTGATGGAGAGGCCGGTGTCCTGGAAGTTGAGGGCGTCGAGCGCGATCTTCTTGGGCGTCATCGCGCCGAGCCTGAGGATTATCTCCGACAGGACGGGCTTGGAGGACATGAACGAGGCCACCTCGTTCGTCTTGGCCTCCTCCGTCTTGAAGCTCGCGTACAGCGTCAGGGCGTCCTGGCTCTCCTTCTTGTGGGTGTCGATCTGGGTCTGCCAGTCGGCTATCTCCCGGCGGACACCGTGGAGCCTCCACTCCTCGTGGCCGAGGTAGAGCGCAAGGATGATCGCGACCAGGGCAGCCGCCCCGTTGACGAAGAACGCGGTGCGCACGACCTTCGTGTCGGGCAGATTCTCGACAATCCGGATGTTCGGGTGCCAGGCGGGCACCGCGGACGCGTCACTTTTTTTCGACAGGGACGGCGGCATCTTGCGGCGTGTAATGGATCATCAGGCTCAGCAGCCCGAACCAGCGGAATTCCCCGGCGGTCTTGGAAAGCGCATCCGGCACGACCACGCGGCGCGACCTCAGCCACGGGAGGGGGTCGAATTTGAGGGTCGCGATGCCCAGGGAGGACGCGAGCGCCCCCTCGAGCCAGGCGAGCTTGGGGGAGAGCTGGATGCAAATCACCTGCCCCACCGACTGGCCCGTCTGAACCTCGTAGAACCCTATGGAGGACTGCAGCTCCTTGAGCAGCCGCTTTATCAGCAGCGGGCCCATGCCCGTGAAGTCAAAGCTGTTGGAGCGAAACAGCTTCCTAGCGGACTCCTCGTCCTTGAGCCCGAGCTCCTTCTGAACGACCGGCACCATCGCGTCGAGCCCCTGGGGGATCGGACGGGACGCCTCGACCCCGTTGGCCGACAGGATGAAGCTGTGGGTCGTGTCGTTTCCGACGTCCAGGACCAGCGTCGGGGCCTTCGACTTCTCGAACGCCAGGCAGTCGACGAGCGCGCCCAGAGTCGAGACGCTGCCCAATTCCAGGCGCTCGGGATAGATTCCCGCGTCGAGCAGCTTCTCCTGGGTTGCATTGATGTCGTCGTTGGGGGCGCCGCAGAAGATCACGTCCTTCTGGGAGGACTTGACGAGGTCGTAGTCCGCGCCGTCCCCGGCGTTGATCATCGCCACCGTGTACTTGTCCTGCTCGATGCGAAGCTGTTGCGTGAATACGTCGGCCATGTAGCCCTGCTCCCTCATCCTCTTGAGCTCGAGGGTGTGCCTCCGGATGACGCGCCGCGGCGGATATACGCCCACCACCGCGTGCATGTAGCCGCTGGGCGGCCTCCGCGGCTGGAGCTGCCTGAGCGTCTCGGTCACGGCCGACTGCTCACCCAGGGCGCACTCCCTAAGCTCCTCAACCTCCATGGGGGTCGAAACAGAGCTGGTTCGGGCCAAAAGCACCGAGTTCTCTGTCATTTCGACGAAGTATCCCTTGGTTTTCTTTGAAAAAAACATGAGGGCTTTTTAGAGTGGAATTTAGAAAAGCGTCCGTGCTTCCCCGGCGTATTGAAAACGGTTTGCGGGGAAAGGATGATTACGACAGCATATTCCGGGGAGACTTACAAGGTCAAACAGGCATTAATCACGCGACCGTAAGTATTTACCCTTACTTCAAACAAGGAACCCGCCGCGAATGGCGGCGGGCTCGGTCTATTTCTGCCACGTGCGCTTCTTGTGGCGATTGGACTTCAAGCGTTTTCGGCGCTTGTGCTTGTTCATCTTGAGGCGGCGCTTCTTCTTAAGATTTCCCATGTGTAGGTCGGTGCGCCAAAGCTGCGGTTCACCCGGCGGCCTGTCGAGTGAAATCCTCCCTTCCCGGCCGGCGAGGCGGGTTCGATTTGAGCCTCACACCTGCGTCCACGCCCCGGCCGCCGTCGAATAGACCCACAGGCGAACCGGGCAGCCCGGGAAGAGCATAGACGTGCAGTCCCCATAGGCCCGAAGCTGCGCTTCGTAGTCGCTTGCAAGCCTCCGGAGAAGGGCCGGATCGTCCTCCCCGCGGCCCCTCCGGTTGGTCTTCCAATCCACAATCCAGACCTCGCGGGAGCTCGGATCGTGGAGCACGAGGTCAATCACGCCGTCAATCCAGGCGCCCTCGCCCAGGGGCGCAAGCACCCCCACCTCGGCAAGGCGGCTCCAGCGGGGGTCGCGCATCAGGCGCCAGGGCTCGCTTGCGAGCAGGCGCCCCCACTCCTCCCGGCCACGCCCCTCGAACCCCATTTCCGCGGCTTTCGCCATCGAGGCCTCGCCGTGCGCCGCCACTGCCGCCGGTTCGCCCTCCCATGGCAGGCACTCAAGCGTCTCGTGCCACCAGACGCCGTAGGCAAGAGGGTCGGGACCGTCGCTGACGGGCGCCGGCTCGTCGATCGAGGACTCGTGGCGCGCCGCGCGCGCCATGTCGGGGGCGCGGGCAAGCTCATGGGGCAGCACCCGCTTCGGATATGCGGGCGCGGGGGCCGCGGGAGTCGGGCCCGGGACCCCGGGCACGGGAGCGGTGCCTCCAGATACCGGTTCCACGCCCTCGCTCGTGCTCGCTTGCGGCTCCCCGCGCGGAGCCGGCGGCAGGGCGTCCAGCGCGCCCGGGTCAAGGCCCCAGAGTTCCGCAAAGCTGTTCCCTTCTGGCGCGGCGCCCGCCGACCAAGGTATGACAAGCGCGCTTCGCGGCCGCGTCACCGTGACATAAAGCAGGCGGACCAGTTCCCTCAGTTGCTCGCGCTCCCTCGATTCGCGCGCGTCGCGGCCCACCCCTTCGCTGTCAAGGACGACCCGCCGGGCCCCGTCCCGCTCGCCGACGATCCTCAGTCCCTCCGGCCCCCTGAACTTGATTGCGCGCCATAATCCGACCGGAATGACCACCGGCCATTCCAGCCCCTTGGCGGAATGCGATGTGATCAGGTTGACGGCGTCGGCGGCCGGCCTGCCCGATGCGTGGAACCCGTCTATCGATTCGAGGAGGTCGCGAAGGAGGGGGCGCGGGCCCGCGCCCCCCGCGCCAAGTTCGGACGCGTGCGCGAGGAGCCGCGCCAGCTCGGCCTCCAGCCCGCCGTCGGGATCCGCGAGCCGGGCCATCTGGGCCAAGCCGCACGCCGCGGCCAGGTCGGCCGCGTACCGTCCCAGGGACTCCCCCTCAGTTTCCGCGCGCTCGATGAAGGGCCGAAGGACGGCGAGGGCGGACCTGATCGGCTCCGCGTGACACTCGGGTTCGTCCCACTTCAGGCCTCCGCTCTTGCCCAGCGCAGCCGCGATCGCGGAGTCGCTGACCGCGAAGACTTCCCGGAGGACGCCCACCCATTCGAACGTGTTCTCGGGGTCGCATGCCACGGACAGCAGCCCGCAGAGCCACGCGTAGGCAGGATTGTCCCCGTTTCGGTTGCGGCGCATCTGGAGCGCCGTCTTCAGGCCCGCCGCCTCGAACTCGTCCCGGACAATGGTCAGCCACGCCCTGCGCGGCGCCATGACGCAGATGTCGCCCCAGTTCGGCGCCCCGACCGAGCCCGGACCGCCCGAGGCAAGGAACCTGGCGATCTGGCGGGCCTCGTCCGCTAGCCTCCGGTCGCCAACCCTCCGGGTGCCCTCGACCGGACTGGCGACGATCGGCAGCAGCCATGCGCCGCCCTCGGCGTTGGCCGGCCCGGGCGCAAGCGGCTCATAGGTCACCTGGAGAAAGGGCGCGGGCGCGCCTTCGGCGGGCGGCAGGCCGAAATTGTGGCCGCGCCCCGGCCCGAATGCTTCGGCGAGCGTGCCGTTGAGCAGGCGGACCACGCGGCGCGGGGCCCGGAAGGTCACGTCGAAGGTCAGCAGCTCGCCGCCGTTCCCATCCGCGAATGCGTCGACATGGGCGAGGAAGTTCCGGATGTCCGCGCGGGAGGAGTAGATCGCCTGCTGCGCGTCGCCCACCATGCAGAAATGGCCGGGCCTCGGGCCGGCCCCGCCCTCGCTTGGCCACGTTCCGAGCGGGGCTCCCGGCGGGCGCGCGATCTCGATGAGGACCGCACACTGCTTCGGGTCCGCGTCCTGTGCCTCGTCGAGGATCACCCGCCAGTCCTCGCCGCGAATCCGCTCGAGCATCGGGGCGTCGTCGAGAAGCGCCGCCGCCGTGTCAATCTGGTCGGCATACGTCTGGATACCCCGGTCGAGACGCCATGAGCGGTAGCGCAGCGACAGCTCGGCCGCCATCACCCCGCCCGCGTCGGCGAGCCAGCCCTTGAGCGGCGCGAAGAACCGGCGGTAGAGGTCGCCTATCCCCGCCGCGGTGCCCTCGGCGGCCGCGATCGGCAGGCGGTCCGACTCCTCCACGAACTTCCGGAGCCATTCCTCGGCCGTCCGCTTGTTGCGCTCCAGCGCGGACGCACCGGCGCCCTTCCGCGCGGGCACGGCGGCAAGGATCTCACCGAGCACTTCCGACGACGGGGCCGGCGCCGTGGCGGCCAGGCGCCGCCCGCCGAGCCAGCGCGCGGTCGCAAGGTCGAGCCCCTGGGCGAGGCTGAAGATCTCGTCCAGGGACGCGTGCCGAAGGAACGAGGCCACCTGGCTGGCGCCCAGGGACGTGAAGGTCATCGGGTCCTGCTCGAGGAATTCCTGCCAGCACGCGTCCTGCCCGTCGTCGACCAGCGTCGGGTTGAGGTTGATTCCGAGCGTGCTCCCGTGGCGGCGGGCTAGCAGGAGGCAGAAGCTGTGGATCGTCCCGAAGAACGCCCTGTCGAGCCGCGCGAGCGCGCCGGCATCCCGCCTTCCCGCGGCCGACATGCGCCGAAGCAGCACCGACCGGGCGCGCACCCCGATCTGGGCCGCGGCCTTCTTCGTGTAGGTGACCACGGCCGTCCGCCCCAGCAACTCGCCCCCCTCGGGCGAAAGCGCCATCGCCGCGAGCCGCTCCGAAATCGCGGTGGTCTTTCCGGAGCCGGCGTTCGCGGCCACGGCCAGGTTGACACCCCACTCGTTGGTGAAGCGGTCGCGCTCGGATTGATCGGTCGGCAGGTCAGTCATCGTCGTTGGCCGCGGATTCCCGGCCGGCCGCCGTTCCAAATGTCCTGGCAAACTTGCTCTCCAGGATCGCGGCCCCAATGGGCGCGCACGCGAGCGGCCATTCGAACCCGCGCGTGTACTCGTCCCGGTCGGGGGTCCGCGCGCCGTATATTCCCGTGGTGAGATGGGCGCCGAGGACGCTCAGTTTGGCGCATGCCCGGTCCAGCTCCTCCATCCCGATCTTCATGGGCCGTTCCTCGGGCTTGAGCATCCAGACGCTCCCGGCGGCCCCGGCCGACCGCGCCGCCTCCAGGTAGACCCCCAGCTGGAGCGAGGCCCCGCTCGATGCCATGCGCCTCGCCGTCAGCCTCGCCTCGCCCCCTGTCTTGTAATCGACGATCTCGATCCGGGCGCCGTCCCAGCCGGGCCGGTCCGAGAGCACGAGGTCCATCCGCCCGTGGACGGGAATCCTTCCCGCCTCCCCGGCCAGCACCGTGGCCCCCTCCGGCAGCCGCGCCTCCGCGGCCGCGAAAGGCGCCGCGGGCAGCTCGAAAACGCGGTCCAGGAGCTCCCGGGCCGCACGGCAGACGTCCATGTGGAAGGAATCCCAGTATTGGTCCCCCGGCCACCTGGCGCGCATGTCCGCCAGCACCGCGGCGAGGCTTGCAGCGGCCTCAGCCCGGTCCGGCAGCCGGAAGAAGTCGCCCTCCGCCGGCGCGCCGCGAAGCGCGGCCGCGAGCGCGCGGTGGACCGCGTCGCCAATCGACCGCCTGCGGTCGCGCGTAAACGGCCGCCACTCGACGCGCGCCACGCGCAGGACCGCGTCGAACCAGAGCCTGGCCGGGTCGCCGATCCCGCGCTCGATCTGGCTGGCGGACAGGCGCGGGGGCCTGCTCTTGCCCGACGTGTCGGCGAGGAAGAATTCGTCGAACGGGCGTCCCGGGTCCCGGCGCCCGCTCCATATGCCGATCCACCCATCGGGAGGCGCGCGCCGCGCCTCCGCGGCCCCGGCAGCCGGCGGCGCAGCAGCAGCCAGCCGCTCGAACGCCTCGATCCCCGCGCCGTCCGCCGACAGGAGGCCCTTGCTCCACATCACCCGCTCGAGCCACGCATTGGGCCCCAGCTTCACCTCGGGCTCCTCCTCGCTGAAGACGGCGGCGCTCATGACGACCCGGCACCGCGTGTCCCTCGCGATCGCGCAGTAGAGGCGGCGGTCGAGCGCCGCGCGGTCGTCGCTCGTCGCTAGCCCGAGCGAGAAGCGGCCCCTCTCGTTGAGCTCGCGCCTCGCATCGTCGCCGAGCCAGCAGCTCGACTCGCGCCGCGCCGGCCATATGCCCGCGTTGGCCTCGACGAAGATGGCGTCCGACCATGCGACCCCCGCGGCGCGGCGGCACGTCGTCAGCGTGACGCGGGCGAACCCCCCGCGCCCCGCCGTGCCGCTCACCGGCCCCTTCTCGGGAAGGAACGCTCGGATAGCCCCGAGAAGCGCGCGCGCGGGCATGGCCTCGGAGGCGCGTCTCGCGAATTCGCGGAGCGCGGGCCATCCCGCGGGCTCGGCCAGCATGAGCCGGTCCCGGGCCGCCTCGAAGCGCGCCAGTGCCTCCGCCGGCGTCAGCATGCCGGGCCAGCCCGGCAGAAGCAGCCTCGCGACGCGCCCCACCTCGCGCCACGAGGGGTCCTTTGACCGCTCGAGCCGGCCCGCGTGCGGCTCGACCGAGTGCGACTGCACCTCGTCAAAGAGCTCCTCGCATGCGGCCCTGGCCTGTGCCGGCGAAATCCGAGCGAGGTTGAGCGATCGGAGGAGCGGCCAGATCGCGAGCAGCTCCTCGAGCCGGCATCCGCGCTCGTAGAAGTCTGCCATCGCCCGCTGGATGCGGGTGTCGGCGGGCGGTGTCCCCGCGGTCCCGATCAAGTCGGCAAAAGGCACGCCCCGCTCCTCCAGGAGCCGCGCGATGCGCTCATGCGCGGCGCCGGCCCCCGGGAAGATGACCGCTATGTTGTCCGCCCCCTCGCCTAGGAGCCGTGCTACGGCGCCTGCGACATGCTCCATCTCGTCGGACCTCGAGCAGCCGACGATTACCTCCGCGCGCTCGGCCGAGCCCGCGTCGCCGGTCCAAAGCTCGGCCACCGGCGCGCAGTTCTCCGTGGGCTCCTGGGCGTCGACGAGGCGGGCCTCGGCGCCGAGCAGGGCCTGCCAGACCTCGACCCATTCCTCGCCGGACCCCCTGCCCCTGAATTCCGGCTCGGCGAGCACCACGGTCACCGAGGTGCTGCGCCGCGCGAGCGCGGCCAGGCCGAAGAAGTCGCCCCATCCCTCTGCGCCACCCGCCAAAATGAGAAGCCGGTCGGCCACGCGCACCGACCCGGCCGGCGCCGGCGCGAGCCCGGCCTCCTCGTCCTGCAGGGGGCCGAGCACATACCCGTTCCGCTCGATCCAAGCCGCCGTCTCGCCAAACACCTCGCGCAGCTCGGCGTGCGGAAAGTCCGCCGGCCTGAATCCCCCGCGTATCAGGTCCTCAAAGTCCCCGAGCGCCGATTCAAGGTCGCTTGCCAGGCTCATCCAGATCCGGCGCGCCGGGTCGGCGGGATCAAGCGGCGCCAGGCGCGCCTCGATGCGGCTCCGGAGCACCAGCAACTGGAGGCTGCGTCCGATTCCGCTGGCCTGCGCCCGCTTCTTTCGCGCAAGGCTCGGAGTCAGGAACTCGACGCCTAGGAGTGAAACGCCCTCGGCGACGCATCTCTGCTTTAGCGCATGCGTCTGCCCTCGGGTCGGGGCGACCACGATTGCGCGCTCGAGCCTGCCGCGGCCCGCTTCGAGCCACGGGCGGACGAGCCCGTGCCACTCGCCATCGGCGAAGCGCGACAGGAACAGTTCGACGCCAGGAAGTGTCTTCAATTTGGGACGGCACGCAGCCATCCCAAAATCGCGGTCACTTCGCGAGCACGTACTTCGCGGCCTGCGACTTGGCCCGGGAGGCCGCGTTCCGGTGGACGACGCCCGACTTCACGGCCTTGTCCATCGCGGAAAGGTAGGCGATCCCCGCCGCCTTGGCCAGGGCGGCGTCGCCTGACTTCGCCGCGGATTCAAAGCCCTTGTGCAGGCTCTTCAGGCGGGTGCTGACGGCCTTGTTGCGGCGGGCCTGGCGCACGGCTTTGCGCGCTGCCTTGGTGGCGGATTGGGTGTTGGCCATGATCGTGGTGACGTTCGGAGCCGGCCAAGGACTCAAACGCCACGGCGGGAGTCAAGGGTATTGTCGCCGCGGCCGCAGGTCAATTGGAGCTTTGTGCCGGCTCTTGAATACATGTCGCGCGGATCATGACTCTCGCAGGTCGAGCGACATGAAGACACTGTTCGGGTCCCGCGCATAGTCGGCGAACGGCGGGCACTCCACGAAGCCGTGGCTCCTGTAGAGCGCCTGCGCGGGCCGGAAATATCCCCAGGAACCCGTCTCGAGGCTTAGGCGCGACATCCCGCTCTTCCGCGCGCTTGCAATGATGTGGCGCAGCATCGCATTGCCTGCCCCCCTTCGACGCTGGGATTGGGCGGTATGCATCGACTTGACCTCGCCATGATCGGGCGAAAGTCGCTTCAACGCGCCGATTCCCAGGAGCGTTTCGCCCTCCCAGATCGCCCAGAAGCTGATGTCGGGCGACTGAAGCCCGGTTAAGTCCAAGGCGTGCGCACTTCCGGGCGCCGTCTCCGCCCTGGCACGGGTAAGATGGGTGCGCAGGAGACCGACCACGCGAGGGTCGTTGAAGTCGCCTGTCGTGATTCGCATCATCGCTGGTAGTTCTTGCCGCCCCACAGCAGATACGGTGCCGAGGGCCAAGAGACGCCGGAATCCGCCACCTGACGGTGGCGGTGGCACGTTGCTGTCGCTGCCCCGCCTCGGGGCGAAGGAAAACTTAGCTTTGGGGCCGGTAAGCCGGATTCTGTTCCACGCCTTTCGGCGCTTCGGCCGTCATTTCTCTCGCGCCCTTTCGGGCCCGCCCGCCCGCCCCCCGCGCGGCGGATCCGCGCAGCGGCAGACGGATGCGACATACCCGAGACTATCGGGCGGGCCGCCCAGTCTCCTATTTTGTCTTGCACCGGAAGGGGTTTTTCGTGCCGCCCGCCTCGCGGCGGGGCGCGGTGGGCTCTTACCCCACCTTTTCACCCTTGCCTGGCGGCTCCGAAGAACCGCCCGGCGGTCTGTTCTCTGTGACACTGTCCGTCGCCGCGGCTTGAACCGCGGCGCCTGCGCTTGCCTTTCGGCTTGCGCAGCATCCTGCCCTACGGTGTCCGGACTTTCCTCTCCAAACTTCTATCGGGCGCGGCGTTACCCGCGCCTTGGGATCAAAGAACTTGGAGCGACGACCAGGCCCCAAAGCTAAGAGGTCAACCCTGCCCCTCCCAAGGCGATTCCGCAAGCTTCTTAGGCTTCCCAATACACCATCTTGCCGCACTGGTCGCAGAGCGCGAATTCCGTGTCGGTCGACTTGCCCCGCGCGGCGGATTCGACCTCGCTGGAAACCTTCAGGTGGCAGCCGCCGCATTTGCCTCCCCTTACGGGGACCACCGCGGGCATTCCCCGGGTCGCCGCACGGTCGTATGCCTCGAGTGCGGGTTCCGGGACGGGGGTGCGGGCAGCCGCCGCATCGGCCGCCGCGGTCTTCAACTCTTCGGACAGGGTCACGTCCTTCTCCCTGAACATCCGGATGCGGGCCTCATGGCCCGCGATGTTCGCCTTGAGCGTCGCCTCGGCGGTCGCAAACCGCTTCTTCGCCTCGTCGATCGCATACATCGTCTCGAGTTCCCTGACCTCGAGTTCGTCGATCTGCTTCTGGACGTTCTCTATCTCGTGCCCAAGCGCCTGGTACTCGTCGTTCTTCCTGACCGCGAGCTGCTGGGTCTTGTATCTCCCGAGCTGGGCCTCAGCCGAGGCTATGTCGGACTCCAGCAGTTTCTTCTTGGACTCAAGGTCGTGCAGTTCCCCCTTGGCGGCGTCGATGGCAGCCCTCTCGGCCGCGATCCTCTGCTCAACGGCGGCTATCTCCCTCGGAATGGCCTTCAGCTGCGCCTCTATGGCATGCCTCCTTGCGTCGCGATCCTGCAGGTTGAGGAGCAGTTCGATCGTCGGGCTTGGCATGGACCCGTCACTGTGGCTCCTGCAAAACACCGGTCAACCTCATCCTCTCGGGGCTGCATCTGCAGGATGCCACAGGCGCCGCCCGGGCGTCCCATTGCATCAATCCAATCGCGCACCGGACGACCACCGCCCTGCATGGATAACTTAAGGCATTGCATAGCAATTATTTGAGCCATGATTGCCTGTGGATGCCGCGCCGTCCGGCAATTCTCTGGCAGTCCGATGATGCAAGTGCAGCGGGACGGCTCCCCAGCCTGGGCGGGCCTTGCGCGTCCCGTTCTTCGCCCTGGAACTTGGTCCAAAACGCGGGTCCGAAGGCGCCTTTTCATCCGCGCCCGGCGCGTTGACCCGGCAGGGGGATACGGGGTGTCCGGTACCCGGGCCCTAGAGGCCCTTTATTGCAGCCATTTAGGCCATATTTTCCCCAAAAAAACCCTCGCGTGCACATGCGTTTTCGAAACATAATTTACCTTTCATTTCCGTCCCCTCCCGACCCGTTCATGGCCGACCAAACCGTCCCGCAATCCGCCTCCAATTCACAGGTTGGCGCCGAGTCATACGACGCCTCAAAGATTCAAAAGCTCGAGGGCCTCGAGGGGGTGCGCAAGCGCCCGGACATGTACCTTGGCGACACGAACGAGCGCGGGTTGCACCACTGTGTTTTCGAGCTTGTCGACAACTCGGTTGACGAGGCGCTCGCCGGGTTTGCCACGGCAATTTCCGTCACGATCCACCTAGACGGATCGTGCTCCGTCGAGGACGACGGTCGCGGAATCCCGGTGGACCCCCACCCTGTCTACAAGATCCCCGCCCTTGAGCTCGTGCTGACGAACCTTCACGCGGGCGGGAAGTTCGGGAAGGGGGCCTACCAGGTCTCGGGCGGACTGCACGGCGTCGGGGCAAAGTGCGTGAATGCCGTGTCGGAGTGGATGGAGGCCGAGGTGCGGCGCGCGGGCAAGGTCTATCAGATACGCTTCGCGCAGGGGAAGACGACGCGGAAGATGATGGTGATCGGGGACACCCGGAAGAACGGCACGAAGATCACGTTCAAGCCCGACCCGGAGATCTTCCTGACGACCCGGGAGTTCCAGTACGAGATCCTCGCGAGGAGGCTTCGGGAGCTCGCGTTCCTGAACCCCGGGATCAAGATCGAGCTTTCCGACGAGCGCTCCAAGAAGGGGGACAAGTTCTTCTTCAGGGAGGGCATCACCGAGTTCGTCCGGTTCCTGAACCAGAACAAGGTAGTCCTCCACGACAAGCCGATCACGTTCTCCGATTCGGTCCCTAACGAGGACCCGACAAAGGCGGCGACCGCGGTCGAAGTATCAATCCAGTACAACGACGGCTACAACGACCAGGTCTTCGCGTATGCCAACTCAATCTACAACCTGGAGGGCGGAACGCACCTCTCCGGATTCAGGACCGCGCTCACGCGGGTCATCAACAACTTCGCGAAGGGCAACAACATCATCAAGGAGAAGGACCCAGCGATTACCGGCGACGACGTCCGCGAGGGCCTTGTGGCGGTCGTCTCGGTCAAGGTTCCCGAGCCACGCTTCGAAGGGCAGACAAAGACCAAGCTTTCCAACTCGGAGGTCGACGGGATCGTGCAGAAGGTCGTGGGGGAGAAGCTGAAGTTCTACCTCGAGGCCAACACCGCGGTCGCCAAGCGTATCATCGAGAAGACGCTCAACGCGGCGCGCGCGAGGGAGGCCGCTCGCAAGGCGAGGGAAACCGTTCGCAAGGGGGCGCTTTCGGGCGGGGGCCTCCCGGGAAAGCTCGCGGACTGCTCGGAGCGGGACCCCGTCCTGGGCGAGCTCTACATCGTCGAGGGCGACTCGGCCGGCGGCTCGGCCAAGCAGGGCCGCGACCGGCGCTACCAGGCGATCCTCCCCCTCCGCGGGAAACTCATCAACACGGAGAAGGCCCGGCTGGACAAGGTCCTGTCGAACGAGGAGATCCGCACGCTGATCACGGCGATCGGCACCGGCATCGGGGACGCCGAGGGCGAGGGAGCGTTCAACGTGGAGAAGGCCCGCTACCACAAGATCATCATCATGACGGACGCCGACGTGGACGGCTCCCACATCCGCACGCTCCTCCTCACTTTCCTTTACCGCCAGATGCGGGGCCTGCTCGACCTGGGCTACGTCTACATCGCCCAGCCGCCGCTCTACCGGATCAAGCGCAAGAAGCGCGAGCAGTACGTCGACAACGACGAGCAGCTGAACCGGATCCTGCTCGAGCTCGGCTCGGAGGACGTCGTCCTGACGCGGCTCGCGGACCGGCACGCATTCACCCCGCAGCAGATCGACCGCATCGTCGAGTACCTGGCGGCGCTCGAGGAGCTCGGCGCCGGCGTGACGCGCTACGGGGCCGGGCTCAACGAATACCTGGACCAGCACGACAAGGAGACCCACGCCCTGCCCCGCTACATCGCCCGCATCCGCGAGGGCAACAAGGAGTCGCACGAGTTCCTCCCCGACGACGAGGCCCGCGTGAGCTTCTTCGCCGAGCACGGGCTTGACGCCGACCTCTCCGAAGGGGAGGCCGGCGACGCGCCGAGGCCCGCGGCCCCGCCGAGGAGGATCACGCTCCACGAGATATTCGAGAGCACCGAGATGTCGAAGATCCTCAACGCCGTCGCCGCGATCGGTCTCGACATCAACCAGTTCAGCCCCAGCGAGGCGCCGCGGTACACGATCACGGAGAATCCCGGCCAGAAGACAGAGGCGACGACCGAGCTCCGCGCGCCGCTTGACATAGTGTCCCAGATCCGCGCCATCGGCCGAAAGGGCCTTTCGATTCAGCGCTACAAGGGCCTCGGCGAGATGAACCCGAAGCAGCTCTTTGAGACGACGATGGACCCCGAGAAACGCCGCCTCCTCAAGGTCGCGGTCAACGACGCGGCCAAGGCCGACTCGCTGTTCACGCTCCTGATGGGCGACGAGGTCCCCCCCCGCAGGCAGTTCATCGAGGACAACGCGCTGAACGTGCAGTACCTCGACGTCTGAGCCCGCTGGCGCCCTCCCGCCGCCCTAATCCCCACCGCTCTTGTACACCGGATCCGAAAAACCCCTGTCGGCCAACATCACCGACATCATGCAGACGGCCTACATCGACTACTCGATGTCGGTCATCATCGCCCGCGCGCTGCCCGACGCCCGGGACGGCCTGAAGCCGGTGCAGCGCAGGATCCTCTACGCGATGCTGCGCGAGGGCCATTTCCACAACCGCCCCTTCGACAAGTGCGCCGGCGTGGTGGGCGAGGTGCTCAAGAATTACCATCCCCACGGCGACGCATCCGTGTACGACACCCTGGTGCGGCTCGCGCAGACCTGGGTCATGCGCTACCCGCTGATCGACCCGCAGGGCAACTTCGGCTCGGTGGACGGCGATCCTCCGGCCGCCTACCGCTACACGGAATGCCGCCTAAACGAGGCCGCCGAGGAGCTCCTGAAGGACATCGAGGAGGAGACGGTCGACTTCGCCCCGAACTACAAGGAGTCGACCACCGAGCCGACGGTGTTGCCCGCCGCGCTTCCAAACCTGCTGATGAACGGCTCGACGGGCATCGCGGTCGGCATGGCGACCAACATCCCCCCGCACAATGCGGGCGAGATCATCGACGCGGCCTGCGCAATCCTCGACAGGCCGTCGGTGCCCGTGGAGGAGATCTGCGAGATAGTCCAGGGGCCGGATTTCCCGACCGGGGGCGTCATCTCGGGGCGCGAGGCGATCCTCAGCTACCTGAAGACGGGCAAGGGGATCGTGAGGATTCGCGGCAAGGCCCACTCGGAGGAGCTCAAGGGCGGGATGGAGCAGATCGTCATCACCGAGATTCCCTACAACGTGAACCGGGCCAACCTCGTCACGCGCATCGCCGAGCTTGTCTCGGAGAAGGAGATCGACGGGATCCGCGACCTACGCGACGAGTCCGACGAGAACACGCGCATCGTCGTCGAGCTCAAGCGCGGCGAGCAGGCGAAGATCGTGATCAACCAGCTCTTCCAGAAGACGGCGCTCGAGTCCTCGTTCGGCGTCACGCTCCTTGCGCTCGACCGCAAGCGGCCGAAGCAGATGAACATCAAGGAGCTGATCGAGTGCTACATCGAGCACCGCCGCGACGTGGTGACCCGCCGGACGCGTTTCCGCCTGCGGGAGGCGGAGGACCGGGCCCACATTCTCGAGGGCTACGGCATCGCGCTCGATAACCTTGACGACTTCGTGAAGATCATCCGCGGCTCGGCCAACCGCGACGAGGCGAAGGCCAGGCTGATGGCAAAGTACCCGCTCTCGGCGAGGCAGACGGACGCAATCCTCGAGCTTCGCCTGTACCAGCTGACGGGCCTCGAGCGCGGCAAGATCGAGGAGGAGTACCTGGGGCTGATAAAGCTCATCGAGGAGCTGCGTGGCGTCCTCGAATCGGAGCGCAAGCTCCTCGCGCTGATCAAGAGCGAGCTGCTCGAAATGAAGGCCAAGTACGCCTCGCCGCGCAAGACCGAGATCATCGCGGCCGCCGGCGAATTCCGGATGGAGGACGTGATCCCGAACGAGGGCTGCGTCATCACGGTCTCCCACCTGGGCTTCATCAAGCGCACCCGCGTGTCCGACTACCGCTCGCAGAGGCGCGGCGGCAAGGGCATCATCGGGACGGAGACGTACGACGAGGACTTCGTCGAGCACCTGTTCACCGCGAGCACCCACGACTACATCCTGTTCTTCACCAACACCGGGCAGTGCCATGCCAAGAAGGTATATGACGTGCCCGAGGGGACCCGCGCCTCCAAGGGCAAGTCTGTCTCGAGCTTCCTCAGGCTTGCGGAGGGCGAGAAGATCGCGGCCATGCTCTGCGTGAAGGATTTCGAGGGAACCCTCCACGTCGTCATGGCGACGAAGGCGGGCGTCACCAAGAAGACGAACCTCTCCGACTACACGAACGCAACCCGGGAGGGCGGCCTTCGCGGCATCAAGCTCGAGGAGGGCGACACCCTGGTCGGCTGCGTCCTCACGAACGGGCAGAACGAGATCGTGCTCGTCAGCTACAAGGGCCAGGCGGTCCGCTTCAACGAGGAGGACCTTCGCGACCAGGGCCGCGACACCGTCGGGGTCACCGGGATGCGGTTCAAGATCGGCGGCGACCATGTGAAGGCCATCGAGGTCTGCGACCCGCAGGACCGCCTGCTCATCGCCCGCGAGGATGGGATTGGAAAGCGGACGCCCTTCGAGGACTACCGGCTCATCAGCCGCGGCGGCACTGGCGTCATCGCGATCGACCTGCCGGAGGACGGCTCGGTAAACGTTGCCGGGGCGCTCAGCGTCCGCGACGACGACGAGGTCATGCTGATCACGGCCAAGGGCCAGAGCATCCGCACCCGCGTGAGCGAGATCAGGGAGACGGGGCGCGGCGCCAAGGGCGTCAAGCTCCTGACGCTCGCCGAGGGGGACAAGCTCCTCAGCATAGCCCGGATCGTGGAGACCGAGGAGGAGACCGCGGCCCCGTTTGAGGCCTGAAGAAACGAAACGGGCATTTTAGCCTTTTTCATCCTGAGGCACCTGAAGTCATAATTTGCTGGATACGGCGGCGGATGCACAAAAGCGCATTCATCCTGAGTCATCCTGAAAAGGCCTAGATTTCGAAGACGGGTGACAACAAACAAGTGTTCGTAGAACGATCCTTCTTGAACACTGAAACACGGGCGGCCCGCAGCCCCTTGGACGATTAATGCCCCGGTTTGAGGCCTTGATTGAAAACATGAGGGGCAGTGGAGGGAATCGTGCCGGCAGACGGTAGTACCCGTGGCTCTTGCTGAACGGCTCGACGAACTCGGCGAAGGCCACGATTTTCCACGCGCAAAACAGGAATTCGTGAAGGAACTCGATGCGGAGCCCAGCATCCACAAGCGCGTTGACGACGTTTCCCATGCTGTGTTGCCACATGTGCTCCGGCGGCGGCCTTGTCACGCCGTCGGCGAAGTCAATGTTCAGCTCCCAGCGGGTCCCTGCCGGTTTGTGAAAATAGGGAAATCGGAGCCGCAGATCCTTCGATCCGTCCATGACTTCGGTTTCTGTCGGGAATACATGTGCGAACGGATGCCCCTCGATAATATAGAATACCCCATTCGGCTTTGGGAATCGTCCCGGCAAACGGCCCCACTCTTTCAAATCCCGGAGCCAACCAAGGACCCCATAGGACATAAAGACGATGCCGAAGTGGTCGGACAGCTGCTCCGGCAGGGCGTAGACATCGGACTCAATGAAACGTGCGCTGATTCCGACGTCCTTCGCAATCGAACGGGCGAACCGTATCGCTGTGGGCGATACGTCGACTCCCGTGACGATGGCGCCGCGCCTAGCCCAGGACAAAGTGTCCAGCCCAAAGTGGCATAGAAGGTGCGGCAAATGTCTTTCCTGAGACGTACCTCAATTCTTCAAGCTCTACCCGATGGAGCCGGCATGCACCGGCCTTGAATTCCTCGATGCCGTAGACGTTGCCCCGGCCATGAGGGTTTGTCACCTCGCCCCAACGATGACGATTGGTCTCCAGCGGCGAGCTCACGTGGCTACCGGAACAACACTCGACAAGTCACCGGTCAATTTCAATCGGCGATGCGGCAACACAAGGTGTCCCAAAACCCACCCCTTTTCGAACAGTGCCCGGGGGTCAACAGGGTAATCGTGCTATATACCCGATGTCGGGTTGACCATCCTTGACGGCAAATTCAAGAAATGGACGGCGTTGTAGGCGACGAACAAGCGGAAATCTTCCGTTACCGGTTTGCGCTTGAATCGGAGACCAGATTAACGTGATCCCTAGATCGGCACCAGCATGCCGACTGTCCGCGCCTATATCCCCCATATTTGGAAGAGAAACTCCGTTTCGCTGAAGTGTAGTTATCCTTGAGAGGGACAACAACTGACCATGAAAACCCGCTCATAATCCTGCTCCTTCTCCATGCGGTTGCCCAAACCCGCAGCCGATGCGGGTCATTGGTGGAAGCGCCTTCGCCAGGAAGAGCATCTCACCCGACGTTTGGCGCGCTCTCGAAACCCAGCAGGAAGCCCAATGCCGGCGGGTGGCACTTTAGCCTAACGAGGTGGTTGTATACGTTTGTAAAGATGGCTTCGTTCCCATTCACAGCGCCGAGGACAGACTGGATGCTCACATAGTAAGCTGCCGCCGCTGCCACGATATCCCGCGCGCCGACAAGCAATTCCAGAATGGGCGTAGCGGTCAGGTCGCGCGCAGATCAAGCGCCGGCCGGGGGCAGGTCAGTTTCCCAACCACACCTTTGGGTTTCCACCATTTCAAATTTAACGCGTGAACTCAAAACACAGACCACAATCCGCATCGATCTACCATCCAAACCGAACCTGAGACCGGTCTGAAATTGGAGATCCGCTCACACTTATCAAACTTTCCCAGAGAAATAGATTGGAGATTGGATGCAAGCGATGAGGGCTGTTTAGCGCAATGGCTGATTTGAGCCGAATGGCAGCACTTGTCTCAATCGCGCACCGAGCCTTGATCCCATGCCAAGCCGATGTCGCGACAGCTACGCGAGCGATCTTCTCTCCACCAATTCTTCCAAGAGAGCTTCGCAACCTCGGTCTTTCTTGACGCTTATAGATCAAACTCACACACCAAGCGAATGGACGAATGCCGGCCCACTCAAGGGAATCACCATCTTACGTCAAGATGACCCCTGCCCCGTTCACCATATCGAGATGGGCCAGATTCAGTTTCTCATCATTTCCATTTCTTTGGGCCCTTCCTGCGTCTCTCGCCGCATTTATCGTTGCGCGTTGCGCCATACTTTCCGGCAAACGAATGCTCTTGGGCGACGAGTTCTTAACTTGGTATCCCGTTTCTGCGCCGTTCCGCTCAATGCTTTTGTCCACAACTGACACGATCAACACAAACCCGCCGCTATATTTTATCGGGGCGTGGTGCTGGGCATGCCTGTTCGGCAATTCCGCAGCTTCGCTCCGTCTGATTTCAGCCCTAGCCGCTGCCGTAGCGATTCTCGCAATGTTTGCAGTGCTGAAAAGGGCATACGGTACATTTGCCGCATTGGCAGCGCTGACGGTTGCCTTCATGGACCCGGAACTGCTGTCAGAGAGCGTGAGTGCCCGGTTCCATACGCTCATGCTGGCTGAAATGGCTCTCGCCGTCCTTTTATACCAGCGAATGATGATACGACGGAGGCCGTCCGTCGGACTGCTCGCAGTCAATACCACCATCCACGCAACCTTGGTGATGACTAACTATTTAGGATTTATCTATAGCGGTGTAATTCTTGGAGCTGTGCTGCTAACATGCCTTTTTCGCCGGCGCAGCCCGCTGCGCTCCGGGCTCTCGATCGTCGCAGGATGGTTGGTGTTCCTTCCGTGGATTCCTGTGTATTTGCGACACCTGCGAATGGGCAGGCCCACAATCTGGATTCCAATTCCCAATCCCGCCGATCTGCACAGATACTACGGCCACTATATCACCGGCGACTTTTGGCTGCTCGCTATTGTCCTTTGCGCCCTTGCCACCGCAGCATTGGTGCTCGCGATGGCGCATCGGTCGCAACGCCCGGGAGGCCTCTTGCAGTTATGCGCTGTCCGTCGCCCGGAGGTGCCGCTCCTATTGCTTGTGCTCCTGTTGGGCCTCATTCCTCTCGCATTGTATTTCATCTCCACGGCTACTGGCGCTATTCCGATCTTTTTGAACCGATACATGCTTCCATGCGCGCTTGGCTGGGCAATCATCGTCGCCCACGTGACCAACTGGGTATTCCGACTGGGTTCTTTCACAGCACACCGCAACTCGGCACGAGTGCTGGCCCGCGTCCAGGCGATTGCCGTCATCCTTTTCGTCTCCTACTGCGGCTGGAATTTAGTGGCTGACGCACGTGTCGAGAACGCGCAAAACATGCCCGCAAAACTTCCGACGACAATTCCACTCGCCGAACCGGTTATCGTCGAATGGTATAACGAGTTCATGACGCTGCACTTTTACTCGCCGGAGCCGCAGCGTTACCTATTTCTTGTCGATCCCGAAGTGGGTATAAAGGGTCCGAGGGGAGGCAATGCAATTCACCAAATCATGGCGGCCTTGAAACGTCAGTTCCCCGATCAATTCAAAGAAGTCAAGTCCTCCAGCGACTTCCTGGACGGCGCAACGAGTTTCTGGGTCAAGGTACACAAACTGGAATGGTGGCAAGTTCGAGTGGCACACAATCCGGCCTTTGTCTCCGACTCCTTCATTTCGAGCCAAAGGCTAATTCACGTCCGACGACGTTGAAGTAGTTGCATGCGTGCCCTTGCTCCTGGTTGCGTCGCCATGGGGGGCTCTGACGAAACGCAAACCGCACTTTAAACACAGCGACTCAACAGTGTTCAACACGAAGCAAGCCCTCCATAGTGGTCAAGCTCGTAGATGAGCCGGTGACGATATTCTTCTGTTATGATGATACGATCTAGCCTTTCGGTTGTCTGAAGTTGTTCTTGGGGATCCAAATTCTCGGGATTGTGATAGGTAAAGATGCCTCGTTGGCGAATAATTCTGGCGGCAATCCCGCGCGGCTTGAAACGAGCAACGCCGTAAAAACCTTCAGGCGTTTTCTTATCGGGATCAATGTCACGATTTGAGAAAAACGCGTATACAACGCAATCTTGGTTGATGAATCGAAAGACTTCGAAATAGCATGCGATAAGTGGATTGTATGACCAGTCCATCAACTTGCTTGCCAAGCCATGATGCTGGGCGATAGCCATCCAATCCCAGTCGTTTTGTGCTTGTTCGCGGACGAATTCCGCAGCGCGCCGTTTCCAAGGGCCGAACATCTCCTTCCATGGAAATCTCGCGTATTCTTTTCGGCCAAAACGGAACACAAGTGGGAAACTTACGCCATGTAGGCCTCGAAAAAGCCACCGTCGCTGTCCTAGGTACGTGGCGAATTGCCTGTGTAGATCATCGAAGTTATTGACTCGCACTTCTGTCATAGGGTCAGGCATAACAAGTGGGGGTTTGCTTTCAAGGAGAGCCGGATAACGGAATTGCAGGCGCTCAGCGGCGCGATAGCTCTCTTCTCGTTAAACCTCGGTGTAATTGACGAGTAAACTATTCAAAAGAGAGGGGCAACCTCTTGGCGCATCCACACATCTGGGCGTAAGCTTTCATGCTAGACTTTGCCAAGCCGGGGAGAATTGATTCGTCAGCTTCTATGGAAGAAAAATTCGGATTCTAAGTGCAAATCGAATAGCTTCGAGCAAGCATCCATTCACGAATTCGGTCTGGAAGAGATCCGCGGTATTCCGTTCGGTTTCAAATTGTCTAATAAAGAACATATCCCGGCATTGGACGGACTTAGGGGCATCGCTTGTTTGCTCGTACTGAGTGGCCATTTTGTCGTTGAAAACAAGGAGGCCATCCCATCCTTCGTTTTCAGAACATTGTCGCAATATTGGTCGGGAGTCGACCTCTTCTTCGTGCTTTCTGGATTCGTAATCTTCCTATCGTTAACACAGCTTAAGGAACGGAATCTTTCGGCTTGGAAGTTGCTCAGACTATTCGCCACGAGCAGAGCTTTCCGGCTTCTTCCCGTATATGCCATGTTCCTGTCGGTCTATTTCTTTCTACCACTTATTTGCCCGCAGTTAGCGCACGGAGAATTGTTCCGCACGTCGATTCCCGGTTACCTCTATTTGTTCTTTGGACAGTCGTGGTATATGGCGTTTTGCCAAAGGAGCGGTGCAGGTTTTGTGGACGCATCATGGTCGCTGTGTGCAGAGGTATTTCTGTACGCGTTATCATTCCTAATAATCTGTTTTGCTTTAGAGCGGAACCGGATGAGGGCGATGGAAGCATTGATAGCGTTGAGCCTCGCAAGCCGCCTCTATATTGTGCTCTTCACCGATAATTTATTGGCCGCATACTTGTTACCAGTATGCAGGATGGATGGTTTCATGCTTGGCGGCCTCGCGGCTGTTCTTTATTCGGAAGGGCGGTTAACACCCGCAATTGTTAGAAACGCCGGCCGGGCGCTTCCCATTCTTTTCTGCGTATTTGTGGCGCTATCAATTAGCGCACATCATTTCGCGGGCGGTTTTTCGATCGTATTCTCGTACCCATTCTACGCCGTGTTCTATTCTGTGATACTTGTCACAGTTGTTGGGAAGCCTTTGGCTGTTCTATGTAAAGGCCCCTTAAGATTCATAGGAACGATCTCCTACTTCATTTATCTTTTTCATTTTCCGTTTGTTTATTGGATGAAGCAGACGTCCAATGCTCTCCATGTGGGAGCGCTATTGAACTTGTTAATGACCCTCGCGCTAACGGTGGGAGCCGCAGCTGTCAGCTGGCATTTGCTTGAAAAGCGGCTAATAGCAGCTGGAAAAGCGTTGAATCAACGCGGAATGACTGGGTGGAAATACGGCCGCAAAGCGGAGTGTGGGAATCGTACGCCTTGAAGCGCTAATGGGGGAGTATTTCGGGAAGGTTCCAGTCATAATCCGGAAACCTGTTTGCAAGGTCTTGCTTCAATCTGGCTGCGTTCTTGCGGAAAGCGCTCCTGGCTTGGATGAAGTTGCTGCGGTCGATTCTAACCGCGTCAATTTGTTGTAGGAATATGTTGACGTTCATATTGGACTGGTTACCCAACAAACCTATAGTTGCGAGTAAGGATTCTTCGACGGCGATTGTATCGCCTTTTGCATTTGCCAGAGACAGAGACTTACTAGGGGCAGGCTCGGCTGACACCGATTGGCTGTTGTCGCGTTGAACGGATTCTGTCGCAGCCAGAAGTTCGGCAGTGTGAGCGCAAAGGCGTTCGAGCGAGTCTAGGACTGACCGGAAGCTATCGGCAAACTGCACCGCATCGGAGTCCACTCCTTCTTTGCGAAGGTTCTTAATTGAACGTGCATAAATAACCAGACGTGAACTTTCGGTCTGCAACGCGTGGTAATCGAGTCCTCGGATGAAACTTGGAATTCTTTTCTGATCATCAATGTCTACTTTATGGCGGATCAATCCAACCTCGCGGAGGTACCGATAGGTGTCTGTACCCGCGTGCGGACTGCAAGACACTAGGAACGTAATAGTTCCAGCAATGACGAATATCTGCTTAGCTTTCATTGAACGGCGGTTATTAAAAGCATACCTTTTTTGGCGCCGAAAAGCTATGTTCTTGGCGAAGGTGGCCATATACGCGCATGGCCAACGCACCACCGTCTTTGTGACCATGCCACCTGCTAACAGTTGGAATATCGACGCTAGATTCAATGCATGTGGTCGCAAAGAAATGTCGGAAGTTATAGTGAGTGAATCGAGGGTGGCCCAAACTTCTGGAAGCGGTGCCTAGACATTTCTTGGCATCACGAATGGCCGCTATCGTGTCCAAAGGCTGTGGGTTGTGCTTCCCCGGATATTTCGGACACGCGTTGAGCGTCTTTTATTGAGTTTTGACCTGCCTGACCTGCTCCCTTTGATTGGACACTGCGATTCTCGGATTTGGGGCGGTTTGACCTGACCCCGTTGACTGGAGTGCGGAGACTCTAATTTCCTCGGCTGGGATGGTTGGTTTTCGGTGGTTCGCACAGTGCTCTGGCGAAGGCTGCCGGAGGCAGC
>Ga0181530_10000507_pt1 | contig 49900 bp, 40 predicted proteins | sample PEATcosm2014_Bin_42_FD_119769 | JGI IMG/M metagenome (GOLD analysis project Ga0181530, IMG submission 119769) | Peatland microbial communities from MTU Mesocosm Facility, Houghton, MI, USA - PEATcosm2014_Bin10_60_metaG | ecosystem: Environmental > Terrestrial > Soil > Wetlands > Peat | place...
AACCGCCAACGTTGACCTAAGCGCTGAGTTCCCAACGCACGGCCGTTACATCGCAAGGAAGGCCGCTTACTCCACTCTTCGGCCTAGGATGGTCAAAATCTTGCGCTTTCATGTTCTATTCGGGGGCTACGGCAGCAGTCCGACTTGCAGGCGGCCATGAACAAACTCGATAACGGTCACACCCCTGCCCTTACGATGCCTCGCCGGCCGGAAGGTCGTCTGACTTTACGGCAGTTCCTACGATTGATCCGCGACAATACGCTTGCAACCTATTCGCCCGAGGCCTTTGAAGAGGATCGCTTCCCGTCCGCGATGCAGTTCGGGTCTCGGCGGCGAAACTTCCGGTTCAGATCCCACTTCGCCCTTCTATTATCTCAGCATCCAACCAGGCTTCCGCGTATCCAGCGTCCGGACCGTAGCCGACTCGCTGGCGCGTCCCGGCAACGTGCCGGCCTGCAATGCCGGGGCCGAAACCGCCGCCCATATGACCGCCACCGAGGCGGGCAAACGCGTCAGCCGTCAATCCGAGAAAACTAAATTCGAACTTACAGGGCAGCTGTTGTGGATGCTTGTTTCACCGACACGTGAAGGTCGGTTAGATCGAATTGGCGCTTTCCGTGCGGATTGATAATGCGGGCTCTACTCCGCTGGCCTGGTGGGGCATCGTCGGTCAGATACTCAATCGTTCACCGCATTCCCCAAAGGCCTCAACGAATCCGACATCGACCAAGGGGAATATGGGTCGCGTTGACTTGTTCTAATCGCAATACGCGGGCAAGCCGGGCGATGGTTTCGCCTGCATAAACCTCCGCTTAGCGGCGCTGGCAGACCACCCAACCTACTCGCGTAAAATCGAATTTAGATTCCTGAACTAGGATTTATTGGTGACGACGGCTCGGCTGTTTATCTACAACTGTTACACCTTCCCGATGATGGAGGTTCGCATGTTTGGCAATTCGATTCAGGGCGGCGTCGCGGAACCATCATTCGTTTACCTGACTATGGCGGGGGCCTACTTCCGGCAGGACAGCCGTACGCGTCATCCCTACGGGCGCGACGCGTTGCGCGGCACCGGCCGCTATAATCTGGCCCGGCGCGATCGCCACGGTGCAGGGAATAGGCGCTTCGCTTAGTGGGCTTGCCGGTGGCGATCAACGCGATAGCTCCGAATACAAGCGCGCAGTATTTCGCGAGGTTGCCGTGCATGGGCCTCGCTAACCTAAAATGCGCTCTTGACGACGCCGCCATCGACGCGGAGCGCGGCGCCTGTTGTTGCTGAGGCAAGTGGGCTCGCAAGGTAGGTGACAAGGCTGGCAACCTCCTCAGGTGCGGCGAAGCGCTTGATGAGCGAGGTGGGGCGAACCTTCTCGAAGAACTCGGCCTCGAACTCCTCGAAGCTTTTATCGCTGCCCTGCGTCAGGGCACCGACGAAATCGACGACGCCGCGCGACTTGGTCGGGCCTGGCAGCACGCTATTGACGGTAATGCCGGTGCCGGCGACCGCTTCGGCCAAGCCGCGCGCCAACGCAATCTGCGCCGTCTTCGTAACGCCGTAATGAATCATTTCGACCGGAATTTGCAGCGCGCTCTCGCTCGATATGAAGATAATTCGGCCCCAACCGGCACGCTTCATGGCGGGTAGGCAGAGGCGCGCGAGGCGCACGCCGCTTAAGACGTTGACTTCGAAAAACCGCATCCAGTCAGAGTCCAAAATCTGCTCAAATGGCTTGGGCTCAAATATGCCAAGGTTGTTGACCAAAATTTCGATGTCAGAATAACGGCGAACGACTTCCTCGGCTGCCGTGGCCGTGCCGAAGTCACCCGCAAACCCCACGACATCACCGTCAGTCGCAGTCCGCACGTCGGCGACCGCCTTGGTCACGCCGAGTTGCGTACGACCGGTGACAATGACGCGCGCACCTTCCCGGGCCAGGCTTGTGGCGATGGCAAGCCCAATACCCGCCGTGCTACCGGTGACCAGCGCGCGCCTGCCTTCGAGTTTGAGGTCCATGAGTTTTCCTCAGTTGGCGACCAGGCAATCAACTCAAGTGCCAGCCTTTTGCACGTCGCCGGCATTGCGTATTCATTCATCGCCGTTGAATAGCGTCCTTGCAAATGGAGCGAATCGGAAGCTCCGGAATGCCATCACGCCATGGGAGATAGAATTTTATGCCGTGCGTGTCGCGCTTTCTGCCGGCATTCTTGGCTGGCCTATCCGCTCTTAAGAGGTCGTCCACCCGGTCCGCTTTGGAAGTTTTGACCGGATGAACAACCTGTTGAAAGCGATTTGACGCTTGTATCACATTGATCACATTCGCCGCTACTCAACCTCGCCTTTGTCGGCCATGCACGCAGCGTAAACGTCGTGATTAAACCTGCGCATACTCGTGTCGCCGCTGGGCCCGTATTCCGCGTTGGCCTGCTGAGTGCACGTTTCGATAGCAGCAGCCCTGTGTTGACTGATCTGGGCTTGGGCTAAGGCCGGCGTCGCGATAACGGCCAGCACAGCCGCAGTAGTTAGAAACTTCTTCATGTGATTTCTCCTGAGGATTGTCAAAATCTTTCTGAGTTTCGATTTCATTCGCCGAGTGGAAGACGGTTTCTCGGCGATCCGGCTGAAGTAGTCTTCCGCCTCGCTCACACCATTAAATCTTCTTTCAGAAAACTAAATTCGCATTTATTGATACCCAATAATTTCTCCCGTTTTCGCCCAGATTTGGTCCAGAACCATTTGTGAGTGTGAGTGCGATCTCATGAGGCGCAATGCCGATCTGCTCGAGCAAAGATTAGTTTTCTAAATTGTATTTTAGTGGTGACGGCCGCGCTCACGATTATATCAACTAAGACATTGGAGGTATTGATTTTAGGTGATGCAATGACGTGCTTGGCGAGCCTTCGGCTAAAGAAAGGACGCATACAGATCAGCGAGGTCGAACGGCTCAATGCTTCGGACCCGATCCTACTTCATGGCGGCAACGGAAGCATTGGAGTTGGAGGGCATCAATGAAGACTCTCCTGCCGGTAGGCGGCGTCGCGGCGTCGGGTTCCTCATCGCGCAGCACGCCGATCGCGTTGCTGGTGGCGGGTGCCTTTTTTATGGAAAATCTCGATGGAACGATCGTCGTAACGGCGGTGCCACAAATGGCGACGGCTTTCAGGGTGCATCCCATCGATCTCAATATCGGGGTCTCAGCCTATCTCCTGACCCTTGCTGTGCTCATCCCGGCGAGTGGCTGGGTGGCCGACCGATTCGGTGCACGCCGGGTCTTCGCCGGTGCCATCGCGGTTTTCACTATCGCGTCGATCTTGTGTGGATTTTCTGAGAGCCTTACCGCCTTTACATCCGCACGGATAATGCAAGGTATAGGCGGGGCGATGATGGTGCCAGTCGGCCGATTGGCCATCTTGCGCTCCACTGAAAAGTACGAGTTGATTGGTGCCATAGCCACAATTACTTGGCCGGGTCTTGCGGCGCCTGTGCTCGGTCCTCCGCTCGGCGGCTTCATCACAACCTACGCGTCCTGGCACTGGATCTTCTTTCTGAACGTGCCCCTTGGGCTGATCGCCTTTGTACTGACGTTGCGTTTGATGCCAAATGAGAAGGGGGGTGCGAGGAGATCCTTTGACGGCGTCGGATTCATTCTTACGGGAGTTGCTTGTTTCGCCCTCATGTACAGCCTCGACCTTGTCAGCCGGGACGGTGCATCCTGGCCGGCGGCAAGCCTCTTGATTCTCGGCAGTCTAGCCGCCGGCGGCCTCGGCGTATTGCACGCGAGGCATAGGAAATATCCGCTGGTGGATCTCCGCGCGCTCAGCGTGCACAGCTATGCCGTAACGATCTGGGGCGGCTCGGTGTTCCGCATCGCGATCGGCTCAATTCCGTTTCTGCTGCCACTCCTATTCCAGGTCGGATTCGGTCTCAGCGCCTTCGCGTCCGGCTTGCTGGTGCTCGCGGTATTCGCCGGCAACCTTGTCATGAAGCCGCTGACCACACCGGTCCTACGCCGCTTGAGTTTCCGTACCATCCTCATATCGAACGGGCTTCTCAACGCCGCGGCAATCTTCGCCTGCATTTTTTTGACGCCGGCGACACCAGTCATTGTCGTCGTCTTGCTCCTGTTCGTCAGCGGCGTAACGCGTTCTATGCAGTTCACTGCGCTCAACACGTTGGCATTCGCCGACGTGTCGGAAGATCGAATGAGCGGTGCAAATACTCTCTTCAACATGGCGCAGCAGATGGCGATGGGCATGGGCATCGCCCTGGGCGCGGTCGCGTTGAGGATTGCCGGGCTGTTCCAACCGAATGCTTCCGGCGCCATTCCGCTCACGAACTTCCATATTGCGTTCGCCATCGTCGGCGTAATCGCACTTATTGCTATCCTTGATGTTCTGGGTCTCGCCCCTTCGGCCGGAGACAATGTCCGTTGCAATAGAAATGCTTCCGGCGATCCCAATCCGCACACGGCTTCATCAGAAGCCCGCCGCGCTGCGCCGTCGCGAGCAAAAGGCCATTATGGCTTGCCGAAGATTTCGAGAATCCGATAATGCCCGGTGCAGCGTCGGTTCATTGTGCGGTGGCCCGTTTTGACTGGCAAAGGGACGAGCCATTACAAAAATGTAACTTGCTGACGCCACAGGTCGCCAGCGAGATGGTGCTGTAACTTGACGCGAACCGGAAAGAGTGTGAGCTGTTCGATGCAACGTCTGTTCGGATGATCGCACAACCCGTTGATAAATAGTCTTCGGAGCAACGCAACAATGTCCACCCTGACTTCCCCTCCAGTCTCAAAGCTGCTTGACCATCTGTTCGCCGAGGCGGATCGCAACGATCCGGCTGCGTTTGGTCGTTTTGATGCCATGGCAGGGGAGCTCGACGGTCCGGCAAGAGGGCTGCAGCGTGCAGAGCTCATGCGCGATATTTATATGCCGGTTACGCCCGACGTTGGACGCCTCATCTATCTTATCGCGCGTAACCGAAAGGCAAAGACGATCGTCGAATTCGGCACCTCATTCGGGATTTCAGGCATCCATCTCGCGGCCGCGCTGCGCGACGGTGGCGGCGGGCGCCTCATCACGACCGAATTCCAAGCCACCAAGGCTGCCCGCGCGAAGGAGAATTTTCGCGCCGCCGGCCTTGACGACCTGATCGAGATCCGTGTCGGCGATGCGTTCGAGACGCTCAGGGGCGACCTGGGCGGCAAGATAGAGGTTCTGCTGCTGGATGGCTGGAAAGAACTTTACCTGCCAATGCTCGAATTCCTCGAGCCCCGGCTCTCTGCCGATGCTGTAATCATTGCTGACGACCTGGATGTGGCACCAAAAGACGTTGGGCCTTACCTTGAATATGTTCGCAATGCGAAGAGCGGCTATGTGTCAGTTGAGCTTCCGATCGGAGATCGCATCGAGGTCTCGCTGCGCGACTAGACGTTGAGGGCAAGAAACCACTGCGCTTTGATGGACCTCCTCAAGCAGAACTTCGCCCCAACATCGCACGATGCGCATGCAAGGAATCATCGACCCGGAAATTCGCTCGCGGCGACCCATGGTGCGATCAGGGGGCGCGAGAAGCGCTGCCTTCGCGCCTGACGATGGCCGTCGTTGATCGCGATCGACGGAAAGCATCGCTACTTCAAATGAGTTCACGACTGCGCCGCGCCAAAGTGAGCAAATAGAGACGCTCTTTGCTGTGGCGCAGAATGTTGTTCATCGCCATCTCGGCCGCGCCTGTCGCCCGCTTTCGTGTATGTACACACCTCCTTACTCAATTGCGATGATCCGCGCATATCATCGCCCTGATACATCATCGCCTCCATATTGGGACTCCAGTTCGAAGCTTGGTAGCGAATCTCGTAACATAGAGATCACACCGGGGCGTTGGAACGGGTCTCAACAGGCCGAAGACTGTAATACAGCAGCGGCGTCGGAGGGCGTTGACAGACCGGGCGTGTCCGGAGTCGTCAGGCCGTTGCCGCAAGATGCGGTGGAGGGCGCAGGAGGCGGCACAGCGATAAGTGGGCTCATGCCGGTTCCGCCAGCTTCGGTGGCGTCGAGCGGAATTGCGCCGTCGCTAAACGTCATGAACTGGGTCACACTTGCTGCTAGACCGAAACTCAACAGCCGGGTTGCGTTGGTGTCCCGGCTACATCCGCGTAGTAAGGCGCTGGCAATCCCAACGATTCCGATGTGCCGGCATTGCTGGCGCAGGATGCACTGGGCGAAGCCGATTGTCTCCGGCCGCGTTAGATGGAGATTTCCACTTCAACGACCGTCCACGGTCGTATATAAGGAGACGGTCCCACCGGCACCATTAAATTTGGTATGGAAAACCTATTTCGAATTTACGTGAGCAGGTGTTGTTGATTGGTTGTCTCAGCGCAGATCGTTTGCAATCGTGATGCACGATCGTTGCAAAGTGGCGCTGGCAACGCACCTTGCCATCACGGTTGCGGATGATGTTCCCCGCTTCAATGTCGAGCCACTCTGCCGCGGGATTGCCCAACAGGGCGGGCACCGGCGAATCCGGCGCAGGGGGCGTGCCGAGTTACATCGAGTTGCTCACTTGCCTGCAAGTGGCCCGAGAAGCGAAAGAGCTGGCTAGCCGCGGCTCGGCGATGCCGGATCGCAGTGCGAGAACCGGCGCAAAGTCGCCATAGCGCGCTTGCTGACTGCGGCCGGCATCTAGCTGTAGCGTTGCTCTCCTCAATCTTGCACATCAGTTTGTCTTTCGGCGCACTTCTTGAAAACACTGAAGCGCGGAAAGCGGTACGATCGAGTTCTGTGTTACAGGGGCGGTCGGTGCGTTGCCTTGTTACAACACTCAAAGAAAAAAACTGACGAAAGGCCATTTTGGAGTCCCCCGCGCCGCGCACGTTCGGCAGACTAAGGCGCCGAAGGCTGTCTTGCAAAGATAAACTGGCACAGCCTGTCGACCAATCAACTTCTAATCGATGGGGGGGCGGCATGAAAAAATTTGGTGTTTGCGCGGCGATGATTCTCGGAATCGCTGGCGCCACGTGCTCTGCGGATGCGTGGGCCGACAACATCATGGTGACGAAGACTCCGCCGCCCGCGGCGGCGCCAGCTTCGCCGCCCCCGCCGATTCCGTGCGACAGCCTTTGGAATTTTGTAACCACGGCGTGTCCACTGACCTGGTACGGCATCACGGTCTACGGCACGATTGATGTTGGCGGCGGTTGGCAAAGCCACGGGACGCCGTTCAGTCCGACATCCGCCCCCGGACAAGATTATCTCGTCCAGAAGGCCAGCAATCGCGCGCTGTGGGGAATTGCGCCAAATGGGCTGAGCCAGTCGAATATCGGCGTGAAGGGAAACGAGCCTATCGGCGCCGGCTGGTCTTTCGTTTTCGATCTGGAGGCTGGGTTTGATCCCTATTCCCTCCGATTCGCCAATGGACCGGGGTCAATCGCTCAAAATGTAAACGTGCCGCTGACCAGCCAAAACGGGTACGCCGACTCAAGCCGGGCGGGCCAGTTCTACAATTCCGTGGGCTACCTGGGCGTCAGTTCGCCGACCTACGGCACGCTTACCGTCTTCAGGCAAAACTCGCTGACTTTGGACGGCGTCTTGGCCTACGATCCGATGGGCGGTTCATACGCGTTCTCGCCGATCGGCTGGCAGGGAACGACCTGCGGCGTCGGCGATACCGAAGACTGCAGATACAGCACGGCGCTGAAATATCGTGTCAACGTCGACATGTTCCGGGCGGCGGGCCTGTGGCAGTTCGGCGGCTACGGCCAGAACAATGCCGCGGACGGCGCTTACCAGGCGCAACTCGGCGCCGACATTCGCAATGTGGCTAACGGCGTGCTTTCGGTCGACGCCATTTACAGTTACGTCAGAGACGCGGTGTCAGCCTCGCTGACCGGGAATCCGACCGACGCCAACGGGCTTCCGATAGCGCCGTTCACGCCGCAGTTTCTCACGGCTACTATCTCAAACGACACCAGCGTGATGGCGCTTGCCAAATACAGCCACGGACCGCTGAATCTCTATGGCGGTTACGAATGGATTCAATACGCGCCACCCAGCGACCCGCAAACCTCGTTTACCGATATCGCGGGCGATACGATCACTGGGCTCGCGGCCAGTACCGCCAGTCCTAACGGTATTACAGCTATCAACAATATAGCCTACACGGCCGGATGTGCGGCGGCCACTGTTTGTCGTGACAAGATATTGCAGGTCATGTGGGCGGGGGCGAAATACGCCGTCACCGATAAATTGGATATGATCGGCGCCTATTATCATTATGCCCAGAACAACTATTTCGCGACCGGGCCAAACGTCGGCTGCTCGGGCAGCGCTCACGCGCAATGCTCCGGAACGTTCGACGCGGTTTCTGCCGTTATCGATTGGAGGTTTGCGGCGAAGTGGGACACCTATGTCGGCTTCATGTTCTCACAAGTGAATGGCGGATTGGCGAATGGTTATCTCCAGCGGAATAACATCGATCCCACGGCCGGGCTCCGCTTCCGTTTCTGACTACAAGCGAGCGCAGCGAGCTGCAGGGTCTTCGCCAACCGCTCGCCCAATCCGCCGCACCGCGTTAGCAGCCGACCCTCCCCTACGCCGCCCGCCCAGGCGGCACAGACGGATCGACGAACTTAAAATCGATCAGCGCCTGGCCGAAAATGCCATGACGGCCGGCGTCGCCGCGCCTTTCTTCACGCCGTCATAGTGCGGCGTGCGCGCGACGCGGCGCACCCCCGGATGGTCCTGTCGCCCGCATCGTGAGGGTCATCGAGGACCTGGCTGGCGACTGGCACCGGCTCGACGAGCGGATCGAAGGTCTGTCGAGCGAGATCGAGGCTGTGGCCAGGATGCCGGTTGCGAGCGGCTGATGAGCGTGCCGGGGCTCGGGCCGATCATCTCGAGCGCCATGGTGGCCGCGATCGGCAGTGGCGTCGCATTTGCTGCTGGACCGGCGCTCAACAGGCGGATTCCGATGGTGTCCCCATTGCGCCCGTGCTGTCATAGGGTGTTGGGCTGCTGGGGCAGGCTGCACTGGGCGTAGCGGAAGCCGGCACCGCGATAAGCGGGCTCAGCCCCGATCCGCCGGCTTCCGTGGCACTGAGCGGAACCGAGCCATCGTCGAATTCGGACCCGCTGATGACGCCAGGACTGGATGCTGGCGAACCGGCGTTGCAGCTCCCCGACATTGCCGACGTACCGAACCCAGCAGGCGCGTTCGTCGTCGCGTCAGTTGCATCGACCGGGAAATTTGCCGTCGACCCTGCCATCTCGCCAGCCGGACATATTTGGATGGCGCCCAGACCACTTCCCACGATCGGACTACCTAAATTGAGTTGTATCGTGCCGAGCGTGTTTGCCGCGGCGCCGGGGGGAGGCAACGAATTCGCTTGTCCTGGAAACGTCGGTGCCTGCGTTGAACTGGGCATCGCCGTCGCATTGGGCACCGCGGCGACCTGGGCTAAGCACGTCCCGCAACCAAGCGAGACGATAGCCGCGGCGGTCAGAAACAAACGTCGCATCTGCGCCTCCTGCGCTATTTCTGACTAACCTCGGTCTCTGGCGCCTCGACCCGCACTTTGCTGCCGTCAACGAGTTGGACCATCGGCCGCAGAATGACCTGGTCGCCCGCCCGAACGCCCGCACTCACTTCGACCTGCGTTCCGAGATCGCGCGCGACCGTGATTTTTTGGTAATGCGCCGCCCCGTTCTCGACCACCGCTGCCTGCAAGCCATCCGTGTTGAATATGACGGCGTCGGCGGGAACGATCAGGGATGGCGTCTTGCGCGGAATATGCAGTTCGACAGTACAATACATTCCCGGCCGCAACAGCCCATCGGGATTTGGCACGTCGATTTCGGTGAGAAGTGTTCGCGTGCCCGGTGCCAGGGCATCGGCAAGCCGTGTCACCGTTCCCGGAAATGTGCGATCCGGCATTTCCGGTACGCGCACGATGGCTTCTACACCTTGAGTCACACCGAAGGCGGCATCCTGCGGTACGTAGACCTGCGTGCGGATGACGTCGCTCTGCATCAACGTAAACATGAATGTGGTTCCGGCCTCAACGAGAGAGCCGACATCGACGTTGCGTTGCGTGATGATGCCGTCAAACGGCGCGACCACGCTTTGGTAGGACTTTTGCTGTTGCAAGACGTGGATCAGCGACTGTTGAGCGGCGATGTTGGCTTGAGCAACCGCTACCGCGGCGTTTTGCGCTTGCACTGTCAAACGGTCTGTATCGCCCTGTTGCAGGGTAAGCCATCCTTTCTTGACCAGATCGCTGTCACGCGTGTTGGTGACGTTTGCGAGATCTCTACTGGCGGTCGTTTGCTGTAACGCCGCCTCGTTTTGCTGCAGCATTGCCTGGTTTTGCGAGATCTGGTGATCGAGTTCGGGCGCCGTGATTTGCGCCAACAGGTCACCGGCCTTGACGTGATCGCCGATATCGACCTGGCGCTTCTCGATATAACCGTTTGCGCGCGCATAAATATTCGCCGACGCGAAGGCCAAGGTCGTGGCCGGGAGACTGACCGTCAGTATGGCGGGGCTGGCTTCGACCGTCGCCACGTGGACTGTGGGGGCGAAATTGTGCTGCGCCTGGCTGGCGGCGGTAGCCTGCCGCACATTGGCGCGAAGTTGCATTGCGCCAAAGGCGAGCCCAACGATGAGTAGCATCAGCACGGCCGCACCGATCAACCACGATCGGCGGCGCTTATCGGGGGCTCCTGATTTCGCGGCTTCATCCGCTTTCTGACTAGCTCTGACGTCGTTCATTCGAGGCTCTCCCTGAATACGCCGTGCGGGTGCTTTCCGTCATTGCCCTTGCGCAGGACGGCAAACAGGTACGGCACGATGAGCAAGGTCGTCGGCGTCGCGAATAACAGGCCGCCGATGACGGCGCGCGCTAGCGCGGCATTTGCCTCGCCGCCGGGCGCGCCGATCGCCATCGGCAGCATGCCTACGATCATCGCGGCGGCCGTCATCAGCACGGGGCGAATACGGGTATGCCCGGCGCTGAGCGCGGCGTCATGCGCCGTCGCGCCCGCTTCTTGCTGTTCACGGGCAAAAGTAACGAGGAGGATGGAGTTCGCCGAGGCGACGCCGACCGCCATGATAGCGCCCATCAACGACGGCACGCTCAATGAGGTCCCGGTGATGAACAACATCGTCATGATGCCACAGAAGGTCGCCGGCAGGGCCAAAATGACAACGAATGGATCGCCGAAATTCTGATAGTTCACCACCATGAGCAGGTAGACGAAGACGGCGGCGAACATCAGGCCGATGCCGAGGTTGCGAAAGGCGTCGTGCATGCTTTGAATCTGGCCGGTTACCTGGATCGTATTGCCGGGCGCGAGCTGCTTTTGCAGGCCGGCGATGACTTTATTTATTTCGTTCGCGACGCTGCCGAGATCGCGGTTCTGAACGCTGGCATAGACGTCGTAGGTCGGCTGGATGTTGGCCTGGTTGGTGTTGGTCGGCATGCTCGATCGCGCGAACGTGGCGACATTCCCAAGCAGTCCCGGTATCGGGCTGCTGGCTGCAGGCAGCGAAGCGGAGACCGGCGTGTTCTTGAGAGCGTTCAGCGAATTAATATCGGGCTCGGGCGTTTGCACCGCCAAATAATAGGGAATGCCGGAACTCGGATCGGTCCAGAAATTGGGCGAAACTTGTACCGACGAGCTTAAACTGATGTTGATATTGTTGGCGATGGTACTGGCGTTGAGGCCGAGTTCGACCGCGCGCGCGCGATCAATCGTTGCGTCGAATGCGGGCGCGGCGACCTCCTGCTGCAGATGCGCGTCGACAATCCCGGGGATCGTGGCGATGTCCCGCCGCAGCTCCTTGGCCACTTGCAAATTTTTGGCGTGGTCGTAGCCGACGGTGCGCACGTCGATCTGCGCGGGCAAACCGAAATTGAGAATCTGCGTAACCATGTCGGCGGCTTGGAAATAAAACACGTCCTCGGGAAAGGCTGCCGGCAGCACCTGCCGGAGCTTGCGGACATAGTCCGCCGTTGGTGCGTGGCCGTCCTTGAGCGCGACCTGGATGATTCCGTCGTTGATGCCGATGGTAGAGCCGTCGCTAAAGGCGAGATTATAGACGCGTGCCGGTAGCCCGATATTATCGACGATGAGCTGACGCTCGTTAGCCGGGATGACTTCACGAATCTTATCCTCGACGGCTTGGAAGATCTGCTCGGTGACCTCGATGCGCGTTCCAGCTGGGGCGCGGACGTGGAGCTGAATCTGGCCGCCGTCGATCGCCGGAAAGAAATCGCGGCCGACAAGCATCGTCATCGCGGCGCCAAGCGCCAGAATCAGGGCCGCAGCGGTCGGCACGATAAAGCGTCGGCGCAACAGATACGCGAGCAATACGTTGTATTCGTTGCGCATGCGCTCGAAGCCGCGCGTGAAGGCGTCGAAGAACCGCCCGGACCAGCTCCGTCGCATGTGATCTGTCGCGTCGTGACGTTCGCCCTTGAGCATTAGGCCGATGACGATTGGCGTCAGCGTCCGCGACAGCGCGTAGGATGCAAGCATGGCGAATACCACCGCGTAACCGAGCGGCGTGAACAGATACTTTGCCGGACCCTGCAGGAAAATGACCGATGTGAATACGCAGGCAATGGCCAGCGTCGACACCAGCGTCGGCACCGCGATGCCGGCGGAGCCATAAAGCGTCGCCTCAGGCAACGGCTTTCCTTCCTCGGTGAGCAGGCGATGCGTGTTCTCGATTGTGACGGTGGAATCGTCGACCAAAATGCCGACCGAAAGCGCCAGGCCACCGAGCGTCATTGTGTTTAGCGTCTCGCCCAGAAAGTACAGCATCACAATCGAAGACAGAATCGCGAGCGGGATGGAAATTATCACCACCAACGTCGAGCGCCATGAGCCGAGGAAGAGAAGGATCATGAGCGCGGTAAGCGCGGCGGCGATGGCGCCTTCCCGCACCACGCCTTCGATCGAGGAGGTGACAAACACCGACTGATCGAACAGTTCGGTGATGTTCATCCCCGCGGGCGCGGCGGCGCGCGCCGTTTGCAGCGCAGCCTTCACCCCTTTGACCACCGCGAGCGTCGAGGCGTTGCCGTTCTTGATGATGCTGAGCAGGACCGATCGCTTGCCGTCCTCGCGCACGATGTTCTGCTGCACCATGGAGCCGTCGCGCACCTGGGCGACGTCCTTCAAAAAGACTGTGGCGTTGCCGGCATATCGGATCGGGATATTGTTGAGGTCGTCGATGGTCGACGGCGTGGCGTTGGTGCGGACGGTGTATTGCTTGTCGCCGATCTTGGCCGTTCCCGAAGGCAACGTGAGATTCTGGCTGTTCACCGCATTGACGACATCCATTGGGGTCAGTCCGCGGGCCAACAGCTTGGTGGGGTCGATATCGACCATGATCTGACGATATTTGCCGCCGGCGGGCGTCGGCAGCGTCACGCCGGGCACCGGCGCGAGCTGCTGGCGGACCCGGTAGATGCCGTAGTCGTAGAGCTGCTGTTCGTTCAGACTGTCGGAACGGAGGCTGATCTGCAGGACCGGAACGCTCGAGGCGTTGTATTGCACCACGATCGGCGGCTCTATTCCGGCCGGCATCAGGGCGCGAATCGAATTGGTTGCCGCGACGATCTGAGAAATGGCGAGATCGAGATTGACGTCCGGCTGAAAGTAGATTTTCTGGACGGATAGGCCATCCAGTGTCTGCGCCTCCATATCCTTGATGCCGTTGACGTTCGAAGAAATCGAGTACTGGCTATAAGTGGTGACGCGCTGCTCCATCTCCGGTGTCGACAGCCCGGTATATTGCCAAATCACGGTGACGACCGGGATATTGATCTCCGGAAAAATGTCGGTCGGCATCACTCTGATTGCGGTTATGCCGAGAAACAGAATCAGAGCCGCGAGCACGTAGAATGTGTGGGGGAGTCTCAGCGCGAAACGAACTATTCCCATGGCCTGGTTCCTAGCTGATCTCTCATCACAGTCAGCAGCCGCTCCATTCACGCGGCAACACGGACCGGCAGCGCCGTGTTCCCAATCATTGGGCAGGTTTCGGGTGCAAAGATAAATGTCTGGGGTGCTGGCGCTATTAAATTGGCGTTCAGAAAACTAAATTCTATTTTATGCGTTCACACTGCTCCACGGCGCGACCTGCATGTCGCGTAAATGAAGGGTTTGCCGGGCCCGCGGGATGAAATCGCCGGTGTGGCTGAATGTGAACTCTAAGCCGGGTCGTATTCTGACAATTGGAATGAATTCGTAGCTCATGACACACTTCCGTGAAGCCTTCTGAACAAGGGCCTGGCTGAAAAAGGGGCGCGGACAACATCGACTGCTCAATGCCCATGAAGGGGGCGATAAAATAATATTTAATTGATGATCGCCTCCATCGAACACATTATCAAGTAGCCGGCTAGCCACGGAGTTGGCTTTTGTTTTGTACGATCCATCGTTCCAATAGATCGTTCATCGGCCGAACCGAGGATTCTGGGGATGCTGCAACCAGGCAAGATGACAATGCGCCGATCTCTCGCGGCAGGTGCTGTAATGACGTTGCTGATGGCTGCGCTCCAGTCGGCCAAGGCGGACGACGTTCCGGTTCTAAACGTTGACCAGGTCTGTCGCGGGATCGCGCAGCACGCTGCGGCTCCCGGGGAAAGGGGCGGGCCAGATTTGTCCCTAGAGCAGTGCATCTCGAGCGAACTGGCAATCCGTCAAAGATTAGTAGGACAATGGTCGACTTTTGATCCCGCCGATAGGACTGAATGTGTTGGCGAGGCGACGGCAGGCGGCGAATCCAGTTACGCGGACCTTCTTACGTGCCTGCAAATGGCGCAAGAGGTGAGGAACTACCGTTGGTCTGCCCAATCGAAAGATTAAGGCAGCTGCGCAGGAACGTTTCGTCGCTGGACCGTTGGATCTCGGCAGGCATTGCGTCCTTTGTACTTTTCGGGCGGAATGCTGAAATCTCAGGGTAAGAGCTAACAGATGCGTGCAGAACATCTGCTTCTTGTATTGGCGTTGTCTATGGGCTTAGCCGGCTGCGGCCAGGGCGCCAAAGGCGATCCCGGGGCTGCCGGACCAGCCGGCCCGAAGGGCGATCCTGGCCCTTCAGGCCCTACCGGCCCCGAGGGCCCGGCCGGTCCGCAAGGGCCCCGCGGTGAGACAGGGCCGCCCAGCCCAACTGTGCGAGTCATTCGCTCGAACTGCCTAACCTCGGGAGACTGCCCGATCGGCTGCCGCGAAAACGAGGTGCTTGTCACTGCTTATTGCGGTCCGACGAGAAATCCCGCGACATTTATCGGCGAACGGCAAGCATCATGCGGCGTTGAAGCGACGACCGCGAATGCGCCGGCAGTCGGCGTTTGTGTCGAGGCTCCGCCCTAAGTAGCGTTTTGAATGCGGTTTCCGATCGGTGACGTAGCATGGACTCTGCAGCTCATAAGATTCTTGAAAAAGTCCGATCACGATCCGTCATTTATGCGGTTGCCGCCGTGGTGGCAGTCGGTGTCGTTATTTTTGCTCTGAGGTTTCTGGACAGCCAGCCTGCCGCCCAAATCAATGCGAACGCCGCTGTCCCCGTGACGGCGGCCGTAGCGATACGCGAGGACGTTCCAACCATTGTCAGCGTGTTGGGCACGGTCCAGTCGATCGACATCGTCTCCGTGCAAGCGCGCGTCAATGGTCCTATCGTGAAGCTCGAATTCACGCCGGGCCAGGACGTGAAGGAGAACCAGGAATTATTCCTGATCGACCCGCGCCCGTACCAGGCGGTGCTCGACCAGGCGCAGGCACAGTTGGCACACGATGAAGGAGTGCTTGCGGAAGCCCAGGTCGACCTCACCCGCTACCAGCTGCTGGAGCAAGAGAACTCGATCGCAAAACAACAAGCGGAAGATCAGGTCTATGTCGTTCAGCAGGACAAGGGAACGGTTCAGCTCGATCAGGCCAATGTCGAAGCCGCACAGCTCAATCTCGAATTTTGCCATGTCGCTGCGCCGATTGCTGGCCGGGCCGGCGCGCTGCTGGTCGATCTTGGCAACCTGGTCGGACCGTCGGTAGCGACGAGCAGCAGCACTTCGACGACCAGTAGCGGCTCGAGCGGGCAAACCGCATCGACCACCGCCATGGTCATGATCACGCAAATGCAGCCGATCTACGCCACCTTCAACGTTCCCCAGAACTTGCTCGACGAAATCAAGCGTAACCAGGCCGTCGAGCCGCTCGAAGTCGATGCCTATTCGCAGGGCGGGAAGCTGCTGGAAAAAGGCAGGCTCACCATCATCGACAACCAGGTCAACACGAGCACTGGCACGGTGCTGATGCAGGCCACGTTCGCCAATGCCGATGAAACTCTATGGCCCGGAGAATTCGTGCGCGTGCAGCTCATCGTATCGATCCAGAAGAACGTCGTAACGGTGCCGGCGCAATCTGTGTTGGCAGGTCCGAACGGCTCTTATGTGTATCTGATCAAGGCCGACAATACGGTCCAGCGGATCGGAGTCGACGTCAGCGATCGCCAGGGCACCATAGCGGTGATCGGCAAGGGGCTGTCCGGCGGTGAGAACGTAGTCGTCGACGGGCAGTATCGGCTTGACGACGGCGTCAAGGTCGCGGTGGAGCAGACCACCGAGGCGACGCAGGTCGGCAGCGAATGAATATTTCCGAGATATTCATTCGCCGGCCGATCGCCACGACGCTGCTCATGGCGGCGATCCTGCTGTTCGGCATTGTTTGTTACGAATTGTTGCCGGTGGCAGCGCTGCCAAACGTCGATTTCCCCACCATCGTGGTTACCGCGCAATTGCCGGGCTCAAGTCCTGACAACATGGCGGCGACTGTGGCAACCCCGCTGGAAAACCAGTTCACGCAAATCCCCGGTCTGTCGCAGATGACATCGACCAGCGGACTCGGCCAGACGACGGTCACGCTGCAATTCGATCTGAGCCGCAATATCGACGGCGCCGCAGCAGACGTGCAGACGGCGATCAATGCGGCAAGCGGCCTCCTGAATAAAAACCTGCCGAACCCCCCCACCTACCGCAAGACCAATCCGGCCGACCGGCCGATCCTCATCTACGCCGTGCATTCTGATGCGATGCCAGTCTCCCAAATCGACCAATACGCGAACACGATTCTTGGACAGTCGCTATCGACAATGCCGGGCGTGGGACAAGTGAATATCGGCGGCCAGCAGCTACCCGCTGTTGCCGTCCAAGTCGACCCGGAGGCGCTGGCCTCGCGTGGTCTCAGCCTTGCGGCTGTCCAAACCGCGCTCGCCGCCGCCACGCTCGATAATCCGAAAGGAACCCTGGAAGGACCACACCAGCAGTTTACGCTCGATACCAACGACCAGCTGTTCAACGCCAGTCAATTCCGCAAAGTCATTCTGGCCTATCAAAACGGGGCGCCAGTCACCGTCAAAGATGTCGCCACCGTGATCGATTCCTCAGTCAATCCACGCTCCGGCGCGTGGTTCGACGGCAAGCAATCCGAACTCTTGCTGATTTATCGTGAAGCCGGCGCCAATACGGTGCAAGTCGTCGATCAAATAAAGGCGATGCTGCCGCAATTAGCGAAGTCGATCCCGCGCGCGGTCCATGTCGATCTCATGAGCGACCGCTCGTTGACGATCCGCGGCTCCGTCGCCGACGTCGAGCGTACCTTGATCCTGACGATCGTCCTGGTCGTTCTGATCATCTTTGCTTTCCTGCGCAAGCCGTGGGCGACGGCTATCCCGAGCGTGACCGTCCCGCTCTCGATCGTCGCCACGTTCGGCGTCATGTACATGTTTGGCTACAGTATCGACAATCTGTCGCTGATGGGCCTGACGATCGCGGTCGGCTTCGTGGTCGACGACGCGATCGTCATGATCGAGAACATCGTGCGTTACATCGAGGCCGGCGATTCGCCGTTCGAGGCCGCGATCAATGGGGCCGGACAGATCGGGTTTACGATCATCTCGATCACCTTCTCGCTGGTCGCGGTCTTCATCCCCCTGTTGTTCATGTCCGGCATCGTGGGACGGCTATTTCACGAATTTGCCATGACCGTGAGCATCGCTGTGGTCGCGTCAGCCTTCATCGCGCTGACACTGACTCCGATGATGTGCTCGCTGTTCCTCACGCGCGAAAGCGACAGGCCGCCCGGGCGGCTCAGCCGCGGCTTCGAGAAATTCTTCGACCACATGGTGGCCGGTTACGACCGCGGCCTGCATTGGGTGTTCCGCCATCAGTTCCTGACGCTGATGGGCACGATCGCGCTGGTCATTCTGACCGGCTACCTTTACGTCGTCATCCCCAAAGGGTTCTTCCCCGAACAGGACACGGGTTTTTTGTTCGGCCAGCTGGAGGCGAGAGAAGACAGTTCGTTCGAGGCGATTGCCAGGCTGGAAAATCAGGTGTCGCAGATCATTCAGCAGGATCCCGCCGTTTCCGGCCTCGTCGGCTTCGCCGGTGCGACCGGCGGCAATTCGAGCGAAGCGACGGCGCGCATGTTTATTCAGCTCAAGGATTTCGGACAGCGGCCGCCGATCCAGCAGGTCATGGCGCGGCTGCGGCCAAAAGTGGCAAAGGTCATCGGCGCAAAATTCTTCATGCAGGCCGGTCAGGACGTGACCGTCGGCGGCCGTCTCGAACAGGCGGAATATCAGTACACGCTCACCGACACGGACTCCAACGAACTGAACCAGTGGGCGCCCAAGCTCCTCGCCAAGATGCAGGGCATGAAGATTTTAACCGATGTCGCATCCGACCAGCAAATCGCCTCGCCGCACATCGCAATCGAAGTTGACCGCGACGCCGCCTCGCGCCTTGGCATTTCACTGACCACGATCGACACGACGCTTTACAGCGCATTCGGGCAACAGCAGATTTCGACGATTTATTTGCCGGCCCAGCAATCGAAATTAATCCTCGAGGTAGAGCCAAGGTTTCAAACACAGCCATCGGACCTGTCGAATATCTATCTGGCGGGCAGCAATGGACAGGTGCCGCTGTCAGCTGTGGCGCACTACGCCAACAAGGTTGAACCATTGACGATCAATCATCAGGGCGTGTTCGCTTCGGTCACGCTGTCTTTCAATTTGGCGCCTGGCGCCGCTTTGAGCCAGGCAGTCGATGCGATCTCGGCGTTGAGTCCGCAACTGCATGCGCCGGCGACGCTGCTTGGCAGCTTCCAGGGGACGGCGCAGGCCTTTCAGTCATCGTTGAGCTCGACGCCGCTTCTGGTCGCCGCCGCCATCCTGGTTATCTACGCGATACTCGGGATGTTGTACGAGAGCTTCATACATCCGATCACGATCCTGTCCTCCCTGCCCTCGGCAGGCGTCGGCGCGCTGTTGATGCTGATGCTGTTTCATTACGATCTCAGCCTGATCGCGTTCGTCGGCATCATTCTATTGATCGGCATCGTGAAGAAGAACGCGATCATGATGATCGACTTCGCGCTCGAAGCGGAAAGGCATGAGGGCAAATCGCCCGAAGAATCAATCCATCAGGCTTGCTTGCTGCGGTTCCGGCCGATCATGATGACGACGATGTGCGCGATCGTCGCCGGTCTGCCCCTGGCGATCGGCCAGGGCGCAGGCTCCGAACTGCGGCGGCCGCTCGGCATCGCCATCGTTGGCGGTCTTTTGGTTTCACAATTCCTCACGCTCTATACGACGCCGATCATTTATCTTTACCTGGACCGGTTGAACAATCGGCTCGGCGGAGGCCGCTCGATCACCGGGCGCGAGGGTAGCCAGCAGCCGGGCGAAATTCCGAAACCGGCCTAGGAACTCCCGTCTTGCTCCGGCTGCCATAACGCGTTGCACTGCAGGCACGAATTGTAAGGCCTGAATCCCTCCATCTCGCACCCTGTCGCCCGAATATCACACGTCTCGGAGATCGGAGCTGTCCCCGCCAACACAGAGCTTGCGGCGTTGATATTCAACCATGCGTCCGGCATGGTTAACGCGATCGCTGGCGATCGGGATTGTAGCAGCACAGCTCGCTGGCACGCGCCGGCGGGCTTGAGCATCGTTTCCGGATTGGTTGTGTTCAGGGGGTCTGCAGCGGCGGGTTTTCGGCAGTGTATGCGTTGGCCCAAGCTGGGTGGCGTCAGGAAGGCTGTGTCCGGCGCGTCGTCGCGTTACGCCGCCAAGCCTGCGCATCGGCATTGCTCTTCGCGCTCTTGCTGTCGGGCTGCACCATAGGCCCCGACTATTCCCGTGAGCCGGCGCCGGTTCCGACGACGTACAAGGAACTCAAAGGCTGGAAGCACGCGACGCCGAGCGACGACCTCGCGCGCGGCAATTGGTGGGCGCCCTTTAGAGATTCCAGGCTCGACGCGCTATTGCGCGAAGTCGAGATCTCCAATCAAACGGTCGCGGCGGCAGCCGCCGCCTACGAGCAGTCGCGCGCCATCATAACGGAAGCGCAATCCGCGCTGTTTCCGACGGCGACCGCCGGTTACGGCGTCACCCGCACGCGGACCGGAGCGCTCGCCGGCTCCACCGGCGGCAGCGCCGTCGGCTTTGGCCTCGGCACGCGATACACGACGCAATATTCCGCACCGATCAGCGGCAGCTGGGACCTCGACGTCTGGGGCAAGGTCCGCCGCACCATCGAAGCCGACACGTCGGCGGCGCAGGCCAGCGCGGCCGATCTCGACAATGCCAAATTGTCGGCACAGGCCCAGCTTGCCACCGCCTATTTCAATCTCCTTGCAGCGGATTCACTGCGCGATCTGCTGCATCACGCTGCCGCGCGATACCGTGAAACCTACGAAATCACGCTGAACAAATACAAAGCCGGCTACGGGCCGAGCGCCACGACTGGGACCACCAGCGCCGACGTAGCGCTCGCCCAATCACAGGTTCTGGCCATCGAGGCCCAAGAGCTGAGCGTCGGCGTGCAACGGGCCCAATCCGAGCATGCCATCGCGGTCCTGACCGGCAGGCCGCCCGCCGAGTTGACGATCGGGCCGCGCCTGCTCGGCTCTAGAATTCCAAGCATTCCGGTCGCGGTTCCCTCGGCGCTGCTCGAACGGCGTCCCGATATCGCGGCCGCCGAGCGCACCATGCAGGACAACAACGCCATGATCGGCGTCGCCGAAGCCGCCTATTTCCCCGACGTGTCGCTCTCGAGCATGGTGCAGTTCATCGGTCCCATTCCCCTGCCATTTACCGCCGCGCGCTCGATCCAGCAGATCGGCGCGGCCGCCACGCAAACGCTATTCAACGGTGGTCTGACCGGCGCGCAGGTCGATGCCGCCCGCGCCGCCTATTTTGGGAGCGTGACCACCTATCGGCAGACGGTGCTGACCGCGTTCCAACAAGTCGAGGACGAACTGGCCGCGATCCGCATCTATACGAGGCAACTCGCCATCGATCAGCAGGCGGTGAAGAACGCAAGCGAGGCGGTACGCGTGTACACCAATCAATATCGCGGCGGCCTCGTCGACCTCACCACCGTGGTGACGGCGGAGACAACGTTGCTCACCGACCAGGAAACCGAGCTCGCGGTTCGGCAAAACCTCTATCTCGCCAGCGTCAGCCTGATTGAGGCGCTCGGCGGCGGCTGGGACACGACGTTACTGCCGACGCAAGTGCAATTGATGAAAGGCTTCTCGCTGCTGCCGAAACTCGAATCGATGCCGCCCGCGGTCGAAGCGGCGCCCTCCGATACAACGCTACGCAACCCGCAAAGTCCGCCGCAAGTCACGCAGTAACGGCCGGCACCGCGAAGCAGCCAAGGGTCGCCCGACTAGCGCACACTGTACATGCTGCATTGCACCGAAGTCTCGCAGCTAATGTCCCCTACGGGTCAGCAGCAAGCTGGCCATCGGTCTCACAACCACTGGGATCGATTTAGCGGACGGCGTTTTGCTTTTCTTATCGTGATGGCTCGGCGGCTGCAGACCATTCATTTCAGGATGGTAGCACTTAATTGCGCAATGCTCATGCCGATTTAGATATAGGCATCATCCCGGGTCTGTCTTGCAGGAAAGCCGCAAAAAAGCGATATTGTTCCGTGCCGCGGACCTAGCTACGTGTCGGAGCCCAGTGGTGAATCGACGAATTGCTGCGGCTTTGGTGTTTGGTGCCGCGTTGAGCCTACTTGCCTTGCCGGCGCACGCGGGGCCTTGCACCAAAAAGATTGTGCAATTCGAGGAGACTGTGCGTCAGTCTGCAGAGAACCCAAGTGCAGGCCCAATGGCACCCCAGTCGATTGGTGCCCAACTGGGCCATCAACCAACGCTAGGGTCTGTGAGGCGAGCTGATGTGAAAGCGCAAAAATCGTTCGATGCGGCTTTGACGCGCGCCAAGTCGCTCGATGCGAAGGGCAAGCGCAAATGCATGCAAGCATTGGCTTATGCGAAGCGACTTTTCGACCTTCAATAAACGTGTGCCGGGACTGCTCCCGGGCGACGCTGTCCGCGCCATGCGAGGGCGTCCACATTGTCGAGGCGACGAAACAGGTCTATCGCGCGATTCCGCCGTGGCGCGAAAGCGCTTTCTTGTTCCGGCCCTCCGGTCTGTGCTGGCGCCCTTTGTCGGGCGCGGGGCGATGCGCTGACACGCTGTGGTTAAGACCAGCCGACCGTCGGCCTCGGCGCGGAAGCGCGCCAGTTGAGCCGGTAAAAAGGAGAAACCAGCGGACTCAATCCGGGGGCTTTGCCGGATCGATTATTCGCTTTTCATTGATAGTTTGTTCGACGGTTTGCCGATTATCAATCGGCTGCACCGGCCCCATCTCTTCGCCAACAGCGAATATCGGCGTCTTGCCGTTATCGGCTGCGTCACGAGGAGAATTTCCATGATCAATAAGTCAAAGCTTGCCCTCATTACCGTGCTGGTTGCGATGAGCGCCGCATCACCGGCGCTCGCTCAGGCGTTCAGCAAGGGCTATGGCACCGGCAATGTAACGCCGTACGCCTTTGAACCGAGCGGCACCGCCGCGTCTCAGAACGGCCAAACTGCCGCCCGGCAGAGCAATGCCGGCAAGGTTGCCGCTCATCAGAACGGCCATGCCAGATTCGCCGGTGCCGGCGCGCTGCAGCGGGTGCAATGAAGGCTTCTTAGAGACTGAAACATCAGCGAAAACGGGGGCGGACCTTTCACGGCCCCCGTTTTCCACGTCTGCTCTCATGTCGGCCGCTTGGAACAAACGGACGTCGCGTTTGGTCAGGCCACCTCACGAAGGTCAGGCGCCGCGTCCACGTTCGGACCGCCGCTGCGACCGTCGTGCTTGATCTGCGGCAAATGCGCAAAACGTGCCGCTAGAAAATCGATGAATGTCCTGGTTTTCGCCGACAGATAGTGGCTGTGCGGATAGACAGCGTAGACCGGCGTTTCCTGCGTCGTGTATCCGGGCAGCAGGCGGACCAGCCGTCCGGCGCGGAGCTCGTCGGCGACGAGATAGTCCGGGGCGAGGACGATGCCTGTGTCCTTGAGCGCGAACGCCAGCAGCGCGTCGCCGCTATTCGCCAATAAGCGCCCGGAAATGCGGATGACCTCTGCCTTGCCGTTTTTTTTATCGGTAAAGGACCACGCCCGCGGCGCGGCATAGGTATAGACCAGGCAATTATGCTTGACGAGATCGCGCGGCTGTAGCGGCGTGCCGTGCGTCGCCAGATAGCCCGGCGAAGCGCACAGCACCATTTCGACCGCATATAATTTCTTGGCGATCAGGCTTGAACCCGAAAGCTGGCCGAGGCGGATCGCCAGATCGATGCGCTCTTCGAGCAGATCGACGTAGTTATGTTGGAGGATCAAGTCGACCGAGACGTCGGGATAGGCGACGAGATAATCGGCAATCGCCGGTGCGAGCTGATGCGCGCCGAACGACACCGACGTGGTCACCCTGAGCAAGCCGCGCGGTGCGGCTTGCAGATCGCCGGCGGCGTGCTCGGCGTCTTCCACTTCGCTTAAGATACGCAGGCATCGCTCGTAGTAGTTCTGGCCGACCTCGGTTGCGCTGACGCGGCGCGTCGTGCGATTGAGCAGGCGCACGCCGAGCCGCTCTTCAAGCGTCCGTACATGTTTGGTCACCATGGCCGGCGACATGCCCAACTGCCGAGCCGCCGCGGCAAAGCTGGCGGACTCAACGACTTTGGCGAATACCGCCATTCCGACGAAGCGGTCCACGTGCGAACCTCAATTAATCCGGTGCTCAGCGTGGCCCAAACACCGATCCCGGACTTCCCGGCGAAACGGGCGTCTCGGGCGATTGCGGCACCGTGTAGGGAATCGATGGGTTGAAGTGCGGTTGAATCGACGAAGCGCCATCCAGCAGTGGCGGCCCGGAGACGCCGCGAATTGCGGCCAGCCCATGGCTACCGGCGCCTCGCGCGTGGGCCTGTCCTGCCGCCAACGCGCCGAACAAGGCCACGCATGCGGCCAGGACAAACGTCGTCAGCGCCATCCGCTCGATTTTTCTCTTACGCATTTGCGATCTCCATTGCGCCTATCCACTACGCTCTGAAATAAGCAGGCAACCGGCCGGTGCCAGTAAATTGTCGTTCAGAAAGCTAAATTCGATTTAATGAACGGGTCGACGACCAAGATCCGATGCGAGGATTTTGCGAGCGCGCGACAGTCGCAGGAGCGGGATGACGCGTTTGGCGACCCAACCTCAGTGCGCGACGGCTCCGCTTGGCTGGCCGCGCCGCGTAAACAGCAGCAACCCGGCGGCCAGCAGCAGCAACACTCCGAGCACCGCGAAGGTGTCGGCATAGCCCATGATCATGGCTTGCTGGCGCACGATGTTGCCGAGCGCAACGATCGCCTTGCGCTGCGCCGTGGCGGCATCGCTGACGCCGTGGCTCAGGAAATAGTCCGTGAGCTGGCCCAGCCGCTGGCGGACGCTATCCCGAAAAAGCGTCACGTCGCTGCCGATGACGTTAGAATGGAATTGCTCGCGCTTGGTCGCGATGGTCGCCAACAAAGCGGTGCCGAAAGCGCCGCCGAGATTGCGCAGCATGTTGAACACGCCGGATGCGGCGCCGGATTCCTGCCGGGCGATGCCGACCATGGCAATGCTGGTCAACGGCGTGAGCACCACGGCCTGGCCGACTGACCGTACGATATTGGGAATCCACAATTGATCGCCGGCGTAGTCGGGCGACATATAGGCGTTCATGAAGCAGCTGACCGCGAATATGCCAAGCCCGCATATCACCATGAGCCGCGCATCGATTCGCGCCATCAGCCAAGGCACGAACGGAATGATCAGAAGCTGCGGCAGGCCGGTCCAAGCCAACACCAAGCCGATCTGCTCGGCGTTGTAGCCGAACACCTGGCCGAGATATTGCGGCAGGATATAGACGGTGCCGTAGAGCGCGAAGCCGACGATGACATTTGTGAGCGTGCCGAAGCCGAAATTGCGCCGGCCCAAGAGCCTGAGATTGACGGCCGGGTTGGCCGACTTGAGCTCGATCCAGACGAACAGCGACAGGAAGACGGCGGCGGTTAGCGACAGCCGCACGATCAAGACGGAGTCAAACCAATCGTCCTTGTTGCCCTCGTCGAGCACGGTCTGCAAGGCGGTGAGCCCGATTGCCATCGCGCCGATGCCAAACCAGTCGCCATGCTCGAGAAGAGAAAGCCGCATCGGCTCGCGCTCGAGCGTCAGCCATAGGATCACGACCATGCCGACGCCGGGAACCACATTGACGAAGAAGATGTATTGCCAACCATAGGTCTCGGTCAGATAGCCGCCGATGGTCGGCCCGATCGCGGGTGCGAAAGTCGCGGTGAGTGCAAACAGCGCCAGACCGATCGGCTGCTGCGCCTTTGGTAACTTGGTCAGCACCAGGGTGAAGGCCATGGGGATCAGCACGCCGCCAGTGAACCCCTGCAGCCCACGCAAAACGATCATCTGGCCAAGGTTGTGCGCGAAAGCGCAGGCCATGGAGAAGATCAGGAACAGAATGGTGTTGACGACGAGATAGCGCCGGAACGAGAATACGCGGCTGAGATAATCGCACAGCGGAATGACAATGATCTCGCCGATGAGGTAGGCGGTCGAAATCCAGGCGCCGTTGTCGACCCCGGTCCCGATCCCGCCCTCGATATAGAGGAGCGATGCGTTGGTGATCTGGATATTCAGCACCGCCATGAAGGCGCCAAGCAACGCACCGAGCACCATCGCCCAGGTCTTGAAGCTCGCCCGATCGGCCGGGTCGCGCGGGCTCGCAATTGCATCCAATGCGGCCATGATAGATGCCTTCGTGCCCGCGCCGTCAGTGAACCACGGCGGACGGCACCGGGCTGGCTGACGGCGTCGGCACCTTGGTGTCGACGGTCGCGGTAACGGACATGCCGGGCCGGAGCTCGCCGCGCAGTGGATCGTTCGGATCGATCACGATCTTTACCGGGATGCGCTGCACGATCTTGGTGAAGTTTCCGGTGGCGTTGTCGGGCGGCAGCAGCGCAAATTCCTCGCCGCTGGCAGGCGCGATGCTGTCGACATGACCTTTGACGGTCGCCTTCGAATAGGTATCGACCTCGATGCTGACCGGCGCGCCCTTGCGGATGTCGGCCAGTTGAGTTTCCTCGAAGTTCGCGACCACATAGACCGCAGCGAGCGGCACCACGGCCATGAGCTGGGTGCCAGCCTGCACATATTCGCCGACCCGCAAGCTGCGGTTACCGACCACACCGTCGATCGGCGCAACGATATTGGTATAGCCGAGGTTCAGCTGCGCCTGCTTCTGCACGGCCTCGTTATGCTGCAAGGTCGCTTTGTCCTTGGCGAACTGTGCCTGCAGCACGCCGACCTGTTCCTCGGCGGCCGTGACCGCAGCCGTGTCGCGCGTCAGCGTGGCTTGCGCGGTGTCGCGCTTCGATGCCGCCTGCTGCGCCACCTCCACGCTGGCGCCGCCGATTTTGGCGAGGCCGCTGAAACGTGCGTTCTCCTGTTCCGCGTAGGTCAGATTGGCCTGGTCGACCGCAACGGTAGCGCGCGCCTGCGCGATGACGGCCTGCTGCTGCTGCAGGGTAGCCGTGACGTTTTCAATATCGGCCTGCGCGGTCGCCACGTCGGCCTTGGCTTGGTCGAGGGCCGCGACATAGTCACGGTCATCGATCTTGGCGAGCTGCTGGCCGGCCTTCACCGGCTGATTGTCTTCGACCAGCACCTCACTCAAGTAGCCAGACACTTTGGGAGCGATGATCGTGGAATTGGCCTGCACATAGGCATCGTCGGTCGACTCCAGGAACCGTCCGATCACCCAGTAATAGCTGCCATATGCGACCGCGGCGGCGATCAACAGCACCGCAATGCCGAGCGTCAGGACCAAGCGCCTGGTGATGTGGTGCGGTTCGGTCCTGCGCGGCAACGGCTCCCGGAACGCAACCGGCACCAGCATCGCGTCGCTGAGCGCGAGGTCACGATCGACGTCGAGTTTCGTAAGGTTCCTCGTGCCGATCATGGATCACCACATCCGTTCCATCTTATTACGGCGGTCAAACGCGTCAATGTTGCTTATCGATGTCTTTCGCTTGTTTGATCGGCTGCATGGAAAGGTCAATCGACGACACCACGGCGAGGCCAACAATGGCCAGGAAAAGTAACATCTCCGTCACGCCGCCCTGAATCGATCCGAACATGAGTTCCTCCATCATTGGATGATGCCACGTTCAAACATGAATAACTGGCTCGCCGACGCTATTAAATAGCTGTTCAGAAAACTAAATTCCATTTTATGCGACCATGTCGGCACGCTGCCCATCTGCGTGGCCTGGATGTCGGCGTGAGTGACGGGGCTGTCGCAGGTCAATCCATAAACACGTCTCCGTGAAACCCTCTTGAACAGCAGCAAGGTCGAAAACGGGCTTGAGCCACATCGATTATTCAATTTCCATGAACGAAGTGATGAAAAAATATTTAATTGAGGATCACCTGCATCGCGCACATCTCCTAATCACCAAACAGCATGGCGTCGCGCCTTTGTTTGCGATGAAACCAGGAGAAAGATCATGATCAACAAGGCCAAACTCACACTGATTGCCGCTATAGCGGCGTCGAGCATCGCGTTGCCCGCGGCCGCGCTGGCGCAAAGCGCCTATACGACAGGTAGTGCCGCGAGCCGAGTCGCCGCCGGTTACCCGTCCCCATATGGATACGGAAGCGGCCTCTACGCCTACGTCCCGGGCCATTTTGCGGCAACTCCTTACGGCCACTCCGCCCAGAGTCGTTGATCGCAAATAGCCATTTTTGGGTTCCACCAAGACCTTGACATCCCTGGCATCCTTGCCGACTCCAAGCAGGGGGACTCAAGGAGCGATCCCGCGCACGCGATATAGCGAACGCAAACCGCAAACGCACGCTTATGCGCCGCTCGCGCCCGTTCTGCATTACAATCCCGGTCAGGGTGATCTGGTCGGCGGCAATTTCTGGGACATGCGCGCGACCGGACGCCGCCTAGGCAATCCGGCAGCCGAACAGGCGCAGGGGCCGCCGACCAATCCCGTGGAAATGGGCCTGCCCGATATTGCCTGCGCGGTCTACCGTGCCTCGCAGCAGCCGTATCGCGCGCTATTCGAAAATATTTGGGGCCAACAGGCTTTCGCGATCACGTGGCCGAGCGACGTGGAGCAGGTCTGTGCCAAGCCGGGGCCGCCACCTGCCGACGATCCGTTGCCGGTCCACCTCAGCCAGATCGATCGCGGCCGGGCGGGCGCAAGCTTCGATCAGATGGCGCAGGCCATCGCCAGCTATGAGGCCTCTGCCGAAGTAACGACCTTTACCTCGAAGTACGACGCGGTGCTCGCCGACAAGGCGCAATTCACGCCGCAGGAGCAGGAGGGCTACGACCTGTTCCGCGGCAAAGCGCAATGCAACGCCTGCCATCGTGACGGTGGGCCCGGCGAAGATCCGCTGTTCACCGATTTCACCGCCAGCAATATCGGCGTCCCCGCTAATCCGCGGCTACCTTATTACGTGGAGAATAGACCCGACGCGCTGGGCTACGCCGCCAATCCGGCAGGACCATCATTCGTCGATGGCGGCGTGGGCAGTTTCCTCACCAAGGGCCATCCGCTGAGCCAGCCGTCAGTGCCGGACGCACAATGGGTCAAGTTCGCGCCAGGCAACCAAGCGCGCTTTCAGGTGCCGACGCTGCGCAATGTGGACAAACGGCCTTATCCCACCTTCGTGAAGGCATATGGACACAATGGATACTTCACCAGCCTGAAATCGATTGTTCATTTCTACAACACGCGGGATGCCCTGCCCCGCTGTCAACCCAATGACCCCGGCGAAGGTAAAACGTGCTGGCCCGCACCGGAATCGACCGACAACATCAACACCAAGCGCGTCGGGCGGCTGGGCCTGTCGGACACAGAGGAAGATGCGCTGGTGAGTTTCATGCAGACGCTGACGGACGGTTTTACGCCCCGCGACCAGCCGTGACCTTCCCGTTGCCGGCCGCCAACTGAGGCGCAACTCTTAGAAATCGGCTGGACCGCGACACGTTTGCGTTTCCGGATCGTAGCGCCGATGGCTGCCACATCCCTGAAGTATTTCAATTGGAAAAATGTGCAGCGCAGAGCTGTGCGAGATGGGAGCAGTGACGCCAAGGTCTATTACTGGCGGACGTTGCATAGAGCCGACGGCCAAGGCGTCACCGGCGGTCAACAATATCACTGCTGTTGCGACGACAGCAAAAATACGAGACTGCATGGCGACTCTCCTAAATCAAACTTGGATGGAAAATAATCTTGATAGCTTGCCTGCACCATTAAATTATCGTTCAGAAAAACCAAATTCGACTTTTTGCGAATAAGGTGGAGCGTTACAGACGGGATCGAACATTGTACTGTCGCAGAGTAGAGACGCTATGCCGTGTTTTCTTTATAAATTCGAATTTAGTTTTCTGAACGGTATTTTAGTGGTGCCGCCGGGCATTAGGCTTATGTTGGATTTTATCGGCAAGTGTTGCGTACCACAAAAAAGTGCAGAGACCATTTTGCCTGACATGACTACGCCGACATTATTGACGGAAGCAAACATGAAAACGCTCGCCCTTGTTCTGGCCGTTGCTTGTCTCGTCATCGGTGCCATGTATTACGCGCTTCCCGGCGGCTCATTGCCGACATTTATGCCGGGTTACGCCGTAGACTCGACGCGTATTCACATGTTGCACGGCTTTGCCGCTATCATCGGCGCTGTTGTCTTTTTGCTTATTGGCCTCTCGACTACGCCTTATCACCGACAACCTCGATCGCCGAACTCAGTGTGAATAGGAAAATCGCAGTCAGCCCTACTCACGCATACATTTTGTGCTCACGCGGAAGCCTTCAATCCGCGCGCGGGCAGGCAATTTCAGCTGTGCAGCCCGGGCCGGCCGAAATCCTAAAGCCGAAGCTGTGCAATTTGACGATCGCTGCGACCATGCTCAAGCCCAGGCCCAGGCCTTTGATATTTCGGCTTTTGTCTGAGCGATAGAAGCGCTGGGTCACAGCTTCCCGGTCGATCTCGGGGATGCCGGGGCCGGTGTCACTCACCCGGATGACGGTCTCACCTACCTGGTGAAGCAATGCAAGCTCCACACGTCCGCCCTCAGGAGTGAATTTCACGGCGTTGTCGAGCAAGTTGGCAACGGCCTCGAAAAGAAGATCGCGGTCGCCGTGCACAGTCGCTCCATCGGGGGCTTCGACCCGCAGGATGACACCCTTGTTCTCGGCGATCGGGTCGTAGAGATCGCCAGCTTCGCGAATCAGAGGGGCGAGTTGGACCTCGCTAAACCCTTCGCGCCTGCGGCTGTGCTCAATTTCCGTAATGCGCAACAGCGCCGTGATTGTGGTCAGCGATTGGTCGAGACCGGCGATCGCCTGATCGGCAACCGCGCGTAATTCCTCTACCGTTGCGGCGTGCTCGCGGCCGCGCTCGAGGCGTATGCGCACGCGTGTGAGTGGCGTGCGCAAGTCATGGGCGATGTTGTCGCCTACCACCTTCGCCTCCTGCAGTGCTTCCTCCAGCAGCGCCGCGCGCACTGCCGCGGTTATTTGCCTGGTCACCCCCCGATAACCAAGGAAACGTCTTTGCGGATCAAACAGGGGCTTGCCGCTCGCGGCAAGGTGGACTTCGGAACCGTCCCTACTGGCAGCTGTGTATCTGAAGTCGCGGAATGGCTCATGCGCATCGAGATTCGCGAGATGAAGGCGCCACTTTTCTGGCTCCTCCTCCATATCGCGAGCGTAATCCCATGCCAACGTACCTATCTCGCGGACGGGCATGGTGGCGAGTTGCTCGGTTTCAGTGATGAAGCGGTGATCCGGCCCTGTCTCCCAGTACCAATCGGAAGCCGATTCGGTGTAATCGCGGAATCGCTGCTCGCTCTCTCGAAGCGCGTCTTCGGCGCGCTTTTGGTCTTCGATGTCGAACAGGACGCCGTACCATTCTACAATCTTTCCGAACTCGTCACGCAGCGGATGCGCGCGCACCAGGAACCAGCGATATTCTCCGTCGGCCCGCCTTATGCGTGTCATGTTCTCATACGGAATCCCAGTTTCCACGGCGGTGCGCCACTTATCTACCACTTCTACGCGCTCGTCCGGATGATGGATGTTGACCCATTCGGAGCCTTGTAGATCGTTCAAGGAGAGGCCGATTTCTTCCCAACGCTGATTGACAAAATCCACAGAGCCGTCAGGCAAAGCACTCCAGACCAGCGCAGGAATCGTATTGATGACGAGCCGAAGCTCCCTTTCCGCCTGCTTAACTACTGCTTCGGCCTGAAGCGCTGGCGTCAACTTGCGGGCACTTCTGACCAGGCCCGTCACCGCCAATGAGGTCAGTAAGAAGACGATCAGCAGCGTAATATCTTGCGGCAAGTCGATCACAAAACTGAAAGCGGGCCGGGCAAAGAAGTAATCCAGCGCAGCAATAGCTATGATGGTGAGAGCCACAGATACAAAGTAGCTGCCGATCAAGGAGAGCAGCACGATGACGGTCAAATAAATAAAAGCCGTCGTTGCCAGGTCCACCTTAAGCCGAAGGCAGACGAAGGTCACCAATGCCAGCGCAACGATTCCGCAGAAACACTGCGCAGTTGAGCGCCGGAATGTTGCAATCTGGCTTGGCATGATCAGCCGCGCTAGATGGGTCCCATAACTTGAGGGGCGTGAGATTTGAGCATTTTGGCGGAAAATTGGCAATTCCAGCGCGGTTTCCGCGCTGGCGCCGAGTTTCTGGATTGCCTCTGTCATAACCCTTTCTCCGACTTCGCCTCGTTGGCTGCAGTCGCCTCACCGGAGGGCTACTGAATAGATCGCGGTAGGCTTTTCACTCGCGTTGCCGTTTGTTCATGGCTTAGGGGTTCAGCGGAAAAATCAAGACCGACGTTGCACCTCTTGGTCCAAACTGCTGATCGATCCTGCCGCCGAGACTCTCAGCGAGCGCACCGATGATCTTGAGACCGTGCCCGTGATTTACGTTGGGGGCGCCCGAGCCGTTATCGGAGACCCGGCATTCGACAAATGAGGCTGACGGCAGCAGTTCGATGCAAATCGCGCCGCCGCCGCTATGGAATGCGTGGCGAACTGCGTTTGTGATGAGTTCAGACACGATCAGACCCAGCCGCCAGCAGCGTTCGGATTCCATCTGAAACGGACGCTCCATAAGCAATAGCTCGATGCCCCTGGCATCCAGCTTTGAGCGGCTGATGGCTTGGCAAATCCTTCTCAGATACGCCCCCGCATCGATGCTGGTGCTATGCGCCGGCATTTGCAGGGCATGGTGCACCTGTGCGTAATTCTGAAGCTGATCGCGAACGGCGGAAAGCGCGGCCTTTGCCTGATCATTCGGAGAGCGCGCAGCTGCTATCGAAATTACACCGATCGCCGAGGCAAACTCATTGTTGATCCGGTGTGAGTACTCGCGCAGCAGCAGCTGTGCGTCCGAAAGCGATCGATCGGATATCGAAAGCTCTATCGTTTGCGTCATGTCTCACCCCGGCATTTGCTATCGCATCCAAATCTTCGCCATGTGGCAACCGTTTTCGTCGAACTAGCCGGTCACGGGCAAGAGGTTGACCGCTCTCCCGTGCAATGACGCGGGTGCCGGTTTAATTTGGCTCTCATACATGGTCGTTCCTCCTGTCGGGGGCCAAGTAGGAATGTTCCGGCGCATCTTGACCTAACGGATAATGCATTCTGCGCGGGGTAATACTTGCTAAGTTTTTGCTAAATGTCCTAGCCGCCGCATGAAAAGTTCTGAAATTGACCTTCGCGTGGTTGCCTTTCGTAAAATGGTGATACCGGGTTTGGGTGCAGTTCTACGGAATTGATGACAGCGACCCAGATGCGAATTTTAACCAGCCGCTGTTCTGGCCGCCGCTGCACTTCTCGCAATGCGCCGTCCGTCTCGTTCCGGGCTACCGGCCGGAGATCGAAGCGGAAACTTCCGCGCCCTGTACGGCTGCCTCGGAACGCTATACAATTTTGCGCTCCGCCTTGCCGCCGCGTCGCGCTGAGCTTATCGCCGCTGGCGCAGAGAGCGCCCCGAAACGGTGTTCTGGGGGGGTGAATGATGCCTACGACCACGCGCGAGTCGCTCCTCCTGTCGGCGCGGCTGCAGCGGCTTCCGACAACCCGCTACACCTGCGCCTTCGTGTTGCTGCTCGCGGGCGCGTTTATCGTCGAGGCTTTCGACATTGGCAGCCTGTCGGTCATCCTACCGATCCTCAAGCCGCTGATGCATCTTAGCGCAGCGCAGGTCGGCATGCTCGCCGCCTCGTCGACGGTTGGCATCACCATCGGCATGATCCCGGCCGGTCTTCTGGCCGATCGCTTCGGACGCAAGCGCGTGCTGATCGGCGGCGTGCTGTGGTTCTCCGGTCTGACACTGGTCTCGGCACTGGCGCCTGATGTCCGGACCCTGCTGATGTTGCGCGGCCTCTCAGGCCTCGGGATGGGAGCCGCCTTCATCATGCCGTATGCGCTCCTCGTGGAGCTGGTGTCGTCGCGTACCCGTGCCGGCTTTGCGGGCGTCTTGGAAGCGTCACTCGGGATCGGCTACGTCGCGGTGCCGCTCCTTGGCCTCGTCGTGCTGCCGAACTTTGCGCCCGACGTCGCCTGGCGCGTATTCCTGCTGCTCGCCGGTTTGCCGATCGCCTATGTCTGGGTGTTGTGGAAATACCTTCCGGAATCGCCACGTTGGTTGAGCCGCGCCGGCCGATCGGATGAGGCGGAGCGCATCGTCGCGGTAATCGAGGAGCGGGTCGAACGGCTGACCGGCGCGCCATTGCCGGAACCCGTCGTCACGCCCGAGTTGGAAATGTCCCTCGGCGGCGGGCGCCAGCGTGTCGGTTTGCGCACCGTGCTTGAAGTTTGGCAGCCGCCCTACCTCGTGCGCACGCTCGCGATGACCATCGGTGCCTTCAGCACCTTCTCCTTGTTCTATGTGGCGGTGAACTATATCCCCTCGCTATTCGCGGCCAAATCGATCGGTCTCTCGAATGCCTTGATCCTGTCGTTGATTGTCACCAGCTCACAGATCCCAGGCAAGCTCCTCAATGGCGTGGTGTCAGATTTTCTTGGGCGCAAGCCGACCTACGCGCTGTTCGCCTTGGTTGCACTGGTCGGTGCCTACTTCTTCGGACAGTCTTCGGACCCGATCGTGATGATGGGATGGGGTTGCCTATTCCTGTTCGCCGCGTCCGGCTCTGCCCCGTCCTACAAGATGTGGTACGCGGAGCAGTACCCGACGCGGATCCGGGCTATCGGCCAGGCGACTTGCGAAGGGATCGGCGGCAAGCTGTTTGGCGGTGTCGTGTGGATAGCGGTCTTTCCGGTGCTGGTTGAGGCGTTTGGCATCGGCACCACGATGACGCTCGTCGCGGTCATAGGCCTGGTCACGTTGCTTGTGGTCGTCGCTTTTGCTCCGGAAACCGCCGGCCGTTCCGTCAAAGAACTTGAAGGCAAGACCGCCGCCAGACGGATTGATGAACCCGATGGACGCGTCCAACCGCTTATCTGATTTCGCGTCGACTTAGGCCCCTTAACGTTGCAAGCCATTGACTCCTCCGTCGTAGGCTCGAACCTCGCCTCCTGTTCGCGCGGCGCCGTGCGGCGCGTAGGTGCCTATAACGCCGCGGATTGGAGATTGGCAGGAGCTGTCCCTAAGCTGTCATCTGCGGCAGTCCAGGCAATATCAACGTAGGGTAGAAGCCGTTTCTATTTCAACATAAGGAATGCGGCTTGGCGATTGGTCTGCGATCTCTCCATGTCGATGCTCTGCTCCGGCATATGAAAAAATCTGAAAATACCTGAAATTAAAGTGTCGATGTTCCGTTCATTGACTGTACAATTGCTCATTATCGATCCCGTTGGGGGGGGGACCAGATGGATCCCGCCGATCGCCCAATTGCGATAGAATTTGGTCGCTTTCGTATTTTGCCTCACCGCCGCGAGCTTCTCGTCGAGGACCGGCCGTTGGAGCTCGGCGGACGCGCGTTTGACGTACTGATGGCGCTGATCGAAGCGTCAGGGGCTGTCGTTAGTAAAGACGCCCTGATGAATCGCGTCTGGCCGGACCGGATTGTCGAGGAGAACGCCCTTCATGCCCAGATCTCGGCGCTGCGCCGGGCCTTCGCCGCCGACCGTGATCTGATCCGCACAATCGCCGGACGAGGCTACCAATTTACTGGCGCGATCCGCACGGTCTCGACAGCGCCCAATGCGCCGGCATTTCCGGGGATGGCTCAACCGCCGTCCACGCCATCCCGCCCGCCGACGAACCTGCCGGAGCCGGTTTCCGAGCTGATCGGCCGCGACGTCGTGCTGCACGATATCCTGGATCTCAGCGCCTCTCATCGCCTTGTCACCCTGGTCGGCGCCGGAGGCATCGGCAAGACCCGACTTGGCATTGAGGCCGCGCGACACCTGCTGCCGAGATTTGCCGATGGGGTGTGGGCCATCGAGCTGGCCACGCTGTCCGATCCCGAACTTGTCTCGGTCGCAGTCGCTACCGCGCTCGGACTCGAACTTGCTTCGGGCATGACATCGCCGCAAATTGTCGCGAACGCGCTCCGCTCGAAGCAGCTCCTGCTGTTGCTCGACAATTGCGAGCACGTGGTCGACGCTGCGGCGCGAATGATCGACTCGTTGTTGCGAAATAACCCGTCAGCAAGTGTAATTGCTACCAGCCGCGAGCCACTCCGAGCAGAGGGCGAGTGGGTTTACCCGGTGCCACCGCTCGCTGTCCCAGCAGAAGCTAGGCTGAATGGCGAGGACCCGCTACGCTATGGCGCCGTTCGGCTCTTTGTCGAGCGGGCGCGAGCGGCCGCGCCATTTCCTTCGCCTAACGCACGCAAAGTGGCAGTGGTGGCCGAAATTTGTCGTCGCCTCGACGGTATCCCGTTGGCGATCGAGCTTGCGGCAGCGCGCGCCGCGTTCTTTGGGATAGAGGGCCTTGCAGCCCGGCTCGATGACCGTTTCCTGCTCCTCACGGGTGGCCGTCGCACGGCAATGCCGCGCCATCAGACACTGCGTGCGACGCTTGACTGGAGCTATGAGCTGCTCACCGAACCTGAGCGTGTGGTGCTGCGTCGCCTGGCAATCTTCGTTGGCGGCTTCCCGCTGCAGGCCGCGATTGCGATAGCGGCGGATGACAAGATTGCTGCATCGGAGGTCGACGAATGCGTTGCGAACCTAGTCGCGAAATCGCTCGTGACTGCGGGCAGTGGCGGCGCGAAGATGCGCTATCGGCTGCTGCAAACGACCCGAGCTTATGCGCTCGAGAAACTCGCTCAAGCCGGCGAGTTCGACGCCACGGTGCGCCGCCATGCCAGACGCTACCAGGATGTTTTTGAAAGCGCCGAGGCGGAGATGGAGACGCTGCAAACCGACGAATGGCTGGCGGACTACGTCCCAAGAATCGGCGATTTGCGCGCGGCGCTCGACTGGGCCTTTTCGCCGGGGGGTGACGCCTCGATCGGCGTGGCGCTGACTGCCGCCGCGGTCCCGTTGTGGATGCATTTATCACTCATGGAAGAGTGTAGCGGCCGGGTCGAGCGGGCCCTCGCCGTTGTCGCGGCCGGAGCGGGGCGGGACGCGCACCGCGAGATGCAGCTCTACGCTGCGCTTACGGCATCGCGGTTGTATACCAGAGGTGCCGTTGCCGAGGTCGGCGCCTTTGGGACAAAGGCCCTCGAGATTGCGGAGCGCCTTGACGATGCCGAGTACCAGTTGCGCTCGCTCTGGGGCCTGTGGTCCTTTCTTATCAACGACGGCCAGCAATGCGTCGCTCTGACTATGGCCCAAAGGTTCTATACTCTAGCGGTGGAGCGGTCCGACCGGAACGATCACCTGACCGGCGAGCGAATGATCGGTACGTCGCAGTATTACCTGGGCGATTTTCTCAGCGCGCGGCGCCATCTCGAGCATGTGCTTGCCCACTATGTCGCTCCTGTCCAGAAGCGGAAAATCGTTCGCTTTGAGGTCGACCAGCCAACGGCGGCGCGGGCCTACCTTGCGAGGATCGCGTGGCTGCAGGGATTGCCGGATCAGGCGATGCGGACCGCCGAAAGCACTGTCGTGGACGCTCGGGCAACCGATCACGCAATCTCGCTGGGTCTCGCTCTCGCCCTGGCGGCATGCCCGATCGCGCTGTTTACGGGCGATCTGGCCGCGGCGGAACATTACGTGGAAATGCTGCTCGACCATTCGGCAAGGCATGAGCTGGCGCGCTGGCACGCCTTTGGCCGCAGTTATCAGGGAGCGCTCCTCTTCCAGCGCGGCGATCTCAGCGGCGGATTACGGCTGCTGCGCGCTGGTTTCGACGAACCAGGCGCAACCGGGTCCATCCCGCGGTTCTTTACGTTCCCTATGGCAGAGGCCTTGGGCCGTGCCGGCCAGATCGCCGACGGGCTTGCGGCAATCGAGGAAGCGATCGTGCGCTCCGAGCGGAGCGATGAACGTTGGGCGACTGCCGAGTTGCTGCGCGTCAAGGGCGAGCTTTTTCTGTTGCAGGGCGGACCTGAAGCCGCAGCGGCGGCCGAAGGTCTCTTCCGGCAGGCGCTCGACTGGGCGCGCCGGCAAGGCGCGCCCTCCTGGGAACTGCGCTGCGCCACGAGCCTTGCTCGGCTGATGCGCGATCAAGGCCGCATCGAGGAGGCGCGCGATCTGTTGGGATCGGTCTATGCACGTTTCAGCGAAGGATTTGGAACCGTCGATCTGACGACGGCAAAAGCCCTTTTGGACCAATTAAAATGACTTTTTCGGGAACCCCGCAATTTGATTGGCGAAACTCCAAAGCACGAGTCCGTTTGCTATCGCACTTGCATTGCTCGTCCGATTTATTCGCAAAAATTGAATTTATCCTTCTCAAAGGAGAGCCGAGCCGACTTCGTCTCACTATAAATTCGAATTTAGTTTTCTAAACGACAATTTAGTGGTACCGGCTGGCCATCGGCTTAGTTCATTTTCGTTCGTAAACGTGATGCACATCACAAAGTGCAACCAACGCATCGAAGGAGATGAATTATGCGCGTTACAAACAAGTCTCTTGTTGTGCTGCTGATCGGAGCCTCTGTCTCCGCATTTGCATCGCAAGCCTTAGCCCAACCGGACGTAAACCCGCCACCGCCCCTGACAGGCCATGGCCCCCAACTCAGTGAACACAGGAAAGCGGCTCTTGTGAAGTGCACTGATGGGATCAAGTTTGCGTCCGACCGTTACGTGGCATGCATGACGGCGGCAGGCGAGACGCCCTAGACGAACCTGGATAAGTGTCAGCCCATTATCAGGCTGAAAGTGAGATCAAGGTGTCCAATCGCCTTGATGAGATTCTACATCCGCTCCCGGTCGAGGAAGCCTAGAGGTGCCGAAGCTTCAGGCTTACGAGAGGGGAGCGGATGAATGTCCCATAGCATCCGTCGACAAGATCGGCTGCTGCAGTGGGGACGAAGGTGCCGGTTAGCGCAACTTCACCAAGTGAGGCGATTTAAATCCAGAGATTCGGATGGGTGCGCGGTCGAGCTCAAAACTACTCCCATCGCTCAGCTACAAGGCGCCAAGCGACCCATGCCTCACGCCGATCATTGGGCTACAGGTCAGATATCGCGGCCCCGTCGCTTCGTCACTCGTCAGCTAATGTTGGTCCCGCGTCGGGCTGTTTCGCACGCAACTATCGGCCTGGCCGCGCTTAGCCGCCACACACTGCTTTATCGTGTCGTAGGCACATTCTAAGCCCCCTCCAGTTCTCAAGCAGTATTTATGATGGACGTGCTGTGCATACGCGCTCGAGCCGGCAAACATCGCTGCAAACAGAGTGGCAACCGTAAGAAGACGCATTGTGTTCCTCCATCGTGCTCAACTTGAGAACCTGACTCCTGCACCAAGCGAAGATCCTCATCCCCGCTGGAATAATTTCCATTGCAAAGTGGCGAAGGATATCACGCGTCGATAGCGAGTTATATGCCTAACTCAAGTGTTCCGGAGATCGCCGCCACCGAGCTATGAAGCTTTCGTCGGCGTCGGATCGGCGACAATCCCAACCGCATCTCACCTTCACATTATAAATTCGAATTTAGTTTTGTGAACGGCAATTTAATGGTGCCGGCCGGCCATCAGTTTATTTTCGGTCAGGTGGTAACGACCCTATCACCCAGGGAACCGAGTTTCATGACTCTTGAGCCAGCTATCCGGGACGCCTTACTGGCAGCCGTGCCGAGCCTTCGTGGGTTCGCTCATTTGCTTTGCCTGAACGTCGAGCAAGCCGAGCATCTCGTCGAAGAAACACTGGCACGCGCATGTGTCGGCATACAATCGTCCTACCTTGGTACAAATACTCGCACCAGGTTGTTCAGTCTCTTGCACAATTACTTCTATTCGGAATGGCGCAGAAGCTCGGAGTCAGGGCGCGATCATGCCGAGACAGTGGAATCCAAGTCGACGCAAATCGCCCAGACGAAGTGTGGCGAGTTTTACCGCGCATTTTCCGAGCTACGACCCACCCAGCGCGAGCCTCTCATTCTCATTGAGGCTGCGGGGTTGACGTTCGAGGAAGCGGCACAAGTCTGCGGATGCCGAGCCAAAACGATGAAGAGCCGGGTCAATCGAGCGCGAACCGAACTTGCACAGCTTCTGGCGATCGAAGGTCCTACGGATTTTGCGAAGGAGCCCGTCCTCGTCGCAATTTCCGAATGCGGCGGACGGCAAGTTAGCATTTGAAAAGGAGTCATCCTATGACCAAGAACGAGACCAGTTCTCGCGTCGGCTTCCCCGTAGCGTCCGCGACCGCACCGCTCGAACAACAAGACGGCTCCCAATCAAACAGGCGCACGACGGCCCAAGGTGGAATCGGCTTTGTCGGACTTGGTCAAATGGGCACGGCAATGGCCGCCAACCTCGCCTCCGCGGGAAGTCGGGTGATCGCCTATGTCCGTCGGCCGGAGCAACAAGGCAAGCTCGCGGCGCTTGGCCTCAAGCCCACAACGAACATCGCCGATCTCTTCGACTGCGAGATCGTCATCAGCATGCTGCCAAACGACGATGCCGTTCGCGAAGTCGTGTTCGGCCGCGAAGCGGTCGGGCTCGATGGCCTCGCTCAGGGTCTACGGCCTGGCGCCGTGCATTTGTCGATGAGCACGATCAGCACAGCCGCTGCGACTGAGCTGGCGAGCGAGCATGCGAGTAACGAGCAAGGCTACGTCGCAGCGCCGGTCTTCGGAAATCCGGACGCCGCCAGGGCGCGCCAGCTGTACATCGTCGCCGCCGGCGCGGCGACCGATGTCGAGCGCTGCCGGCCGCTCCTCGACAGTCTTGGTCAACAGACGTTTGTGGTCGGCAGTGATCCGGCGCAGGCAAACCTCATCAAGCTCCTTGGCAATATGATGACGGCTACGACGCTGGAGACATTTGGCGAAATCGTCGCGGTGTTTCGAAAACGTGGACTCGATCCCACTCCCTTCCTCGACATCATGACCAACACGATGTTCGGCGGGCGGGCGCATAAGATTTATGGCGCGAAGATTGTCACAGAGCGTTACGCACCCGGATTTCGTCTTCCCCTGGCGCTTAAGGATGTGCGCTTGGCGATTGCCGAGGCGGATAGCATCGGCGTCCCGATGCCGTCGGTCGACGTCGTACGAGACCGGATGCTCACCGGTATCGACCGCGGCTACGCCGATCTTGATTGGTCGGTACTCGGACTGATTGCCGCCGAGGAGGCGGGACTTCCCGGCCCGCAGCAGGCCGCCGCAACAAAGGATTGGCCTGCGGCCGGGCTCGCACGTGCAGAGAAAGCCACCTAGCAGCATAAGCTCAAAGGAGGAGCAAGGTTATGGCTCATCAAGCAGAAACTCTCGAAATCGACGTGGAGCGTTCCGCAATTGCCGGCACGCCGTTGACGGTGTCGCGCGTCGCAATCGGCACCTGGGCCATCGGCGGTTGGATGTGGGGCGGCACCGACGAGACCGAATCGATTTCCACCATCCGGGCGGCGCTTGACCACGGTGTGAACGTCATCGATACGGCGCCGGCCTATGGCTTCGGTCGTTCAGAGGAAATCGTCGGCAAAGCGATCGCCGAAGGGCGCCTGCGCGACCGCGTGGTGATTGCGACCAAGGTCGGGCTTGAATGGAAGGACGGCAGCGTATTTCGCAATGCCAGCCGAGACCGCATCAACCGCGAGGTCGAAGACTCTTTGCGTCGGCTGCGAACCGATTACATCGACGTCTATCAAGTTCATTGGCCCGATCCCCTTGTCCCGATCGAAGAAACCGCAGCGGCCATGCAAATGCTGTTCAAGCAAGGAAAGATCCGCGCCATCGGCGTCAGCAATTTTTCGCTCGAGCAGCTGGAGCGGTTTCGCAGTGTTGCGCCGCTGCACGTGCTGCAGTCGCCATATAACATGTTCGAGCGCGACATCGAGACCGACTTGCTGCCCTATTGCCGGAGGAATAAGATTGCTACGTTCGGCTACGGTGCGCTGTGCCGGGGCCTGCTGTCCGGACGGATGCGACCGCACACTACATTCGAAGGCGACGACCTGCGGCGCACTGATCCGAAGTTCCAACAGCCGAGGTTCGGGCAATATCTTGCGGCGGTGCAAAGGCTCGACCAACTCGCTCAGGAGCGTTTCGGCAAGCACGTCATTGAACTGGCAGTCCGCTGGATGCTCGATCAAGGTATCACCACGGCGCTTTGGGGGGCGCGTCATCCCGGTCAATTGCAGCCGGTCGACGCGGTGACTGGCTGGCGGCTCGACGCCGTGACCAAGGCTGAGATCGATCGGATCCTGCGCGAAACCATCACCGATCCTGTCGGCCCGGAATTTATGGCGCCACCTGCGCGGGCGTAACGAACGGCGCACACAGAAGTCTTTGCGACCAAGCAAGGCACACTCGATCTGGTCCCATATTGCCGTAGGACAGTCGATGGGAACGATTAGATTGAATTGGCTGGGCAGCGCGCTCTTGTTGGGCGCTGCCGCGCTTCTCGGCGGTTGCAATGCGATCGTCCTCGACCCGCGCGGGCCTATCGGGATTGCGGATAAGACGATCCTGATAGACTCGCTCGCTATCATGCTCGCCATTGTGCTCCCGACGATCGCGGCGACCTTTGCCTTCGCCTGGTGGTTTCGAGCCTCCAACACGAGAGCGACTTACCTGCCGGATTTCATCTATTCCGGCCGCATCGAGCTCATCGTCTGGTCCATCCCCGTCCTGGTGATCATGCTTTTGGGCGGCGTGATCTGGATCGGATCCCATGACCTCGATCCGGCGAAGCCGTTGCCATCAGACAAACCGCCGCTCGATATCCAGGGCGTCTCGTTGGATTGGAAGTGGCTGTTCATCTATCCGAGCCAGCGTATCGCGAGCGTGAACCAGCTTGTGGTTCCCGCCGGCGTGCCTATCCACTTCTCCCTGACGTCGGCGAGCGTGATGAGTGCGTTCTTCATCCCGCAGCTCGGCAGCATGATCTACACGATGAACGGCATGACGACGCAGTTGAACCTGCGCGCGGACGAACCAGGCACGTTCCTTGGCTTGGCGAGCCACTTCAGTGGCGATGGTTTCCCCGGCATGCATTTCGACGTGCAGGCAGTGCCGGCGGAGCGGTTCGCCGCTTGGATCGATGCGGCGCGCGGCACCGGCCCGACCCTCGATGACGCAAGCTACACGGCCTTGGCCAGGCAAAGCATGAACGTAAGTCCTTTCACATTCCGTGCGGCGGATCCCGGGCTGTTCCACCAGATCGTCACGCAGCAATTGCCGCCTGGACCCGGCCCCCAAGGCGGCCGGCCGAACCCAAGCGTTTCGCCACGGACGGAGCACTAGCATGTTAGGCAAGCTGAGCTGGGCGGCCATTCCGTTCGACCAGCCAATTCCACTGGCCGCTGCAGCCGTGGTTGGCCTGGTGATCATCGCTGTCCTCGCCTGGATCACGCTGAAGGGTTGGCTCCCCTACCTATGGCAGGAGTGGATCACCAGCGTGGATCACAAGCGGATTGGGATCATGTACATGGTGCTCGCCCTGGTGATGCTGCTGCGCGGCTTTTCCGACGCGATCATGATGCGGTCGCAGCAGGCGCTGGCGTTCCATTCCGACGGTTACCTGCCGCCCGAACATTACGATCAGATCTTCTCGGCCCACGGCACGCTGATGATCTTCTTCGTCGCCATGCCGTTCGTGATCGGGCTGATGAACTTCGTCATGCCGTTGCAGCTTGGCATCCGCGACGTCGCATTTCCGACGCTGAACTCCGCCAGCTTTTGGCTCACAGCCACCGGTGCGCTGCTCGTCAACGTTTCGCTGGTCGTGGGCGAGTTCGCGCGCACGGGATGGCTGCCGTTTCCCCCGCTGTCCGAGATCACCTATTCGCCTGGCGTCGGCGTCGACTATTATCTTTGGTCGCTGCAGATTTCCGGCGTGGGAACCGTGCTGACCGGCGTCAACTTCGTCACCACCGTCCTGAAAATTCATGCACCCGGCATGACCTATTTGCGCATGCCGGTGTTCTGCTGGACGACGCTTGCCGCCAACCTGCTGATCGTCGCCGCCTTTCCGATCCTGACGGCGACATTGGCGATGCTGTTGCTGGACCGTTACCTAGGCTTCCATTTCTTCACCAACGAAGCCGGCGGCAACATGATGATGTTCATGAACCTGATCTGGGCGTGGGGGCATCCCGAGGTCTACATTCTGATCCTGCCCGCCTTCGGCGTATTCTCCGAAGTGATATCGACCTTCTCGGGCAAGTCGCTGTTCGGTTACCGGTCGATGGTCATGGCGACGATGGCCATCTGCCTTCTCTCTTTCACGGTGTGGCTGCACCACTTCTTCACCATGGGCGCCGGCGCCGACGTCAACGCGGTCTTCGGCATTGCTTCGGCGATCATCGCGGTGCCGACGGGCGTCAAGATCTTCAATTGGCTGTTCACGATGTATGGCGGGCGGCTCGTCTATTCCCAGTCGCTGCTCTGGTCGATCGGCTTCATGGTCACGTTCGTGATCGGCGGCATGACCGGTGTCCTCTTGGCCGTGCCGCCGGCGGACTTCGTGCTGCACAACAGCCTGTTCCTCGTGGCCCACTTCCATAACGTCATTATCGGTGGCGTGCTGTTCGGCGCGTTCGCCGGCTACACCTTCTGGTTTCCGAAAGCGTTCGGCTTCCGGCTGCACGAGGGTCTGGGCAAGGCGGCGTTCTGGTGCTGGATCATCGGCTTCTACGTTGCCTTCATGCCGCTCTATGTCCTGGGTCTCATGGGAATGACGCGTCGCATGCAGCATTACGATGTCCCGGCTTGGCATCCGTGGCTGCTGGTCGCGGCTTGCGGCGCAGTCATCATCCTGGCCGGAATAATCCTGCAGATCGCGCAACTCGTCGTCAGCATTCGCAGGCGTGAAGAGCTCCGCGACAACACCGGCGATCCGTGGAACGGGCGCTCCCTCGAATGGGCGACATCCTCGCCGCCGCCGGCCTTCAACTTCGCGGTGCTCCCCCGCGTCGAAGGCCGCGACGCCTACTGGGCCATGAAGCAGCGCGCCCGCCGGCAGGCGACACCCGTCCCGGAGCCTGACTATACCGACATCGAAATGCCGCGGAACAGCGCAACCGGTTTTGTCTGCGCCTTCTTCGCCACCTTCACGGGATTTGCGCTGATTTGGCACATCTGGTGGATGGCGATCGTAGCGGCGGTGGGCGCGTACGCAACCTTCGTTGTCTTCGCCTGGCGCGACCGGACCGAGTACATCATCCCGGCTGCGGAGGTCGCACGCATCGATCGGGCCAACAGAAGCGCACGCGGCGAGGCGCTTCTCCCCACGGAGGCGACGCCATGAGCGCCTTCGAGGCAGCCGCCGGCTATGACCGGCAGTCGTGGGATCGGCGGCCCGCGGCAGCACACGCGGGCGGTGGACTGCTGTCGAAGCGCATCGTTGTCGGTTATGGCTTCTGGATCTTCCTGCTCAGCGACATCATCATGTTCTCCGCCTTCTTCGCCACTTATGCGGTGCTGGTCGGGGCGACGGCGGGAGGGCCGAGCGGGCGGGAGTTGTTCAACCTGAATAACGTCGCAATCGAGACGGCCTGCCTTCTGCTCTCGAGCTTCACTTGCGGCATCGCCAGCATCGGCGCGCGGATGCAGCGCGGGACCTGGTTCTATGGCGCAATGAGCGCAACCGGCATCCTGGGCGCGGCGTTTCTGTTCATCGAAGTCCACGAATTCGCGGGCATGGTCGCGCGCGGCGCCGGTCCCACGCGAAGCGCATTCCTCTCGGCCTTCTTTACGCTGGTCGGCTGTCATGGCCTGCATGTGACCGCCGGCCTGCTGTGGCTGCTGACGATGATGGCGCAGGTTTTCGCCAAGGGATACCGGGCCGATATTCTCAGGCGTGTGCTCTGCTTCGGCCTATTCTGGCATACCCTCGATATCATTTGGGTCGCGATATTCACCGTTATTTACTTGATGGGAGTCTGGCAATGAGCAATTCCGAATGGGAGCGCGACTCGCTTTACCCGGACGGCGCGCCGGGCGAGGAGACGTTTCTCGGCCAAGACGATGCCGAGGCGGTCGGCAGCTACTTCATTGGGCTCGGGCTCGCGACGCTGCTCACCATCGTGTCTTTCTTCATCGCGATCTCGGGCACCGCTCTTGTTTGGGGTCCGAGCATTCCCGTCGCCCTGATCGTACTCGCCGTCGCGCAGATGGGCGTTCACCTCGTCTTCTTCCTCAACATCACGACCGGCCCGGACAACGTCAACAACGTCATGGCGCTTGCATTCGGCGTGCTGATCGTTCTGCTGCTGCTCGCCGGTTCGCTCTGGATCATGGCGAACATGAACCACATGATGCCTATGGATCAAATCATGCAGATGCAGCGCTGACGCCGTTTTGCTGTGGGGCATGAGTCCCAATACCGGGGTTTGGTCGTGATCCGCGCGTGCGACCGAGCGGCCGTGTTCTGGAACGAAATAACTCGGTGATCGATTTTCGGGCGTGGGCGCCGGCATAGGGAGATTGCAAGATTGGCGGCTCTATCGCACGCGCTCGGCATGGCCGTTGCCATGGGATGGGAAATCCTGTGGCCGCTGATATTGGGCTTTGCCCTGTCCGCCGTCATTCAGACGGTCGTCTCGCACCAAGAGATCAGCCGCCTCCTGCCCGACGATAGCCCACGCTCGCTCTCCATCGCGATGGCCTTGGGCGCCGCTTCCTCGTCGTGCTCCTATGCAGCCGTTGCGATTGCGCGCTCGCTGTTCCGCAAGGGTGGGAATTTCACTGCGGCGATGGCTTTCGAGATGGCGTCAACCAACCTCGTGCTGGAGCTGAGCATCATCCTGATCGTGCTGATGGGCTGGCAATTCATGGCGGCCGAGGCGCTCGCTGCCCCGATCATGGTCGCCATTCTCGCCGTTTTGTTCCGACTGTTCTTGAGTCCGGAGCTGGTCAGAGAAGCAAAGGAACAGGCAGGGAAAGGCATTGCCGGGCGCATGGAAGGACATGCTGAGATGGATATGTCGGTTCCTGCCCAAGGCCCGCTATGGCGGCGCATTATGTCCGTCCACGGGTTCACGGTGATCAGCCATTATTTCGTGATGGATTGGGCCGCCGTGTGGATGGATATCGCCGGCGGTCTCCTTATCGCCGGTGCGATTGCGGCTTGGGTGCCGCAGGATTTCTGGACAACATTCTTTCTCACCGACCATCCAATATTGGCGATGCTCTGGGGACCCGTCATCGGGCCTTTCGTCGCTATCATCTGTTTCGTCTGTTCGGTGGGAAACATTCCGCTGGCTGCCGTGCTGTGGAACGGCGGGATCAGCTTCGGAGGCGCCCTCGCCTTCATTCTCGGCGACCTGATCGTGCTTCCGGTCTTGAATATTTATCGCAAGTACTACGGATGGAGGATGGCAATTTTCCTGATGGTGACGTTCTATGCCGCGATGGCGATGGCAGCGCTGATCGTCGAGGGCGTATTCGCGCTCGTTGGCCTGATCCCGCACGAGCGCCACGCCCGCGTGATCGAGACGTCGATCACCTGGAACTACACGACCTGGCTCAATATTGTCTTTCTTCTTCTTGCGGGCGCCCTGGTGTCGCGCTCCATCACATCAGGCGGCCTCGACATGCTGCGCATGATGAACCGCCCGGCCGATCACGGCGAGATGCAGCACGCGCGACACTACTGAAAGCGGCGACGCAGCAACCCTTGGAGAACCAGGCCCATGAAACTCGGCATCATCGGTACTGGCAATGTCGGATGCGCAATCGCGCTGGCGGCAGTGACACGAGGCAGCGCGCGCGAGATCGTGCTTGTCAATCGTACCCGGCGGACGGCGGAAGCGGTTGCGACCGACATCGGTTACGGCGTTCCGCTTTCGCCGCCTGTCGATATCACGGATGGTGATTTTGATGCGCTTGCCGGTGCCGGCGTGGTTCTCATCACGTCGGGGGTCAACGAGAAGACTGGCGGCGCCACCGACCGCAGCGATCCACAAGGGCGGCTTCGGCTGCTCGACAAGAACGCCGCGATCTATCGCGACATTGTTCCACAAATTGTTCGGGCCGCTCCGAACGCGGTGTTGGTCGCAGTCACCGATCCTCCCGATCCGCTGGCCGACATTGCCCGCGAAGCAGCCGGGCACGATCGGGTATTGAGTGCGGGAACGTATCTCGACAGCCAGCGCTTTCGCGTCCATCTCGGCAAACATTTCGGCGTTGATCCCAAGAGCGTGGAGGCGCAGGTGATTGGCGACCACGGCACCTTCCAGGTATTTCTGTGGTCGACCGCGCGCATCGCGGGCGTGCCGGTGACGGAACTCGTCAAAAAGCGTGGTAAAAAACTTGACGATATTCGCGCACAGCTGGAAAGGGACGTGCGTTACGCCAATATCACCATCATCGAGGGTCACGATGCCAGCCAGTATGGCATCGGCAACGTGTCGGCACGGATAGCGGAAATCGTGCTGCGCGATGAACGCGCGGCAGTTCCGATCGGCAGCTACCAACGTGAATTTGGTGTGACGCTGTCGCTGCCAAGCGTTGTCGGCCGTGCCGGCGTTCTCGAAGTGATGCAACCGGAATTGTCGCCCGCGGAGCGGAGCGGGCTGGAGAAAAGCGCGGAAGGCTTGAGGAATGCGCTGCAGAGAGTCGGAAATTAGCGGCTCAACGCGGGTACTGCCTGCGAGAACGAGGCAAATGGCCGATATGACGACCGGAATGCTGACGGGGGTGGGCCTGATTTGTCGCTGCACGTTCGAGGGCAAGCTTAAGAAAAAAGGCGCGCCGAGGCGCGCCCCTTTTTTCTTTCCTTCATCACATTAGTGAATCAGGAGTTCCTGATTATAGCCTTCACTGCCGCCGCCGGTGGCTCCCGGACTGTTCGAATCGGTCGCCGAGGAAGTCCACGGAACCCTGGCGTAAGCATCGAGCCCGCTCTGCCGGCCGGCAATTTTGCCGGTTTGCTCGGACCCATTCGTGCCGTAGCCGAACGACTGCACATTGCCCGTGCCAACGTCCGGATCGAAGGATTGCGCGAATGCCGGCGTCGCCATGACGCTGGCAGTGATAGCAACAATCGTAATGAGCTTCTTCATAGCCCCTCTCCTAGCTTGTGTTGACCTGCACCTCTTCAAGATGCGCAGCACCTGGCTGCAGAGTGCAAATATGTTGACGGCTTCGCGGCACCACTAAATTGCCGTTCAGAAAATTAAATTCGGTTTCATCCGAACAGCTCGGCAAGCAGAGACGATCGGATCGGCGGAGATCGTTCAAAACATTAATTTCCGTTTATCCGGACCGCAAATGCCGCCGCAATCCCGCGCGAACGCGTTGAGGGCAGTTCCGGTTTCGGTAGCAGTGGGGAAATTGGATTCTAACAGCGAATTTAATGGCCTAACACGCAATTTAATGGTGCCGCTGTCGTGGCGGGATCATTTTCTAGGGCGGAAAGGGCGCAATCACCGCTGATGCGCGGGGCGACCTGGAGAACGCTGTCATGGCCCAAACTGCTGCATTGCCCATTTTGTCGGGCGAAACCGGCCTCACGCGGTACCTGGAGGAGATCAGGCGCTTCCCGATACTGGAGCCGCAGGAAGAATTCATGCTGGCCAAGCGCTGGCGCGAGCACGGCGACGACAATTCTGCGCACAAGCTCGTCACCAGCCATTTGCGGTTCGTGGTCAAGATCGCCATGGGGTATCGCGGCTACGGGCTGCCGATCTCGGAAGTGATCTCCGAGGGCAATATCGGGCTGATGCAAGCCGTCAAGCGCTTCGAGCCGGACAAGGGCTTTCGGCTGGCGACCTACGCCATGTGGTGGATCAAGGCGGCGATCCAGGAATACATCCTGCGCTCGTGGTCGCTGGTTAAGATGGGCACCACCGCCAACCAGAAGAAGCTGTTCTTCAACCTGCGCAAGGCCAAGAGCCGCATCTCGGCGCTGGACGAGGGCGACATGCGGCCC
>Ga0181530_10000508_pt1 | contig 49898 bp, 42 predicted proteins | sample PEATcosm2014_Bin_42_FD_119769 | JGI IMG/M metagenome (GOLD analysis project Ga0181530, IMG submission 119769) | Peatland microbial communities from MTU Mesocosm Facility, Houghton, MI, USA - PEATcosm2014_Bin10_60_metaG | ecosystem: Environmental > Terrestrial > Soil > Wetlands > Peat | place...
ATCGATGATTGTTGGCCGTGACGTCGTGGACAAAACCGGCATCACCGGCCGTTACAATCTCAAGCTCCAGTGGACTCCAGACGACGGCACCACACCTTCGTCGAACGGCTCGGCTTCACCGGCTTCTGACTCCGGCCCATCGATATTCACCGCGCTCGAAGAGCAACTGGGCCTCAAGCTAGAGCCAGCCAAAGGCCCGGTGCAGGTTCTCGTCATCGACCACGTGGAAACGCCGACAGCGAATTAGCGTTTCCTGATCCCTGTTCCCTAGTCCCTTAGTCCCTTAGTCCCTCAGTCCCTGCCTTCCTCAAGTTGTGCCCCGACCTTCCGATAAGGCTCTTGAGTATCCGCCGCCCGGAGTGCGAACCCGGCCGCCGGACGAGTGGGAGTCATGGACGATCTAACAAGGGAGTTCCTGATCGAGAGCCAGGAAGGTCTGGACCGCATGGAGCGGTGCCTCACGGAACTGGAGGAGCGGCCGCAGGATAAAGAGCTTTTGGGAGAAATCTTTCGTTCCGTGCACACCATCAAGGGAACCACGGGATTCCTGGGCTTTAAGCGCCTGGAAAAGCTGGCCCACGCCGGGGAAGGCCTGCTCGGCCTGCTGCGCGACGGCAAAATGACCGCAGGCGCCACAGTGATTACGGCGCTGCTGCACTTGCTCGACGGCCTGCGCGAACTGCTGAAGACCATTGAAGCCAGGGACAGCGAGGGCGACGGAGATGACTCCGCGTTGATTGCGCGGCTCGAAGAACTGCAAGCTCCCGCACAGAATGCCAAAGCTCGGAATGCAGGCGCAGCGCCCGCCGTGCGTGAAGCCGCCCCGGTCAAGGCCGGTATTGCCACCGCGCAACCGGAGCCGGCTGCCGTAAAGCCCGTCCAAGCCCCTGCCGCGCCTCCCGCCCCCGCTCCCAGCCCCCCTCCCAACAATATTGAGACCCAGGCGCCGGAGCCCGCCGGACCTGCTGCCGATGTCGCGGCCCTCACGCCCGCCGAAGCTTCGAAATCGCGCGCGCAGGGAGCCGCTTCAGAAAGCACATTGCGCGTTGACGTGGCTCTGCTGAACCGCATGATGAATCTGGTGGGCGAACTGGTGCTCACCCGCAACCAGGTGCTGCAGGCCACGGCCGCCGATCCTAACATGACGCTGCTTTCGCGTCGCCTGGACATGGTCACTGCCGATCTCCGTGAATCCGTTATGAAGGCGCGTATGCAGCCCGTGTCCAACGTCTTCTCCAAGATGCCGCGCCTGGTCCGCGATCTGACGCACGCGCTGGGCTGCCGCGCGCGCCTGCAGATGGAGGGCCAGGAGACGGAGCTCGACAAGAGCCTGCTCGAAGCCATCAAGGATCCGCTTACGCACGCAGTCCGCAATGCGCTCGATCACGGCATTGAGCCGCCCGCTACGCGAGAAGCCGCGGGCAAGGATCCTGAAGGCATACTCATACTGCGCGCTGTCCAGGAGGGCAGCCACGTGGTCATCGAGGTCTCCGACGATGGCGCCGGCATGGCGGTCGAGAAGATTCGCAGCAAGGCCATCGAACGCGGGCTGCTTTCGGCGGAGCGCGCCGCGCAGCTTGGCGAGCGCGATCTGCTGCAGCTGGTTTTTGTGCCGGGCTTCTCCACCGCGGCCGAGGTCACCAACGTGAGCGGACGCGGCGTGGGCATGGACGTGGTCCGCACCAACGTGGAAAAAATCGGCGGCAAGGTGGAAATCGATTCGCGCCTGGGCAAGGGCGCCACGCTGCGGATGCGCATTCCCCTCACGCTGGCGATTATTCCCGCGCTCATCGTGCGCAGCATCAGCCAGAGTTTCGCGCTGCCGCAGGGCGCGCTCTCTGAGCTGGTACATATTCCGCCCGAGCGCGCCTCGACGGCCATCGAATGGATAGAAGGCGCGCCGCTCTACCGGTTGCGGGGCCGTCTGCTCCCGCTGGTCTTTCTGGACCGGCTGCTGATGCCGGGTCGCGAGTGCAGGCTCTTCACCGATCGCGACAACTTCATCGCCGTACTCGACGCCGATGGTCGCCGCTTCGGCCTCATCGTCGATTCGCTTGCCGATCCCGAAGAGATTGTCGTGAAGCCGTTGAACGCAGTGCTCAAGGACATCGGAGTGTTTTCCGGGGCCACGGTTCTGGGCAACGCCGATCTCGCCCTCATTCTCGATCCCGGATCGATCGCCATCAAGGCCGGAGTGACCATGAGCAGCGACGAAGAATCCGCGCACGCCGTGGAAGAGGAGAGCGAGAGCGAAGCCGCACGCATGCGCTATCTGCTGGTGGAAGTGGCGGGGCGCCAGGCTGCGGTGCCGCTGGCCGACGTGCTGCGCATCGAGCAAGTTCCGCTTTCGCGGATCGAATACATCGGCTACCGGCCGGTGCTCAACTTCGAAGGCCAGTTGCTGCCGGTCGAGGACTCGGGCGGAATACTGGCCGCCGCCGCGGGAGATCCCGAGGCCCAGGTTGTGGTGGTGGTTTGCCGCGACGGCAATCGCCATGTGGGCATCGCGGTTTCGCACGTGCTCGACGTCACCTCCGGCGGCAATCTCTTCGAGGCCGGCACGGGAAACCGCACGGAAGGGGTCACGCTGCTGAAGGATCGCGTGACCGGCGTGGTCGATCTCGGCGGCGTGCCGCCGCTGCCCGCCCATGAAGGCGCGCCGCAGGCCTGGCAACCGACAGCGGAGGTTTTGGGATGAGCACGGGGATAAGCTTGTTGCATCGCAAACAGAAGAATGAAGCGCTGGTGGAAGTGTGTTCGGTGCGCGTCGGCGCCACGCTGTTCGGCATACCCATCCAGCACATTCTTGAGATTGTGGGTAAGGCCCGTCCGCAGCCCATTCCGCTGGCGCCGGGTTTTGTGGGCGGCCTGATTCACTATCGCGGCGACGTGCTCACCACTGTCAGCTTGCGCTATCTGCTCGATCTTTCGCCCCTCGACGGCGCGCAGGATGTCCTGGTGCTGGAGAGCGGGGCAGGATGCTTCGGGCTGCAGGTGGACTCAGTGGGTGAGGTGCTCAGCGTCTCCGGAGTCGACTTCGAGCCCAATCCCTCGATTCTCGTCGAGCGCCGCCGCACATTGCTGGCCGGCGCTTACAAGCTCAAAGACAGCCTGCTCATCATGCTCGATTCCGAGCGGCTCGACCCCGCGCGCCTTGGCCCCGCGCGACTCGAACCCGCGCGTCCGAGCGCGGCTCCGTCGGCCTAGCATGCGCACTTTGCCGCAGGCATCTGTGCGAGGAGGAACTTCATGCGCGCATTGATCGTCGACGACTCGCGCTTCGTAAGGGTTTTTTTGCGCGGCATGCTCGAGGAACGCGGCTTCGCGTGCGACGAGGCCGCCGACGGCCGCGCCGCGCTGGAGTTGCTGCACGGCGACTTGAGCTTCGAGCTGGCACTCGTGGATTGGAACATGCCGGTGATGAACGGCCTGGAGATGCTGCGCCAGTTACGCGCCGACGGATTCAGAGACCTGAAGGTGCTGATGGTGACGACCGAGGCCGAGAACGACTTCATCGTTCGCGCCCTCGAAGCCGGAGCCGACGAGTACTTGATGAAGCCCTTCGATGACCAGGCCCTGGATGAAAAACTCGCCATGCTTGGCCTGGTGGAAGCCTGAATGATGACGAGGCCTGAACTATGACGGCCGCCGGACGCATTCGCGTTCTCATCGTGGATGACTCCGCCGTGATGCGGAGCCTGCTGCGTTGTGTCCTCCTCTCCGATCCCGGCCTGGAAGTGGCCGGCACCGCAGCCGATGGCGCTTCGGCGCTGGAGATTCTCCGGCTCGAGCGTCCCGATCTGATTGTGCTCGATGTCGAAATGCCGGTGATGGACGGCCTCGTGACCCTGCGCGAGTTGCGCGCGCGTAATCACACCATGCCGGTGATCATGTGCAGCTCGCTCACCCAGCGCGGCGCCAGGGTGACCATTGAAGCGCTGGCCAGCGGAGCGAGCGATTACGTTGCCAAGCCCAGCGGCCAGGAGGGACGCGAATCCGCCATCCGGGCACTGGCGCAGGAGCTCATTCCCAGGATTCGCGCGCTTACCGGCCACCTGCAAGCGCGGCCGGTTGCTGCTGCGGCGCCGCGTGCCGTGCTGCCCATGCCGCCGGCGCCGTCTGCGCCGCAATCGCCTGCTAAGCCATCCGTGCTCGCGATCGGCGTCTCCACCGGCGGCCCAGCGGCGCTCGACGTGCTTCTCCCGGAGCTGCCTGCCGGCTTTCCACTTCCGGTTCTCATCGTGCAGCACATGCCCGAAGTCTTTACGCGGTTGCTCGCGGAACGCCTCAGCCGCCGTTGCGCTTTGCGGGTTTCGGAAGCTGCCGAAGGCATGCCCGCAACGGCCGGCGGCATTTATATTGCGCGCGGCAACTGGCACATGGAAGCGCTCCCCGCAGCGCGCCCCGGCGCGCCAGCGACAATTCACCTCACGCAGGACCCGCCGGAGAACCATTGCCGTCCCGCCGTAGACACGCTCTTTCGCTCCACGGCGCGCGTGTACGGCTCCGGCGTGCTCGCCGTGGTGCTTACGGGCATGGGATACGACGGTCTTGCCGGCTCACGCATCATTCGCGAACAGGGCGGATCCGTTCTGGCGCAGGATCAGGCCACCAGCACGGTGTGGGGCATGCCCGGAGCTGTGGCCCAGGCTGGCCTGGCGTACAAGGTGCTCCCACTCGCCGCAATCGCTCCCGAGATCCTGCGCGTCGCCGGCCACGCCGCTGCACCAGCCGAAGTTCGCAGCCTGGCACGGATGGTGGTTTAGCCATGGAACAAGTCGCGGGCTCTGAATACCGCTATCTCCGCGAACTGGTTTTCGGTGTGTCGCAAAATGTCCTCGACGCCTCGCGTGACTACCTCTTCGACACGCGCCTTACGAAAATTTTGCGTAACCAGAGTATGACGCGCCTCGACGAACTGGTGCACAAGCTGCGCGCACAGAAAAATCCCGCGCTGGAGCGTGAGGTCGCCGAGGCCATGACCATCAATGAGACCAGCTTCTTTCGCGATCTGCGCCCCTTCGATCTGCTGCGCCAGGAGTTGCTTCCCAAAATCATCGAGGCGCGCCGCTTTCACCGCATGCTGCGCTTTTGGAGCGCCGCCTGCGCCACCGGTCAGGAGGCCTACAGCCTGGCCATGATGCTGCTCGAGCACTTCCCCATGCTGGCAGGGTGGAAGTTCGCCATCGAAGGCACCGATATCTGCCATGAAGTCATCCAGCGCGCCCAGGCCGGCCTGTATCACCGCATCGAGATCAACCGCGGATTGCCCGCGCGCTTCGTGGTCCGCTACTTCGAACACGTCGGCGAAGACTGGATCGTCAAGCCCGAGGTCCGTAAGCTCTGCAATTTCCGCCAGGCCAATCTCTGCGGCGCATCGCTGCCGTTCAACCGCGCCACCGATGGCTTCGACGTGATTTTTCTGCGCAACGTCATGCTCTATTTCGATCAGCCCACGCGCCGCACCCTCCTCGCCGGCATTCACCGCGTACTCGCTCCCGACGGCATCCTCTTCCTCGGCTCCAGCGAACAGCCCGCTGACCTTTCTCTATGGACACCCGTCCTCACCGGCGGCACCTGCTATTACCGTCCGCGACAACCGAGCTAGGCCGTGTCGACATATAGAGTTCAACTCAGTTCCTGAGATCGCAAATAGCAGACGGTCATCCTGAGCGAGTTCCAGCGTGCCGGGACGAATCGAAGGACCTGTATTTGCCTCTGCATCTCTTCGATTTCGCCGGGAAACTGGCACTGATGCTCTGCGCATATGTCGATACGCTCCTGGAATTCCCTCGCCGTGGGTTGACATCTGCACACCATTTGCGTAAGAAACGCAAGGGGTACGCATTTGACAATCAATCGCCGCAATTTTCTCTTGAGCCTTGGCGCATCAGCGGCGCTACCGGCACTGGCGCCAGCGAGCCACGGCGCGCAGCCGACGGCAAAGCCGGGCGCGGCGAGAGCGCATGTGGATCTAAACGGAACGTGGGAGCGGCTGGTCGAGCAGGCGCATTACGACTTGATCTCCGTGCCGTCATCCCATCGCCCCATCGGGCAATCCCTGCTAAAGCGAGAGTTCACGCTGCCAAAGCTTGCGCCGGGCACACGAGCTTTTGTGCATTTCGAGGCGATTAATTACTACGGCCGGGTATCGGTCAATGGTGTCACCCTGGGCGCGATGGGGCCGTACACGCCTTACGAGTTTGAATTCACTTCGCACGAAATGGAAGGCGCGAATTCAGTTTCGCTCGATCTGGCTGACCTTGTACCGTTCGCTGACGGCTCGGGAACCGACGCGATCGCCCTCGGCGTGAATCCTGGTTGGGAGGCCTCCAGCGGAATCATTCGCGACGTCTACGTGGAGATGCGTCCCGCGACGTTCATCGACAATGTCCGCCTGGCATACACGCTGACCGAAAATTTCGAGCATGCGCGATGCAATGCGCAGGTGATGACTTCAAGCGCCGCGCCGGCCAACGCCGAGGTCACGCTGCGCCTTATCCATAACCAGGTGGAAGCGGACCACGCGGAGGCGGCGCGTGTGTCGCAGACGGCGAAGCTGCCGGCTGGCGCCGGGACGGTGGAGTTTACCTTCGACGTTGAGAATCCGGCGTTATGGTCACCGGCCACTCCAAATCTTTATCGCCTCGAAGCGGCGCTCAAGTCCGCCGATGCCGTCGACACATGGGTCTGCCGCACAGGATTTCGCGAGTTCAAGGCTGTCGGCCGCGAGTTCCGCTTGAATGGGGACCGTTGCATTTTGCACGGAGTGTGCCGCCACGACATGTGGAAGGACCAGGGTTTTACCCTGACGCGAGCGCAGCAGCGCCAGGACATGACGATGATCAAGGATCTTGGCTGCAATTTTGTGCGCCTGGTTCACTATCCGCACGATCGGCACATTGTGGAGCTCGCCGACGAAATTGGCCTGATGGTGAGCGAAGAGCCCGGATACTGGCAAGTAAACTTCAAAACCATACCGCGCAGCGAGATCGAACTCGGCTACGAAATCCTGGAGCGCACCATCCGCCGCGATTGGAACTCACCCAGCGTCGTGGCGTGGTTGCTGGCCAATGAATGCTCCCTTACGACGGAATTTCTGAAGGAAGGCAAGCGGCGCTCGAACGCCGTCGATCCGCTCCATCGGCTCGTCTCGTCTGCAAACGATCGCGACGCGAAAATCACAAAGCCAATGTATGAAGAGGCAGGGATGGACTTCTTCGACCGGCACCTTTACACATTCAATGTGGCCGAATTTGAAAAGGAAGCGGAACTCTATGGTCCCAGCAAGCCGCTCACGTTCACCGAGTGGGGCGGCAGGGCAATCGGGCAGGGACTGCCCGAAATGCAGGACACCGTGAACATGCTCCTGAAACTGGAGAAAGAAGGAAAGGTTGCCGGGACGTCGTTCTGGTCGTGGCAGGATCTAAGGCAATACACGCGCGACGACCCGGAAATGCACGACGGAATTCTTGAGTCCGGTGCGGTGACGGAATCGCGCGAGCCGCGGCCTGCTGTTTATGAAGAATTGAAGCGGCTGTTCGAGGGGCGTCCGCAGTTTGCGCCCGTTGAGCCCAGGCCTGCGATGCTTCCGCTGCGCCGCATTCCATGGGCGACACGCAGCAGCCTCACGCCCGTATCGCTCGATGAAGCGTTGGCCGCGAATGGTGCAGCGTGGAATGCGTTTGAAGCGGCCATGAAGATGTTTTGGCCCACGGTGCGCGCCGACGACCAGTGGGCGCGGACCGGATCGAAATTCGAACTATGGCGGCAAGGCGCAGAAGACGGAATCCGGCTGGCCGGTGCTCCGTTTCGTCCGGCGCTCGTGGAGCGGCACGTTCGGCCGCTGGTCGCCGGCAACCGGTTCGAACTAGAGATTCCGATTAGGCAGCGCTGCATGCGGCTCCACATCCTGGGAGGCACCTCTTTGCCGTTGGGATATCCCATGGTTGGGAAAGCGGGAGAGGTGGCCGCGACCTACGAGCTGGTCTGTGCCAATGGGACGGCAATTGAGATTCCGCTTCGCTGGGGATTTGAGCTGGTACAGGGCAACATGATTCACGATGGCACGCGCATTTTGCCAGTTGCAGCGCAAGCTCAGGCGGCAATCGAGTACGTCAAAGATGTTGCGCGCGAGCAGTATCAGATCCTGCTCTACTCAACGCCGCGATTTGAAGCGAATATGATTGCGTCCCTGCGATGCAAGGTTGTGGAAGAGCGGAATTGGATTGCGATCTTCGCGGTCACTGCGGAAATGGAATAGCCGACTGCCTGGCTGTTCGGAATGGAGAAACATATGAATTACATGGAACGGTTCAAAGTTGCGCCGGGATCCAAAGTAAAACTCAAGAAGATGGACCCCGCCTTCACTGACGCTCACAAGAGCCACAAGTCCGCGACTAAGGAGATCGCTCATGATCAGGAGAAACTTCGCGAGCTCCAGGACCTGCTTTATGCAGAGCACGGCCATTCTCTTCTCATCTGCCTGCAGGCCATGGACACCGGCGGCAAAGATGGCGTGATCAACCACGTGCTGGGCGCGATGAACCCGCAGGGCTGCCGCGTGGCGGCTTTCAAGCAACCCTCCGCGGAGGAGGCTGCCCACGACTTTCTATGGCGCGCCCACAAGGCCGCGCCTGCCCGTGGCGAAGTGGTCATCTTCAATCGCTCGCATTACGAGGATGTTCTCATCGTCCGCGTGCACAATCTCGTGCCGAAGAAAATCTGGTCGCAGCGTTACGACGAGATCAACGCCTTCGAGCAGAACCTGGCCGCGAATGGCACGCAGATTCTTAAGTTCTTCCTGCACATCTCCAAAGAAGAACAACTCAAGCGTTTCGAGGAGCGGCTTGACGACCCCAGCAAGCACTGGAAGATCAGCGAGGCCGACTACAAGGAGCGCGGCTTCTGGGACGACTACATCGCCGCCTACGAAGAAGCGCTCTGCCGCTGCAGCACCGCCCATGCGCCGTGGTTCGTGATCCCCGCCGACCACAAATGGTTTCGCAACTTGGCCATCGCGCGCATCGTCGTGGAGCATCTGGAATCGCTGAAGATGCAGTATCCCAAGCCCACGGCGGATTTGAAATGCATCCGCCGCGAGTACCACGCCGCGGCAAAAGACGCGTAGGCCCCGGAAAGTTGAGCCCGCCGTGCGCCGCGCTACGTGACGAGGCTAGCCGCACGCGATCTAGTCAGCCTTTGATCAGCAATTTTTGGCACTAGTCACAGGGCGATCTCTATCCGGAATAACAAGCCAGTTCCGGTTGTGTCGTCTATTCGACATAACCCTTCCTGGTCTGGACCACGCCGAGGCAGAATCGCTCATATCGTCCGTTTCTACCGTGTAAGAAACACTCACCTTGAAGAAATTACATAGTCAGCAGCAGGCGGAGAATCTCAAACTGGTTTCATGCCAGCTCGGTCGATTTGCCTAAGTCGAACCAGATGAACTGGATCCGTACTTCGACTGCGGAATGACCACATTGGCGCTCGAATTGCAGTGCTCACAGGCGATCATCTTTGTCCAAGCACTAGCAGACCGGCAGCCGAAACAGCCCTGAGATCTAAGCGATCTCTGCGATCTCAGCGACGACGCGCTGGCGCGTCCGGATTTGTCTGGCACGATCAGCATCCAGGCACTACTGCGGTCCTTAAAAGGGAGTTAAGCATTGATAGGCAATTCATTCGACACCTCTACTGCCAACCAACATACGGAATTTCGGGCCCCATCCAGAGAAGCAACATTTCCTGCAGAGATCGCCATATGCCTCCGTGCAGTTCGCCAACGCACGCGACACACGGGGGAGTGGCACTTGCGTGAAAAGGCACAGGGCGAGTTCAGAGAAACTCTGCCGGGGGTCGTGGGCACGTTGGCTGCCATTATGGAGGCGTACGACCGAGGTATCGCAGACCACCAGGTCCGCGTCGCCAAGATCGCTTGTGACCTTGCCGGCGAGATGGGATGGGATGAAGAGCATGTTCAGGCATTGCGCGTGGCATCTCTTCTTCACGATGTCGGGAAGATGACCGTTTCTCAAGAAATACTGAACAAACCCGGACAGTTGAACGCTGAGGAATTCTTTCAAATGAAGTTACATGCTGAGGCGGGTCACGCCATACTGAGAGACATTCGGTTTCCCTGGCCGATTGCCGAGACAGTGTTGCAACACCACGAGCGCATGGACGGCTCGGGTTACCCGAGAGGTTTGAGAGGCGACGAAATTCTGCCTATGGCACGGGTTCTGGCGATTGCCGATGTGTTTGATGCGATGACATCCGCCCGTTCGTATAGGCATGCATTGGAACCGGAGGTTGTGCTCGTTGAACTTGAGGAGCAAGCTGGAACGCTTCTGGACGCGAGGATGGTCAAGACGTGTGTTTCTCTGTTCCGTGAGAAGCAGTGTGAGCTTCCGTGCTGGAATGTGACTGGAGACGTCGTTCAACGTACGATCCCCAGTGTCGCACAAGAATGGTCGCAAACCTACCGGCGCTCAGGCTTGGGAGTGGTTGATAGGAAGCTACAAGTGATTCGACACGCACGAGAGACATACGGTTATGCAACAGCAGAAGCTCATGCGCTCGGCGTTCCAGGACCTGAGCTATCGTCCCGATGCTCACACGACTGAAGTCGTGCCCTGACACTCCTTGCGCCCTTCAAGAGTATTTGAGCCGCGAACTAAAATGGCCCCGACGGTTTCTGCTGACTCGCTAACTTGTTGGCTCGCTAACTTGCTGACTCGTTGACTCGCCCAGCAGTCGCTCCACCTCGTCGTGCAGCCGTGCCGCGATGGCGGCCTCGCTGTCCTCAGGGCCGAAGCGGATGGCCTCGCCCACGTGCACCTCGAGATGCCCCGAGCGGAACCATGGGCGGCGGCCGGCTCTCATCTCGCCCAAACCGCGGATGGCGGCCGGCACCACAGGCACGTCGCTTTGTTTGGCAAGCAGCCCGATGCCCGGGCGGAAGCGTGCCAGTTGCCCTTCTGAACGCGCGCCCTCGGGAAAGACCATGACGCTGTAGCCGCGATCCATAGCCTTGCCCGCGTGGGCAAAGCTTAACTGGAAATCGCGCTGGCGCGGCAGGGGAAAGACGTTGTAAAACGCTGTCACCAGCCAGTAGGCAGGCGGCCCGAGCAGCCATATGCCTTTGTGTCCCGGCGGCCAATCGGGATTGCGCCAGTGCCGGTAGTCGTCGAGCATGTCGCCCGCCATGGCCACGGCGATGTGACGGCGCAGCGGGCCGGGGAGCCCATATTGAATCAGCGGGCCGTCGTAGGCCGTCACGTGGTTGCCCACAATGAGCAGCGGGCCCGGCGGCAGCGGATTGGGGGGCCCCACCACGCGCGGCGCGGCCAGCAGCCACGTGAGCGGGCGCTGGATGACTTCAAGAAAAGCCACGCGTATCCAGTGGAACGGCTTCCACCACGGCCACTCGGGATAGACAAAGTGGACCCGCGGCGCAGGCGGAATCTCTGTTCCCTGTTCCCTGTTCCCCAATCTCTCGGCCCCGAGTCCCTTAGTCCCGAGCCCCTTAGTCCCTGTCTTTTCGGTCCCTGCCTTTTCGTTCGCTTGCTCGCTGTCGCGGCCTGCGGCGGGCGATGTTTGCCCGCTGGGGCGGCTTGCTCCCTCGCTCCCTGTCTCTGTCGCGCCAGCTACCAATCGCCGCAACTCTCCCAACGTGTGCACGTCTTCGAGCAGCCCGTTGCTTTGTACGATTCCCAGCCGCTCCTCGATGGCGGCGGAGAGTTGCACGCGTCCCAGGCTGTCGAGGTGCAGATCTTCGCTAAGGCGCAGCTCGTCGCCCACGCCGGGATGGGCTTCGCCGGTGATTTGCGCGATGAGCGTGAGCAGCCAATCGGAGGAGGGCCCGAATTCGCCTTCGTGCGCGCCCTGCGCAGAGTTGCTGGTCGTCGCTGCCGCGGCCTGGATGCGAGCCAGCCACGCGGCCACGGGCTTGCGCCGCACCTTTCCTGTTGAAGTGCGCGGCAGATCGGGTTCCGGCCACATCACCCAGCGGCTGATGCGCTGGAAATCGGCCAGCCTGGCGTTGGCGCGCTCGATGGCCGCTCCGGCATTACATCCCGAACCCCGGCAGGCCAGCACCGCGCACGGCTCCGGACCAGTTGGAGTCTCCATGGCCACAACAGCGCACGCAGCGATCTCCGGCTGCTCCTCGATGGCCGCTTCAATGTCCTCCGGGTGGATGTTTAGACCCGCCGCAGTGACAATCACCTCGCTCTTGCGGCCCAGAAACTTCAGCTCGCCCGATTCCTGCATTTCCGCAATATCACCGGTCGCCAACCATTCGTCCTGGCGTGAGCGGAGTTCGCCACCCTGCCAGGTAGCCGCGGAAACCATGGGGCCGCGCACCAGCACTTCGCCGTCGGGGGCGAGCTTCACTTCGCGGCCTCCCATGGGTTTGCCGATGGTGCCTTTGGCCACGTGAAAGGGATGGTTGAGCGTGATGAGGGCGGTGGTCTCGGTCATGCCATAGCCCTGGATCACCACGAATCCGAGTGCGTTCCAGAATTGCTCGAGGGGCCCCGGCAGCGCGCCGCCGCCGGAGATGAGGGCCCAAAACTTGAGGCCGAACGCGCGATGCACGGCGTGGAAACGCCACCAGCGGCGCCACGGCTTGAGTTGTTGCGAGCGCGCGACGCGTTCGGCCAGGCTCGAATGGGCCACTTCAAGATGGGCCTTGAGCAGGGCATGGACGCGCGGCACCGCAGCCAGAACGGAGATGCGCTCGGTGCGGATGAGTTCGATGATGTGCGGGGCAGCAAGCCGGCTCTCAAAATGCAGCTCGGCCCTGAAGATGGGCGGAACCCAGAGCCCCATGGTCTGGCCGAAGACGTGGCTCAGAGGCAGCGTGTGCAGAATGCGCAGGGGGTGAACGAGCCGCTCGTAGCGCATGTAGGGCTGAGCGCCGTCTTCGATGGGCCCCACGCTGGCCAGCACATTGCCGTGAGTAATGACAATGCCTTTGGGCTCGCCGGTGGTGCCGGAGGTAAACAGAATCTGCAGCGGAGTGTCCTGCGTCAGGCCTGTGATTGCGCCCATCTCCGCGGCCGGAAGATGATCGAGCCAATTCTCAAAGGCAAGCGTGGGAATTTCGGGGCCAGTGTGCGCTGCACTCAGCTTGGCCAGCAGGAGCGTGTCGCCCACGGCAATTTTGGGATGGACATCGGCGGCCACACGCGCGGCAAATTCCGCGCTTCCGGCAGCGTCGAGAGGAACCGCCAGCACCCCGCGCAACAGGCAGCCGTGGAAAGCCGCGATCCACTCCGCGCTGTTCTCAGCCCAAAGCAGCACGCGGTCGCCCTGGCCGATGCCCTGCTCCGCCAGGAAAGCAGCGAAACGGCCGGCGAAGCGCGCCAGTTCGCCGTATGTGGTGACATGACGCCGGTTGCCCCGATAGTGCACCACGGCAATCTCGCGGTCAAAGCGGCGAAAGTCGTCGATCAATGTAGCGAGGTGGTCGCGCATGAATTGTTCCGGCAAGAACATGGTACGCGATGGGCAGCGCCGCGTCTGTTACGTGGCGGCCGTCGTACACTGGATTTAACAGGAATTCCCCATGAAAAAACTCACTTTTGGACTGTACGTTCTACTCACCATCGCTTTGTTGATCTGGGGCTATTACCAGGCCATCTATGTCGCGCCCAACGACGCCAGACAGGGCGAAATCTTCCGCATCATCTACTACCACGTGCCATCTTTCGCAGTGGCCTTCTTATTCTTTGCCGTCAGCCTGGCCGGCTCCATCGGATTTCTCGCTTTTCGGCGCAACTTCCCCGACCGGGCGCAAATCGCGGATGCGCTGGCACTTGCAGGCGCGGAAGTTGGCGTAGTGTTTTGCACGGTTGGGCTGACGACAGGTCCTCTCTGGGGACGGCGTGCATGGGGCATGTGGTGGACCTGGGACGCGCGCCTGACGACCACCCTGGTCTTGTGGCTTATCTATATGAGCTACCTTCTCTTGCGGCGCTTTGCCGCAGGGTCGCAAATGCAGACCGTGGCTGCCGTCCTGAACATCTTCGGCGCCCTCGACACTCCCATCGTTTATTTCTCCACGCATTTCCAGAAAGTGATTCCCACCCAGCATCCCGCGCCGGTCTTTGGCGGTGGGCCCGACTCGGGGATGGACCCCACGATGGTGGGCGCGCTGATGTGGAATATGCTGGCGTGGTTTGCGTGGGGCCTGCTGATTCTGGCCATTCGCTTTCGTGTCGAGCGCCAGCAGCAGAAGATCGTAGCCGCGGAAGCTCAGCGCGCTTTAGAGGCTTGAGTTTCACCCGGACTGGTTTGAAACCGGATACGCCTGAAAAATAAGGAGATCCATGAAAAAGCTTGCCATCGGATTAATCATCGCCGTCCCTCTTGCCCTTTTGGCCTGGACAGCGCACCTGATTTTCTCCGCCCCTCCGGCCGATTGGAACCTGAATGCATCGCAAGCCCAGCTCGATGCGGCCGCGGCCTTGCGCGATCACCTGTACAGGCAGGCAGCCTACACCATCACGTGGGCTATCCAGCTTGGCTATCTGGCATGGCTGTACATGAAATGGCAGGCTCAGAAGCGGTAAGCGAGAGCGCTCCCACCGGCGTTTCCCCCTCGAGATTCCCGTTCCGGAGCACCAAAGAAGTTCCCTCCCGCGATTGCCCTTTCGGCACAGCATCACGGTTTAGTTGTATTGGATATTTTCCGCGCTCCCCCGATGATTCCCATGGGTGCGCTTGAACGGATGCCGCCCAAGGGAACTTACCATGCATGACTTCATCATTGCTCTCGCCTTTATTGGTATGGTTATTGCTCCAGCGGTGGTAGCCGCGAAAAGCAGTCAAGCAGGCGACGACCCCGACTAAGAACTTGGCCGTAGATTGCGCATTCCAGTAGCGCCGATCTCCTGACCGGCTGTACTGGAAGCGTCCACGCCACCAGGGCCCACGAGCGGGCCGACGATCCGAACCATCCCAGCCGCCCGCCCCCACAATTGCCCTCCGTTCCTCCAGCCAGTAAACTGTGGGATCGGGGGGCGTGTCATGTTGGTAGTGATGAAGGCGCAGGCAACGCAGGAGGAGATCCAGGCGGTCTGCGACCATATCGAACAGTTGGGATTCCGTCCCCATCCCCTGCCCGGGGCGCAACGGACCGCGATCGGCATCACCGGCAACCAGGGCGAGGTGAACCGCGGCAACCTGGAATCGCTTTCCGGCGTCGCAGAAGTCATCCGCGTTTCCAAAGCCTACAAACTCGCCAGTCGCGATGTGAAAGAAGAAGACACCGTGGTGCGTTTTGCCACGGGCGCGAGCATTGGCGGCCGCGATCTGGCCGTGATCGCCGGCCCGTGCTCCATTGAGAGCCGCGAACAGGCCTTTGCCATTGCGGAACAGGTGGCCGCGGCAGGCGCACAGTTTTTCCGCGGCGGCGCCTACAAGCCGCGCACTTCGCCATACGCGTTTCAGGGGCTAGGCCTCGAAGCGTTGAAGATCATGTCCGAAGTCAGAGATAGATTCGGATTGCGCATCGTGACCGAGGCCCTCGACACCGAGACGCTGGACCTGGTGGCGGAGTGGGCCGACGTGATCCAGATCGGCGCGCGCAACATGCAGAACTTCTCGCTGCTCAAAAAGGCGGGCCGTCTGCGCAAGCCGGTGCTCATCAAGCGCGGCATGAGCGCCACGCTCGAAGAGTTTCTGATGGCCGCCGAGTACGTGATGAGCGAGGGCAATTACGAGGTGATTTTGTGTGAGCGCGGCGTGCGCACATTTTCAGACCATGCCCGCAACACGCTCGACCTCAGCATTGTGCCCGCCCTGCAGCACGTGAGCCATTTGCCGATCCTGGTCGATCCCAGCCACGGCACCGGACGCCGCGACAGCGTGCTGCCCATGGCGCGGGCCGGGATTGCCGCGGGCGCCGATGGGCTGATCGTCGAGGTGCACAATCATCCCGAGAACGCGGTCTCCGACGGCCCGCAGTCGTTGTATCCCGCGCAGTTTGCCACGATGATGAACGAGATCGAACAGATTGCGCCGATTGTCGGCCGCAACCTCGCGCGAGGCGCAGCAGTGCTTCGTGAAAGGGCATGACCGGGGAACCCACACAGTGTGTGGGTCGCGTGCCGAAAAATGCCGCAATGATGATTGAGGGGCTTTCGCCCCTGAGGCATGATTTTCAAGTGAACAGTACGCGTGAATCGAGAATCTCGCCGACGGCTCGTCTCGCTGCCTTGCTGTTCGCGCTCTTCCTCACCGGCTGCCGGCCGCACGATTTTCCGCAATACCCATCCAACTACCGCGAATACGCTTATGTGACCAACGGCGGCAGCGACACCGTGACCGTGCTGGACGTGGTCGACGTCCGCGTGGACCGCGAGCTTCCGGTGGGACAGCATCCCGTGGCTGTGGCCACCAGCCCAACGCGCAACGAAATCTATGTGGTGAACGCAGGCGCAGCGGGCGCCAACGGCTCCATTTCCGTGATCGACGCCGAGCACAACACCGTGGTAGCGACGATCGGCGTGCACCGTCAGCCGCTGTCGATTGATTTGGACGCCGACGGCCAGCGCGCGTACGTCGCGAACTCCGGATCGAATTCGATCTCCGTCATCGACCTGAAGACGCGACGCGAACTTGCACAGTTTGGCACGGGCGAGCTGCCCGTGGCAGCGCGTCTGGCGCCGGATGGCAAAACGCTTGTCGTCGCGAACCAGCAGGACAACTCCGTGACGGTGATGGATCCCGCGGACGGCCATGTGCGAGCCGTGTTTGCAGGCTGCCCCGGAGCGGCCAGTCCGGTAATTCTCACGGATTCATCGAAGGCGTTCGTGGCCTGTTCAGCCGGGCACCAGGTGATGGTGATTGCGCTCGAGAATTCCAAGACTCGGCCCAATCAGCCGGATCAATTGGAAGCGCTGATGGATGTGGGTCGCGCGCCGGTGGACTTGGCGTTGAAGCCCGATGGCGGCGAAATCTTCGTGGCGAATTCTCTTTCCGATTCGGTGAGCGAGATCTACAACACCACCGACGAGGTGGCCGACACCTACATGATCGGCGCCGACCCGGTCCGTGGCCTGGTTTCGCGCGACAACGCGTTGCTGTATGTGGCCGACCAGCGCTCCCAGGAAGTCACCGTGTATTCCATTGACGACGGCAGGCGCGTTGCCCCGTCGCTGCACGTGGGTGACGGACCGGCCGCCATGGCCTTCTCCGCTGCCGGCCATTTGCTGTTTGTGGTCGACCGCCTTTCGGGCGACGTAGCCGTGGTGCGCACCGCAAGCCAGTCGCTGTTCACCTTGCTCCCCGCAGGCCGCGACCCCAACGCCATCGTGGACAAGGCGTTCAAAACTCAGTGAACAGTCGACAGTGAACAGATTTTCCCCTGAATTGCGGGGCCTACGCATCCTCCAGTTTGTTTCGCGTTCTGGCCCTGAAGGCGCCATACACCACCACTCCCAGCCAGAAGATGTCGATCGCCGTGATCACAGCGCGTTCAAATTGAACCGTTCTTCCGGGGTCGTAATCCGGGCTTATAAATTCAGGGAACAGGGGTCCATTAAGAACCGCCGCGATCAAAGCCACAATCGAGATCGCGACCAGCGCCCCGCGATGGTTCTTTCGCGGGTAGGGTGCCGTTACCGTTTCGATGGGAGCCGTCCTGCGAAACCACAACCAGAACCAGAGCACGAGCACCGCGGCGCCAAACACCGTACTGCCGTGTTGGATCACCCGCACATACTCCATCGATCCGTACACGGGCAACAGAACCGTGCGGTGCAGGAACTGCCAATGTTGGTAGGGCCAGAAATTCTGGTGCGTGAACGAATCCCACAGAATATGGGTCGCTACTCCGATCAGGATGGCCAGCAGCACCAGCGCGAACTCCAAAAAATTCCTCACCGGCAGCGCCGCCGGGCCAAGCCGAATCCGCCGCCGCACGCTCTCAGGCAGCCATGTATAGAGCGGGTCTTTTGCATAAACGTGGAACAGCCACAGCACAATGAACGCCGCGGGCAAATCAAAGGCAAACGCCCCGGCTAAGGTATGACCGAATCCTCCCTCGGGCGCGAAGTGAAGAAAGTACTCAAAATCGGGCGCCATGCAGCCAATCACCAATGCAGACGGATCCAGGCGCATGCGCAGAAATGGAATCGCGGCAGCAGGGTGCGACAGGGTGAATGGCATTCATACCATTATCAGCGCGGATGGCCGGGGCTTCCGCCCGGATTCAGAGAAGCAATGCTTTAATTTTCCCCGCCGTCCTCGTCGTGGTCCTTGCCGTCATTCTCCGGGTCGTAACGGGCTTTGGCTTAGTTATTCATGAGTTAGTACTCATTGGGTACTTACTGTCGACCATTGTCCGCTCGTAACGTAGCTTTCCTCACACTCTCTCGTCTTTGTCCTTGAATTCAGCGAATTCCGAGCTAAGCTCCAGGCACTGCCCAAAGTTCGCGTAGCGGATATCGAGGTTCTCCTCGACGGCACGCCGGAAACTGCGGGGAAAGCGGGTTGGGACGGGATATTGCGAGTCACGCAGGATGGATACCGGATGAGTAACCCTAAGCCGTCACGCGCTCTGCGTTTACTGATTAAAAACTCCGAAGCGAGCAAAATGTCGCCGGCAGCAGCCGCCCAAATGGCTCAAGCCGGACAAGCAGACACGCCGCAAGAGATGACTCGACTGATAGAGACAGGGCAAGCATCGAAGACAGGAATCATTACGAGCCCCGAAGGCGCGGAGGTCTATATTGACGGGAACAAAGCGGGCCTGACGCCCCTGGAGTTTGTTCTGATAAAGCGGGACACTCCCCGCGTCCTCATCATCAAGCTGTCGGGCTATAAGACAGTCGAGAAGACGCTGGCCCCCGATGGGAAGAACATTCTGATAGCTTCTTCTCTAGAAAAAGAACAATAACCTGGGGAGATTGCCGCCACCGGATTCCGGCTCGTCCGTTCGTGGAGGAGTTGCTCTTGCTGAGGCCCATCCGGGAAGCTGTCAAAGAGCCTGTGGATTCAAACTGACCGGCTACCCGATTTCCCAACTTCGCCGCTACCGGAAGTGTGCACTTTAGGCTTCTCGACGGGGGACGCCTTTGTGATCGACCACTTCGGCTGCTGATCTCTGCCGATCCAATTGCGCTCCGTGTGAGACGAAGAGCGGAAATTTCCGCTCACCAGGACGCACCTTTCTGTAGGCGGTGCTCCGCAGATCGGACACTCAAAATCGAGCGAAGGATCATACCCGGCCATTCCAGTCTTTTACCGCTATTCGGTCAGCCGATGATGTTCAATTCTGAACATTCCGGAGGGTGGCGCGGATCCTTGCAGACTCGTCCCCTGTCGTGGTGAGCTTGCTTTCTGAAGGTCTGGGCCGCGCGCCAAGCATTCATCTGAGGTAAATGCCTAATAAATCAATCGCCGGCAAGAGCTGTAATTGGAATGAAGCCGCTTGACGTCTGCTGGACTGCAGAAATGAGGTTCATTCGATGGCCGCTCTCGGGCGCGCATTCAACCGTCCGATCCGGAAACTCGTTATAGATCCGCCCGTCAAGCGTTCGTCCTGTTAAGTGTTTTCGAGCCCCGCCCCACTGTTTGAAGAAGAACTTTACCCGACTCTTGCCCAAAGCCGCAGACGGGTTCTGCATCCGTGACATGGGTCACATCCTGCAATGCGCGTCTCATCATATTCTCACGGAACACGAGGTAGGACTGCACTATAGGCTTCCCTCCAGCGGTCCCCAGACTGCCATGAAAGCTCCTCAACCAGCGAGGGGCTTTCGTGTTTCAGGGCTTCCCCAAAGCCGCAAATAAGCGAACTCCCCTAAAAGCAGGAGCTTCGCGTGAGCCTGATGAGAAAGGTATATTGCTGCCGGACATTTGCGTTGATTCCACATAAGTTATTGGAAATTTAGGCCTTAGTAAAAGCAAAAATCGCAAAAATTCGCCTGACACCGCTCACCGGGCAGACTCCTCACGATAGGGCATCATTTCCCGGGGGTCTGCAAAGGCGCCGGCGCGTCCGCCGGCGGCGCGGGCGCGGGCGGCACTTTGGGGCCGAGCAGAACGCCGTCGTCCAGCGAGGCCGCGACGAGGCGGTCGCCGGCTACGCGGATGAGGGAGATCTGATAGCCGGTCGGCCACCAGACCCAGGTCATGGTCCTCGGGTCGATGGCATAAACCTCATCTGTGGTCCGCGAGCTGACCAGGACTCGTTTCGAAGCCGGGTCGTAGCTGAGATCGTCGACATCGCGTAAGGGAAGGCGAATGATATACATCCAGGTCTTGCCCAGGTTGCGCGTGAAGTAGACGCCTTCGCGCGCGCCCAGCCAGAGCGTGCCGTCGGGCGAGAAGACGACGCGGTGAATGTGGGTGAGCATGGTGGGGAGCCCCAAAGGGAACCAGGACTGGCCGGCATCGCTGGAGATGACCGCACTGTCGTCGCGCGCCGCGACCATGTCGTTGCCGTGCGCGGTGACGGAGCGATAGTCGCCGAAGCCCATCACCGGGCCGCCCTGCCACGTCGCGCCCTGATCGTGGCTGGTGAGCAGCCCGTAGTTGGTGGCCGCAACCCACACGTCGCCGGAGACGTCGAGCGCGTTGACGAGGCTTTCGAACTGCACGACCGGCGCCTTCACCGCTTTTTCAATGTTGACCTTGGTGCCACGATGGATTTCTGTCGAGGTCTTGAGCATCGTGTTGGCGATGTTGTTGCGCGGCTGCCAGGTCGATGCGGCTGCTGAAGGGTCAGCGGCAGCGGGTTCGTCGGCCGGTTGGATTTCTGCATTCCCCGGTCCCGAAGTGCGAGGGACCGGGGGCATCCCCGCATTGCTTGCGGAGACGGGAGGATCGCCGCTGCCGAGAACAAAAATGCCGTGGCTGGTTCCGGCCACGATGGCTCCATCTTTGGTTTCGGCCAGAGCAAACACGTCACGCCCTTCGAGTCCGGCGCCCAACTGCTCCCAGTGCGCGCCGGCATCGACGGAACGGAACACGCCGCCGAATTGCTTGTCGTTGACCACGCCGGCGTAGAGATGAGTGGGATCGTTGCGGTCGACGAGCAGGGCCGCGATCTTGCGCTCGGAGATGCCCCGGTTGGAAGGCGCAAAGGTGACGCCCGCGTCGCTGCTGGTGAGGACGCCGCCGCGATCGGTGGCGAGCAGCACGCGATTGGAGTTGCCGGGATCGACATAGACGTCGTTGACGATTACGTTGGAGTCCGTCATGAGCGTGAAGGTCTTGCCGCCGTTGACGGTTTTGTAGAGGCCCTCGGTGGTTCCGGCGTAGACCACCTGGCGGCTTTCGGGATCCTGCATGAGAACGCGCGTGCGCCGCGCCTCGGTGGGAATGCCTTGAATCTTGTGGAAGAGGGCGCCGGCGTTTTCGCTTTTGTAAATGCCGCTGCAGGCGCTCAGATACACGGCGTGCGGGTGTTCGGGATCGACGATGATGGAAAAAACGTCGGAGTCCTCGATGATTCCCTGCTTGATATTGCTCCAGGTCTCGCCGCCATCGGTGGTCTTCCAGGGCAGGTGCCAGGTTCCCGCGTAGACGGTGCCGGGATCTGCGGGATCGACGGCCAGAGATTCAATTTCGTGGATCTCGTGACTGCCCGGCGGGCTGATCTGGGTCCAGGTTGCGCCGGAATCGCTGGAGCGATAAACGCCCTGGTAGGTTCCTGCAAAAAGAATGTGCGGATCGGAGGGCGCCTGGACGAGGGCTTGCACCGGCTGGCCTTTGAAGAGCGCGGTTTCATGCCAGGTGCGGCCGGCATCATGGCTGATCCACAGGCCGCCGTCGTTGGTGTTTTTCCACGCGCCCACATAGAGCGTAGAGGGATGGGCGGAATCGACCACAATGCTGTCGAGGACGAAGCCGTCGCCGCGGTCGAGCTTGGCCAGGCGATGCCAGGTTGCGCCTTCATCGAAGGATTCGTAGAGCCAACTGTTGGTGGTGCCGAGATAAAGATGATTGGGCTCGCCGGGCACGGAGGCAAAGGCGCGCGCATCGCCTCCGTCGGGACCGACGACGGTGAATGTGGCTTGCGCATGCAGAGCCGGAAGGCAGAACAGGCACAGAAAAAGAGAAACGAGCTGGATCGGAATACCAAGCTGGCGCAACTTCAAAGGAAAAGACCGCAAGCGGATCATTTAGACAGAGAACTCCCGAGGTTCTCTATCCAGAATAGACAAAAACAGGGGGCAATAGCGAAACGGGGCGGCTATGGCGGGCATAAATGCGCACAATTCGCCACCTCGGACAAGCAGTGCAACCGCAGGTTCCCGTTCGACTTGGATCGTGCGAAACGCAAAGGCAAAAGCAACCGCAGGTCCTTCGACTCGTCCCGGCACGCCGGGACTCGCTCAGGATGACAGCGATTTTTTATTGCGATTCTTAGAGGACAGGACGCTAGCCGACGTTCAGGGTCTTCATGAGGCTGCGCGGCTCGTGCTGGATCTTTTCCTGGAGAAGATTAATCGCGTAGATGAGCTGCTCGGGCCGCGGCGGACAGCCGGGAACATAAACGTCAACGGGCACGACCTGATTGACGCCCTGCAACAGGGCATAGTTGTTAAAGACGCCGCCCGAAGTGGCGCAAGCGCCCATGGAAATGACCCATTTGGGCTCGGGCATCTGGTCGTAGAGACGGCGGAGGACGGGAGCCATTTTTTGCGCGACGCGCCCGGCCACGATCATCAGATCAGACTGGCGCGGGGAGGGCCGGAAGACCTCGGCGCCGAAGCGCGCGATATCGAAGCGCGCCGCGCCCATGGACATCATTTCAATAGCGCAGCAGGCCAGCCCGAAGGTCATAGGCCACACTGAGCTCTTGCGCACCCAATTGACTGCGAAATCGAGCGTAGTGAGAAAAACGCCTTCCGGCTGCTCGTAGCCGTAGCTAGCTTCTCTCACCTTGAGACGGTTTTTTGCGCTGCTATCGAGCGCTCCGAACAGATAGCGATCACGCTCTACGGAGGACGCCATAGTTCAAGTATAGCGTGGGACGTGATTCGGGGTTCGGGGGGTGGCCGGAGTGAAGGGAGTGAAAGGAGTGAAAGGAGTGAAAAGAGTGAATTTTCCCGGCTGGGGCCTGGAATCCATCAAAAGGCAATCAAGCTTTGGGCAAAACTTGCGTTATTCTTGCGCCTTTATGAAAATGATACGAAAGCACAGTCCAGCTTTCTATATGATCTCTCCGATGGCCGCTTGCGGTCCTCCGGCTGTCTGAAAAGTGTGCCGTGCTCTTGGCTCGCCCGAGCCGGGAGCCGACAACCGACAACGCATGCAGCGCTCTCGCGCCTGAACGATTTTGGGAGTGAAAACTTGATGTGCCGCAAATGGCTCAAAATGTTGATTTTCCTTGCACTGGTTGGGATTCCCGCGTGGACCTTTGCGCAGACAGCAGTAGCAACTCCAGCGGCGCAGGCGCCAGCGACACAAGCGCAGATCGCGGCACTGCAGCAGGCCGTCCAAAACGCGCAGATGTCCGGCGACAACGCGTGGATGCTGACCTCGGCAGCGCTGGTTCTGCTGATGACGGGGCCGGGCTTGGCGCTCTTTTATGGCGGCCTGGTGCGCAGGAAGAACATTCTCGGCACGATGATGCAGAGTTTCGCCATGATGGGTCTGGTGAGCATTCTGTGGGCGCTGGTGGGCTACTCGCTGGCCTTCGGCCACGGCAGCATGTTCATTGGCGGGTTTGAGCACGTGTTCCTGCGCGGGGTCACGCTGACTCCGAATACCGATTATGCGGCCACGATTCCCGAGCAGACGTACATGATCTACCAGCTGATGTTCGCTATCATCACGCCGGCGCTGATCACGGGAGCGTTTGCAGAGCGCATGAAGTTCAGTTCGATGGCGGTGTTTCTCTCGCTGTGGTCGCTGCTCGTCTACTGCCCGATGGCACACATGGTGTGGGGCGTGGGCGGACTGCTGAACGCGACGGGCGGGCACATTCCCAGCCTGGATTTCGCCGGCGGCACGGTAGTGCATATCACCAGCGGCGTTTCGGCGCTGATTTGCGCGCTTTACCTGGGCAAACGCATTGGCTACCCGCACACGGCCATGCCGCCGCATTCCATGGTGCTGAGCTTTATTGGCGCGTGCCTGCTGTGGGTGGGCTGGTTCGGCTTTAACGCCGGCAGTGCGCTGGCAGCGAGTCCGCTGGCCACAAGCGCCTTTGTGAACACACACTTCGCCACGGCTGCGGCGGCTTTGGGATGGACGATTTTTGAGTGGTTCCACAATGGCAAGCCGACGGCCCTGGGCGCTATTTCCGGCGCGGTTGCCGGGCTGGTAGCCATTACGCCGGCCTCGGGCTTTGTGCAGCCCATGTCGGCGCTGCTTACCGGCCTTGCGGCAGGGTTTGTCTGCTCCTTGATGGTGTTCGGGGTGAAGTCGTTCTTCGGCTACGACGACTCGCTGGACGCGTTCGGCGTGCACGGAGCGGGTGGCACCCTGGGCGCGTTGCTGACGGGCGTGTTCGCCGCGAGCGTCATCAATCCGATCTACGGAAAGGACGCAGCGGGAAACAACATTCCCACGGGCGCCATCGACGGGCATTGGGGCCAGATCCTCAACCAGCTCGCGGGCGTGGGCGTGGCGTGGGGAATTTCCATCGTCGGCACATTGATTCTGCTCTTCGTTGTGGATAAGATCATGGGACTGCGCGTGACTCCCGAGCAGGAGCAGGCGGGTCTGGATCTCTCGCAGCACGGGGAAGAGGGCTACGATTTCAACAGCTAGCTGCTAGCTACTAGCTTCTATCTCCTAGCCTCTTCGTGTTGGATTGGGCGCTTTTCGTTCCGGCAAAAGAAAGCTGGAAGCCAGGGGCTAGAAGCAATTTTTGGGAAACACGGGCGGCAAACGACCCGCCCGGCCTGTTACGCTATCGAACGAGGAATTTCTGCATATGTTGAAGATTGAAGCTGTATTACAACCTTCAAAGCTGGATGCGGTGAAGGATGCACTGCTGGAAGCCGGCATTGAAGGTATGACGATTCTTGAGGCGCGCGGCCACGGCCGCCAGAAGGGCCATACGGAGTTTTACCGCGGCCGTGAGTATACCGTGGATCTTCTGCCCAAGGTGAAGATCGAGATGGTGATTCACGACAATCTGAAAGAAAAGGCGATCCAGGCCATTGTGGGGGCCGCGCGGACCGGCCGCATTGGCGACGGCAAGATCTTTATCAGCCGCGTCGACGAAGCGATTCGCATCCGCAACGACGAGCGCGGCGAAAATGCGCTGTAAGCCTGCGAAAGATTCCGCCTGAAGCGAACCAGGGGCGCAGCTCACGCTGCGCCTTGCCTGTCTCGCGCTGTGCAGCGGCGCAGCCGGGCACGCGGCTTTCGCGACGGCTTTGAACCGAGCCAATGCTCCCAGCCGCCGGCTCTTGTTCTGAGAGCGCGCCGTGTTTTAGTGTGTTGATTTACGGCGTTTTAACCATTCGCAAAGGAAATACGCACATGATGCCCCGGTTCGTTTACCTTCTTGCCGCGACGCTCGGCGCTGCTTCAGTCCTGGCGGCGCAGGACACGCGTACTGTCATCGAGCCATTTTTCCCGCAGCTTTGCACCACCCTGGATGCGCAGTTGCAGACCCACGGACACACCCTGGCGCCGGAGGACGAGCAGAAGCTCGATACCGCGCGCATTCAAAAAGCTATCGATAGATGCGGCAAGGGCCGCGCCGTGTTACTGCACGTGAACGAGACCAACGACGCCTTTCTGAGCGGGCCGCTCGAACTGAAGCCCGAAGTGACGCTGATCGTGGGCCTGGGCGTGACACTTTATGCCTCGCGCGATCCTGCGGTTTTCGCGGTTTCGCCGGGCAGCTGCGGCATTGTGAGCCATGGAGGGGGTCGCGGTTGCAAGCCGCTGATTTCGGTGAACAGCGCGCGCGACGTAGCGATCATGGGTGACGGCACGATCGACGGCCGCGGCGGCGAAAAGATACTCGGCTCGCAGTACTCCTGGTGGGACCTTGCGCAGCAGGCACGCGACGGCGGCAGCCAGCAGGTGCCGCGGCTGATTGTGGCCAACGATTCCGACAACTTCACGCTTTATCGCATTACACTCAAGAATTCGCCCAATTTTCACGTGAGCTACAACCACGGCAACGGATTCACGGTGTGGGGCGTCAAGATCGATACGCCACACCGCGTGGCCGATTCGGCGCATCCGCTGTCGCGCAACACGGACGGCATCGATCCCGGCAATGGCACGAAGAACGTGACCATTACGCACAGCTTTATCCGCGACGGCGACGACAATATCGCCATCAAGGGCGGGCCGGGCGGGGCCACGAACATGACCATCAGCCACAATCACTTCTACTGGGGCCATGGCATGTCGATCGGCAGCGAAACCAATGGCGGCGTGAGCAAGATCCGGGTCTTCGATCTCTCGCTGGACGGCACCGACGCCGGCGTACGGATCAAGTCGAACGGCTCGCGCGGCGGCCTGACCGAGGACGTGGTCTACGACGATCTTTGCATTCGCAATTCGCCCAATCCCATCACGCTCGATACAGCGTATTCGGCGAACGGCCCGCTCGAGGGCAATTCTCCGCCGACCATGCGCGACATTACGCTGCACAATGTGCGGGTGAGTGGCGGCGGCAAGATCACCTTCAACGGCTACGGGCACGATTACCGGATCGCGGCGACGCTCAACGGCGTACAGATTACCGACCAGGCGACGTATACCTATCAGATGGATCACGCCGACGTGACGCTCGGTCCGGAGCCGACCAATTTGCAACTGCCCGCGGGCGAGGATGCGACGGTGAAGGGTACGCCGGCGGAGGGCAACCCAGCCTCGTGTGCGGACAAGTTTGTGCCGTTTCCGGAATGAGGCAGGGACCGAGGGAACAAGGGAACAAGAAAAACCGGAAAGCGCCCGCCTTAATGGCGAGCCGGGCCTTCGTTCAGCGGGACGCGTACCACAATCTTGTTTCCGGTCCTTACTACCATCCGCGAAAACGATTCGGCGCCCACGTTGGTGAGGGAGATGTACGTTGCATTGAGGGCCGTTACGTCGCCGCGCAGGGGCGCGTTGGGATCGGCGGGCATGGTGAAGCAGACGCGCACATCCGGGCGGCCGTCGCCGTCGAGATCGATCTCATCGCTCACGCGCGAGGGCAGCGCATCCGCGGGCTCAAACACAATCTGTACGAATGGTTCAATGCGCTCGAGCAAACGCGGCTGCACGGGCTGGTGAACCTCGATCCGGTACCCGTTGTGCTGGATCGTCCGGACGATCGTGCCGCCGCTGTAGGCGGCGTCGATGTGCAATCCTGCGTGGGCAACGGCGTTGCTGAAAGTTCCCATCAGGACGAACGGAACACAAACGGCGACGACCAGCATCAATGCTGCGCCGGTGTAAGCCAGAATGGCAAGAATGCGTGTGCGCATGTGGTGCTCCTTCATTTCCATGGCAACCAGTGGATCATCGTGGCGACGGAATTGGCCAGAACGCTGCCGCCAAACATCGTGGCCAGCGCCCAGGCGCCGTAAAGAAACAGCAGGCGGGCGCGTTCGGGTTTGACGGCCACCGGGGTTCCCTTGAGGTGCCACACGGCCGCGTCTTTTTTACAGGCGTCGACGCAGGCGCCGCACTTCATGCAATTGAGCAGTGTTTTCCCATCGCGAATGGATTCTTTGGAAAGTGCTACCGTGGGACAGCTTGTCTGGCACAGTGTGCAATCCACGCACTTCTCGCGGTTGAAGCGGATCTCGAAGAGGTTGATCTTGTTAAACAGCGATTGGAATGCGCCGAATGGGCAGAAAAACCCGCACTGCGTGCGCTTCCTGGTGAGAAAGGGGAGCACCACCACTAAGCCAATGAACAGTGCGACGAAGACGCCCATTTGGATCGCCGTTGTCAGGTTGCGAACCGCGGGAAACTCGGTAACGGCTTTGAACGGGCAGAGCCACATGCAGTAAACCGGCTCAAAGAACGCCGCCGAAGCCAGCACCACGAAGACCAGGATGGCCCAAGGGATGAGCCGTAGTTGAGCGCCGAAGCGGGAGATGAAGCGGTGCAGCCTGCGCCGTTTGGCAATGGCGGCAAATCCCTCCTCGATGCCACCGAAGAAACAGGCGTAGCTGCACCAGGCCTTACCCAAAACCAATGTCATGGCGAACCAGATGCCGATCATGATGGCGATGGAGTGGGGATTGCTCGCGGTGGGCAGGATCGACCCAGGGAAAATGATGGTGCGCGCGAACGCCGCAGGCAGAAGGAGCGACGGGGTCACCATGAAGCAGAAAGGCGTGTCGCCTGAGACCATGCGGCTGATGGGAATGCTCATGGTGCCGCGCTCGGCGATCAGGGCAGCGATGAAGCCAAAGGGGAATAGGAAGCCGAGCGCGACAAAAAAGATGCGCCGCCAGCGATAGGTTTCTCCGGTGCGCATCATCAGGAAGAAGAGGGAGGTCATGAAAAGGATGACCATCAGGGCGCCGATTTGTCGATCCCGGCCTGCTTGCCGGAACGAAGGCGTGAACATCAGCAGGGACCAGAGCGCGATGGGCAGCGTGAGCAGGATGGATCGGCCGACACCGCGAAAGGCCGGCGGCCGCACAAGAGCAGAGGAGCGACTAGCCATAGATTGTCCTCTCGATCAGAATGGAAACTCCGGAAAACCCATACCAGCAGGCCAGCAAAACAGCAACCATACGGGCAACGGTGACCACCGCCGGCGTCCGCTGCACAAATCCCATAGAGAGAAACGGCAAAAACCAGACCGCGGTACCGGCGAAGAAGCAGACGAAGAAGAGCAGCGCCGCGGACAAATGAGCAAGTTGCGCCGCGCGGACGCCAGCCACAAGAAACGGCGGACAAAGATTGATTCCCGTCAGGAAGCCGAGGGCCAGCGCTCCCGAGCGCTTCGGAACTGACGTTTCGCCGATTCGCACCAGCGCGCTAGTGGTTTTCGCTACAACGCATCGCCGGTGCGGCCAGCCCGCCGCATACACCACCAGAGCCGCTGCCAGCAGGACCTGGATTCCGCCCATCAGCCAGGAGCGCCCGGTCCATGCGTGCGGAATGGCGTGGGGAATCGCCGACCCCACAAGCCATACCGCGCATGCAAACACCAGATAGCCGGCCAGGCGCGCAGCCAGAAAAAGAAACAACTGGCGGCTATGACCCCGCACTCCCTGGGGCTGAACCAGCATCCACGGCACCACCACCGGCCCGCAGGTTGCCAGGCAGACAGGTCCCGTCGCGAGTCCGAGTACAAGCGCCTCTCCGGCGCTGGCCGAAAAAGAGAGTGCCGCCATCTCGCGTGCAGTGTACTCATCGCCTTGGCATTCTCCCGTGACTGGGGTCACGGTTTCGAGCGGCAGGAAATGACCTGCGGCATCTTTCCGCGCGGCGCGAAGCTCACAATAGTTTGAGGCGATGTTTGGGGCGCAGAGGGCAGGCGGCGCAAGAAAAACGGCGTTGTGCGCGGCGATTCTCAACCTGCGGCACGAAAACCTCCTCTCTTGGGCAAAGATCGCTTATTCTTGTAACAATTCCTTCTTGCTTCGGCAGGCCAAACAAACAACCCTATGAGTGCAGTCGTTTTGGCAGTGGACGATCTTCGGGAGCAGTATACGCGGGAGATGGCGCTGGTGCGCCAGACCTGCGATCGCACCGGAGACGGCACGGCGGCCATCCGGCGGCGCTCCGCGGTGGTAGACCGCATCCTGATCGAAATGTGGCGCCGGGCTTTTGCCGATTTGCCCGGGCAGAACCTGGCCCTGCTGGCGATGGGCGGCTATGGGCGCAAGGACCTCTTCCCCTATTCGGACATCGATGTGCTGTTCTCCTTTGCCGACGAGAAGACCGAGGAGCATTCGCGAGAAGCGGTGCGGGCGATCATCCAGGGCATGTGGGACATCGGCCTGCGCGCCAGCCCCAGCTCCCGCACCGTGAAGGAAGCGGGACGCTTCGATCCCGACAACCTGGAGTTCACGCTGGCCACGCTCGACCGGCGTTTTCTGGCCGGCCAGTTTCCGCTGTACCAGCAGCTTCACCAAGTCACCTTCCCCGGCCTGGTGCTGAGCGAATGGTCGACGATTACACAAAAGCTGGGCGAGATTGCCCGCACGCGGCACGCCAAGTTCGGCAATACCATCTTTCATCTGGAACCCAATTTGAAAGATTGTCCCGGAGGGTTGCGCGACTACCATCTCGCGGTGTGGTTCGCGGTGCTGTTCCATCTGAAAGAAACCAAGGAGTGGCCTCGGCAACGCGGCGGAGTTTTCCAGAGCGCGCGCGGCGACGCGGAAGCGGCATTCGACTTTCTGGCGGCGGCGCGATGCTTTCTGCATTTCCGGCACGGGCGCGACGACAACACGCTGGACTGGCAGTCGCAGGACGAGGCCGCGGCGCGATCGATCGGCTTGGAGACGCGGGGCACGGCCGATCCCTCCTACTGGATGCGCACCTATTACCGGCATGCGCGCGTGGTGTATCGGCGGGCAGCGTTGCTGATGGAACATCTGCCGGCGCCGGTGAGTTTCTACCGCCAGTTCCGGCGACGGCGCACGCCCATCGCGGGGACCGATTTCCTGCTGGATCAGGGCCGCATCGACATCCAGCCCGGCGCTCAGTTTAACGACACCGCGGCCATCCTGCGCATCTTCTCGCTGATGGCCACGCACGGCTACACGTTGTCGCAGGCCGCCGAGGATCGTATTACGGACGCGTTGCCGGTGCTGGCGATCTCGATTCCCGAGGGGCCTTACCTGTGGAATGCTCTGCGCGAAGTGCTGCTAGGGCCGCACGCTGCGCATGCCCTGCGGACCATGCACGCCCTGGGAGTTCTGGAGATGCTGATTCCGGAGTTCCACGGCATCGATGCGCTGGTGATCCGCGACAGCTATCACCGCTACACCGTGGACGAGCACACGTTTCTGACCATCGACAACGTGCACGGATTGCGCCAGCCGGGACACGACTACGAGCAGCGGCTGGCACAGCTGCTGCCGGAGATCGATCGGATGGATTTGTTTTTGCTGGCGCTGCTGCTGCACGACACGGGCAAGGCGCGGCGCACCGGCGAGCATGCGGCGCAAAGCGTGGAGTTGGCTGACAGTTTCCTGGCCCGCCTGGACTTCGATGCCGAAGAGAAGGAGATGATTCTGAAGCTCATCCGGCTGCATCTGGAGATGTCGGTGGCCATGCGCAGAGACATCTTCGACCTGGACAACGTGAAGGCGTTCTCAGAGAAAATCGGCAGCCCGCAACTGCTGAAGATGCTGACCCTGATGACCTTTGCTGACATCAAGGCGGTGAATCCCGACGCACTGACGCCATGGAAGGCCGAGAACTTGTGGCAGTTCTACATGTCCACATCGAACTTCATGGATCGCTCGGTGGACGAGTCGCGCTACCACGCCGCGATCGATCCCACCCTGCTCAATCGCATCCGCTCGATGGTTCAACCAGCGCAGCACGACGCGCTGAAGCAATTCCTGGAAGGACTGCCGCAGCGCTACCTGCAAACGCGCTTGCCCGAGCAGATTCGCCATCACTTCCAGATGGCCCTGAATCTCGGCCAGAACCCGGTGCAGCTGGACCTGCGGCCCAACCGGCAACTCTTCGACCTGACCGTGATTACACGCGACCGCTCGCGCTTGTTTGCCGACGTGGCCGGAGTTCTGGCGTCGTGGGGCATGAACATCGTGCGCGCGGGAGCATACTCGAACGATGCCGGCGTCATCGTCGACAGCTTCCATTTCTCCGATGTATTCCGGACCATCGAGCTGAACCCCAGCGAGAAGGAACGCTTTCTTGCCAACGTTCATGACGTGGTGGCGCAAAAGCTCTCGGTGCAACAACTGCTGGACGCGCGCCGCCACCTGAATCATCCCGCCGATCTCAAGGTGGAGGTGCCGACGAAGCTGGAATTCGACAACGAGGCCTCCAGTCACTCCACGCTTCTGCAGGTGATCGCGCAGGACCTTCCGGGCCTGCTGCGCCAGATCGCGCTTACGCTCAGCTCGCATCAGTGCAACATCAAGATCGCGCTCATCGACACGGAAGGCGAGACCGCGATTGACGTGTTCTATCTGACCAGCCGCGAGGAAAAGCTGACCACGGATGCGCAGGAGAACCTGGGCAAAGACCTGACCGCCGCTCTCGAAGCCATGCGGGCGCCGGCGTAGAGCGGTACGCAATTCACGCTGGAAAACTGGCAGCAGCTTGGTGCGATTGAAAAGCCATTCTTTTTCAGATACTTGATGGTGTTTCGCCGATTGGGAATGCAGTTCTGTCTTTATTCCCCGTTTTAGGGGATAAGTTATCTCCTTTTACGGGCGATAAAATAGATGGTAAAATAGGGTAGGAGTAGCAATCATGAATCGAAGCCCGCGTCGAGCCCGCATTCACGCCAGTACCAGAACTTCCGGAGTCGCGGAGCGCACCCCCAATCGAGTCAAGCTCTCCACGACGGTTGCCGCGGAAAACCTGGCCTATTTGGGCGCTCTGGTCAACGCCGGCCGAACAGGGTCGATCGCGGAAGCGGTCGATCTTGCAATTGCCCGGCTTCGTCGCGAGGAAAACCGCGCGCGTCTAGAACGCGCTACGGCAGCATACTTTGAAGGGCTCCCGGCGGACGCACACACTGAGGAACGTGAATTGGCACGCCAACTTCACGCTTCAACAGCCACTCTGGATTTTGACCGTGAGCTCTGAAGCCAAGCCGCGTCGCGGAGAGATCTGGCGCGCCGTCCTCGGCGACGGCAAGAAGCATGCGGTCGTCATCATTTCACTCGACGCTAGAAATCTCAGCGAGCGGGCATCCTCAGTATTGGTGGTTCCGTTTGGCAGTTATGGTATCGGGGGCCCCACCGTGGTACGCATGGAGCCCGGCGAAACGGGATTGCCGGAACCCTCTTTTCTAAAGGCTCATTTCATCCAGGTACTGCCAAAGGAGCGGCTTTTCGATCGGCTGCCTCGGTCGTTATCTACTAAGCAACTGCGCGCCTTGGTCGCGTGTATTCTGCGTGCTGTAGATCCAGACGCTCCCTACGAGCCCTGATCAGGAGCGCTATCACTCCATCACTCTGGAATTCTGTCCGCAGCAGGAAAAACGCCGGCAGTCTAGGCCGAATCCTTGCGCACGAGATACTCGTCGACCAGCACCGAGGCGAGCACGGCCGTGGGGATGGCGACCAATGCGCCGACCACCCCTTCGACCGCGGAACCGAGCAGCAACGCGACCAGGATGGCCAGTGCGGGCAGGTGGACGCGGTTCTTCATGATGCGGGGAATGAGCAAGGAATTTTCGACTTGAAGATAGATGAGAAAGAAGATGGCCACCCCGAGCACGCGGCCCCAGGAGTCGATGGCCGCCACCAGAAGCGCGAGCACGATGGAAACGGCCGCGCCCAGCACGGGAATGATATTGAGCAGGCCGGTGAGTACGCCGAGGCCGTAAGCGTAGCGGATATCGAGTGAGAGATAGAGGATGGTGCTGGCCAGTCCCAGGATGAGCATGAGGCTGGCCTGGCCAATAAGCCACTTTTCCATGCGCCCGGCGGCGCGTTGCAATGTGGCGTCGAGACGGTGGCGGGGCCGCGGAGGAAAAAACGAGAGAAACCAGCGGTACGCTTCGTCGCCTTCGAGGATGAGATAGAGCGTAAGCACGAATCCGGCGCCAATCTGAACCAGCGCGCCGGCCCAGTTGGTGAGCGAGAGCAGCAACCCGGCGGCGGCATTGCTGACGGAGCCCTGAATCGAGGAGATGAGTTCAGCGGAGTTCAGGCCGCCCACGAAGGGAATTTGCTTGAACCGGGCCAGCAGCGCGGGAAGGCGAGTAGGTAATTCGCCGTTGAGGGACTGCAGATCGCGAATAACGGGCGGCAGAGCGAGAAACCCGAAGGCGGTGAGCGCGCCGGCCACAATGAGCAAAAGGAAAAAGATGGCCGTGGCGCCATGGAATGGTTGCCACCGGCCAAAGCGCAGCCGCGAGGTAGCGCGCACCACCGGTGAGAGCACGACGGCGAAGAGTGTGGAAACATAGAGCAGGACCAGGACACCGCGCAACAGCCACGCGACGTAGATGGCAAAGGCAAATGCGAAAGCAAAGACAATGTAGCCGCGAATGCTTTGCGCGGAGTTTGGCGCGGGTTGAGTCATACGAGGCAATCCTTGCGAAACGAAAGCGGAGCTAGAGGAGTTAGCGGGGTTAGCGGCGCTAGACGGTTATAACCACGCTAACACCGCCAACTCCGCTAACGCCGCTTGTCTTCACTGGCCTCCTGTGATGATCGAGCCGAGGATGCCGCCGACCAGTCCGGCGCCGCCCGCCTGCGCCGCCTGAGGCTTGGGCAAATACTCGTAGATCTGGTGGGCAAGACGTGAGATGGGAAGCGTCTGCAGCCAGACTGCGCCGGGGCCGACCATTTGCGCGAGAAAGAGGCCATCGGCGCCAAAGATCATGTTCTTGATGCCGGGAACCATGGTGATCTGGAAGCCGACTGAGGCCTGGAAAGCGCCGACGTGGCCCGGATGCACGCGCAGGACTTCGCCGGGCGCGAGATTTTTCTGGACGAGCTCGCCGGAGAGCTCAAGCCAGGCCGTGCCCATGCCGCCAACGCGCTGCAGCAGGAATCCGTCGCCGCCAAAGATGCCCGCGCCGAGCGATTGCTGGAAGCCCAACGTGATGGTGACCTGCGGCGTGGCGCAGAGAAAGCCGTGACGGTGCACCAGGTACTCCTGCCCCTGGCCGAGCTCGACGGGCACAATGTGGCCGGGGACTTTGGTGGCGAAGGAAACCGAGCCGGGATACTGGACGGCGCGGTATTCGGTCATGAAGATGCTGGCGCCGGCAGCAGCACGCTTGAGGACGCCGAAGAAGCCGCCACCCCCGCCCATTTGCGTGTGCGTTGTCATCCCGATGGATGCGGTCATCCACGAGAGCTCGCCGCTCTCAGAAAACACACTCTCATCGGGATTGAGGTCCACTTCGAGAACCGGCATGGTGGTGCCAAGGATGCGGGTTTGCATGAGCGATGCCTCCTGTTCAGGATCAGTGTATCGAAGGCAGGGACCGAGGGAGCAAGGGAGCAAGGGAGCGAAAAGGCAGGGGCTGCGGGACTACGGGACTGCGGTCATTGCTCGCCGCGGTGCGCGATGATTGAATCCTTAATGCGGTCGTAGACGTCGCTGGGAAGCACGCCGTGATCGACAAGGTCCAGCTTGGTCCGGTAGGGGCGGAAGCGGACGATGCGGTCGGCCCAGCTGGAGGTCATACCGGGGATCTTGAGGAGCTGTTCCATGCTGGCGTGATTGATGTCGATGCGCGCCGCGGGTGGTGGTGCGGGTTTGGATTTTGGCGCGGTTTGCGGCGCGCCCGACTGCGCAAGGCCCGGGACGGCGCGCAAGCCCTCGGCCAACCCAAGGATCAGAATTGCAGCCAAGAACACAGTGAACAGCTTGCGGAGTTGCACGCAACCATTCTCCGCCTGCTCATGGGCCGGCGGCAAGAAAAGGATTTGACAGCGCGGGGGATTTACACGTAGTTTGGAAATAGATGCAGAGCCCCCGCCATCATGGCCACCACCATCATCATGGGACATCCATGCCGGCGGACTGCCATGGCCTGAAGTAAACGGCCAGAGAGATCAGAAAGAAGTACACGAGCCCGCCGGCGAAGACGCTGGTGGGCTTTTTCATGTGCAAACAAGAACCTGAAGGGAAACGGGAACGAAAATGAACAATCTACCGACAATCGATTTTGAGAAGATGGATGGCCTGGTGCCGGGGATCGTGCAGGACGCGCGCACCGGCGAGGTGCTGATGTTGGGTTTTCTGAACGCGACCAGCTACGCGAAGACCCAGGAGTGCGGATTTGTGACCTTCTGGAGCCGTACGCGCCAGAAGCTGTGGATGAAGGGCGAGACCAGCGGCAACCGGCTGCGCGTGATCTCGGCTGCGACCGACTGCGACAATGATGCGCTGCTGTTTCGCGTGGAAGTGGAAGGTGACGGGCTGGTGTGCCACGAGGGCACAGTGAGCTGCTTTACGAAGCCGATCGCCGTCAACGCGGAGGTGAGCCGTGGCTAACAAACTGAGACTGGGAATTCCCAAAGGCAGTTTGCAGGACGCGACCATTGCGCTCTTCAAGCGCGCGGGATGGAACATTTATGCCGACGGCCGCTCCTATTTTCCGTCGGTCGACGACACCGAGATTGAGTGTATGCTGATTCGCGCGCAGGAGATGGCGCGCTACGTGGATCACGGCGTGCTGGACGCGGGATTGACGGGCATCGACTGGGTGGTGGAGAGCGGACTGGACGTGGCGAGCGTGACCACGCTGACCTATGCCAAGCAGAGCCGGCGCAAGGTGCGCTGGGTGCTGGCGGTGCCGGAGTCAAGCAGCTACGAGAAGGCCGAGGATCTGGAAGGCAAGATTATTGCCACTGAGCTGGTGGAAACTAGCAAACGCTATTTTGCCGCGAAGGGCGTGAACGTGAAGGTGGAGTTCAGTTGGGGCGCGACGGAAGTGAAGCCGCCCATGCTGGCCGACGCGATTGTGGAAGTGACGGAGACGGGCAGTTCGCTGAAGGCCAACCATCTGAAGATTATCGACACGGTGATGGAGAGCGAGACGCACCTGATCGCGAGCAAGGCCGCACTGGCTGACGCGTGGAAGCGGCAGAAGATCGACCAGATTGCAACCATGCTGCGAGGCGCGATTGACGCGCAGGCACAGGTGGGGCTGATGCTGAACGTGAAGCGCGCGGACCTGGAAGCGGTGCTGGCGGTGCTGCCGGCCCTGAATTCGCCGACGGTTTCGCAGTTGAGCGATTCCGAGTGGGTGGCCGTGAACACGATCCTCGAAGAGCGCGTGGCGCGCGACGTGATTCCACGGCTGAAAGCGGCGGGCGGGGCCGGCATCGTGGAATATCCGCTGAATAAAGTGGTTCTGTAAGCGAGAGTGCGATGAAGCTGATCCGGACGAAAGGACGAGGAGCGCAGGCCGCGGCAGAAACGCTGGCGGCGCTGGAACGGCGTGGCGGCGCGGCGCTGGACGCGGTGTTGCCCGCGGTCAGGCGCATCGTCGGCGACGTGCGCAAGCGCGGCGATCGCGCGCTGCTGCGCTATGCGGCTGAGTTCGACGGGCTGAGCGGGCCGAATGCCGTGCGCGTGACGCCGGAGGAGATGGCTGCGGCGTGGAAGGCGCTCGATCCTGCTTTGCGCGACGCATTGCGCACGGCGGCCGCGCAGATTCGTGGATTTGCCAAACGGCAGATGCCGAAATCGTGGATGTCGAAATCCGGAAAAGGCGCGCCGCTGCGGGGCCTGAAGACCGGCCAGCTTGTGCGGCCGCTTGGATCTGTCGGCTGCTATGTGCCCAGCGGACGGCATCCGCTGCCTTCGACACTGCTGATGACCGCGATTCCCGCGCAAGTGGCGGGCGTGGAGCGCATCGTCGTGGTTTCTCCGAAGCCAGCGCCGGAGACTTTGGCAGCGGCACACTTGCTGGGCGTCACGGAGTTCTTCCGACTGGGCGGCGCGCACGCCGTGGCGGCGCTGGCTTACGGGACGGCGACTTTGCCGCGCGTGGACAAGATTGTGGGGCCGGGAAATTTGTATGTGACCGCGACAAAGCGGCTGGTGGCCTTTGACTGCGCGATCGATATGCTCGCCGGACCCACGGAGATTGTGGTCACGAGCGAGTGCGGCCGCGCCGCCGACATTGCCAGCGACCTGGTAGCACAGGCAGAGCATGATCCCGAGGCGCTGGCGATTTTTGTCACCACGCGCGTGGATCTGGCGCGGGCGGTGATCGAAGAAACAAAGACACGCAGCCGCGAAAACCTCGTGGCGCGCGAGGCCTTGCGGCGCAACGGAGTCGTGATTGTGGCGGGCTCGGTTCGAGAGGCACGCACCATCACGAACCGGCTTGCGGCCGAGCATCTGACGGTGGATGCGGCGAGCGATCTGGAGTGGGTCGAGAATGCCGGATCAGTTTTTGTGGGCCGTTGGTCGGCCCAGCCTATGGGCGATTACATCTCCGGGCCGAATCACACGCTGCCTACAGGCGGCATGGCGCGGGTGCGCGGCGGGTTGAGCGTGAACGATTTCGTAAAGCTGATCACGGTGCAGGAGTACGCGGCAGAAGGCGTGCTTGCGCTGGGGCCGAAGGCCGCGCTGCTGGCCGAGGCCGAAGGGTTGATCGGCCATGCGGAGGCAATCCGCGGGAGGCTGGGCGCGAAATCTGCACACGAAAGGAGGTCCCGTGGCTGAGTTTGCAACGACGATTATTCCGGCGCCGCGCGCGCGTGTACAGGCGATGAAGGAATACCACCCTCCACTCGGCAGCCGCGACAACTTGCGGCTGGACTTCAACGAGAACACGCTGGCTTGCTCGCCGAAAGTAAAAGAAGCGCTGGCGGCGATTTCTGCGGGCGCGCTCACGCGCTATCCCGAACGCGAGCCGGTGGAAGCGATGGTGGCCGCGCACCTGGGCCTGAAAGCAGAACAGGTAGCGCTGACCAACGGCGTGGATGAGGCGATTCACGTGCTCTTCGAGACGTTTCTCGAAGCGGACGACGAGTTGTTGCTGCCCGTGCCTACGTACACCATGTACGAGGTGTACGCATCGGCGACCGATGCGCGCGTGGTTGCAGTGCAGGCCGCGGACGATTTGCAATTTCCGTTTGAGCGGCTGGTGGCGACGATAACCCCGCGCACGAAAGTGATTGCGATTGCGAATCCCAACAGCCCGTCGGGTTCGGCGGCCACGCGCGAGCAGCTATTGGAGTTGGCGCGGCGCGCGCCGCAGGCCGTGGTGCTGGTGGACGAGGCGTACTTTCACTTCCACGGCGAAACCGTGATGGACCTGGCGGGCACGGTGCCGAATCTCATCGTCGCACGCACGTTCTCGAAAGCGTACGGCCTGGCGGGATTGCGATTGGGATTGCTGGCCGGGCCGGCGGAATTGATGCGATGGGTGCGGCGCGTGCTTTCACCGTACAGCGTGAACTCGCTGGCGCTGGTATGCCTCAAGGCGGCGCTTGAAGACACGGCGTATCTCGACTGGTATGTGGGCGAAGTGCTGGTCGCTCGGAGCGAGTTTGAGACGGCGCTGGATGCGGCCGGAGTACGCCGCTGGCCGAGCCGGGCGAATTTTATTCTGGTAGAGATCGGGGCGCGGCACGGCGAGTTTGTGCGGCTGATGCGCGACGCGGGAGTGTTGGTGCGCGACCGCTCGAGTGATCCCGGATGCGACGGGCGCGTACGCATCACGATTGGAACGCGCGAACAGATGAGGCAGGCCGTGGCGGCACTGGGCGAAGTGCTGGTCGCACTGCGGAGCGGAGGCGAGACGCGATGACGGCGAAAAGGAGCGCAAGGACTGTGGGACGCGTGGACGCGCGCACGGCAACCGTCGTGCGCAACACCACGGAGACGCGCATCGAGTTGGAGCTGACCATCGAGGGCAGCGGCCGGTACAAGATCTCCACCGGCATTCGCTTTTTCGATCATATGCTGGAGCTGTTTACGCGGCATGGCGCCTTCGATCTCGAGCTAAAGTGCGACGGCGACCTGGATGTGGATCAGCATCACACGGTGGAAGACGTGGGGATCGCGCTGGGCGAGGCGTTCAACCGGGCGCTGGGCGACAAGCGCGGCATTCTGCGCGCCGGCTACTTCATCATGCCCATGGATGAAACGCTGGCGATTGCCGCCGTGGACCTGAGCGGGCGCGCGGCTTTCGCGGTGGATACGAAGATGAGGACGCGGCTCGTGGGCGATCTGCAGACCGAGCTGGTGACGGACTTCTTTGAGGGCTTTGCGCGCGGGGCGCGGGCCAACGTGCACGTGAAGACGATGTATGGACGATCGAATCATCACAAGATCGAGGCCATCTTCAAGGCGTTTGCGCGGGCGCTGCGCGTGGCCTGCAGCCGCGACAAGCAATTGGGCGAGATGCTGCCTTCGACGAAGGGGCTTCTCTGATGCGCGTGACAGTGATCGACTACAAGGCCGGCAATTTAACGTCAGTGTTGAAGACGCTCAAGCACTTGGGCGCGGAGCCAGTGGTGACGGACGGCGATTTGTCGCTGGTCGAGTCGGCGGAGCGCATCGTTCTGCCGGGAGTGGGTCACTTTGCGGCGACGGAGAGGCTGGATGCGACGGGGCTGACGGGCGCGATCCGTGCGGCGATTGCGCGCGGTGTGCCGTTTCTGGGAATTTGCGTGGGGATGCAGTGGCTCTACGCGGGATCGACCGAGGCGCCGCAGCAGCCGGGGCTTGGACATTTTTCAGAATCGTGCACGCGCTTCGCTGAAAGCACAGAAAAGGTTCCGCACGTGGGCTGGAATTCGCTCGAAGTGCGGGAGGGATCGCGGTTGCTCGCGGGAGTCGAGCCGGGCGAGTTTGTCTACTTCACGCATTCCTACAAGGGTCCGGTTACGGCGGATACTGCCGCGGTGACGCAGTATATCGAACCGTTCGCGGCGGCCGTGGAGCGCGCGAACGTGATGGGCGTGCAGTTTCACCCGGAGAAATCGGGCGAGACGGGCTTGAAGATTTTGGGGAATTTTCTCGCGTGGGACGCGAAAGGAAATCCATGCTGACCAAGCGCATCATCGCCTGCCTCGACGTGCATGCGGGACGCGTGGTGAAGGGCGTGCAGTTTGTCGACCTGATCGACGCGGGCGACCCGGCGACGCAGGCGGCGCGGCATGCGCGTGAGGGCGCGGACGAAATTGTGCTGCTCGACATTACGGCGACGCACGAGGGACGGCAGACACTGCTCGATACGGTGCGGCGCACGGCCCTTGGGCTGTTTGTGCCGTTTTGCGTGGGCGGAGGCATCAAATCGGCGCGCGACGCGGAACAGGTGTTTGAGGCGGGCGCGGACAAGGTGAGCATTAACTCCGCGGCGCTGGCCGACCCAAATTTGATCAGCGCGATCGGGAGCAGCTTTGGCGCGCAGGCGGTGGTGGTGGCGATTGATGCGCGGCGCGATCCCGAAGCTGCGGACCCGGTGCGCGAGGCACAGGTATTCGTGCACGGCGGGCGTAAGCCGGCAGGCCGGCGTGTGGTGGAGTGGGCGCGCGAGGCCGAAGAGCGCGGCGCGGGCGAGATTCTGCTGACCTCAATGGACGCGGACGGGACGCGCGCGGGATTTGACTGCGAACTGACCGCGGCGGTGAGCGAAGCCGTGGGCATTCCCGTGATTGCTTCGGGCGGCGCGGGAACGGTGGCGCATTTTGCCGATGTTTTTTCGCGCGGCAAAGCACACGCAGCTCTGGCGGCAAGCATTTTTCATTTTGGCGTTTCGACCTCGCGGTCGCTCAAAGAGGAACTGGCGCGGATGGGCGTAGCGGTGAGGCTGCCATGCTGATTCCTTCGATTGATTTGCTGGGCGGGCGCATTGTGCAACTGGTGCAGGGCGAGAAGCTGCGCCTGGCATTTGACGACTTTGAATACTGGATCGAGCGCTTCTCGCGCTTCCCCCTTGTACAACTCATCGATCTTGATGCAGCGATGCGGCAGGGGAATAATTCCGCGCTGGTGGAGCAGATTGCCAAGCGGCTGCCGGTGCAGGCTGGCGGCGGCATCCACACGGTCGAGCGGGCGCGGCAGGTGCTGGAGGCGGGCGCGCAACGCGTGATCGTCGGGTCGGCGCTTTTTTCGGCCGAAGGCGCGGTGAACACGGAGTTTGCGGCGAAGCTGGCAGAGAGCGTGGGCGTGGAGCGCGTGGTGGCCGGGATCGACACGAAAAACGGGCGCATTGCCGTGAAGGGTTGGAAGGCGCAGGTGGAGCTTTCGGCAAACGATGCGATTCCGCAGCTCGAGCCCTATGCGGCCGCATTTCTCTACACGCACGTGGACACGGAAGGAACGATGCGCGGGTTTCCCGCCGACGTGGCTGCGCGGTTGCGCAAGCTGACGAAGAAGCAGCTCATCGTGGCCGGCGGCATTCGCAGCCAGCAGGAAGTGGATGCGCTGGATGCGTTGGGCGCGGACGCTGTGGTGGGCATGGCGGTATACACGGAGCTGCTGGCAGTGTGAGAGAAGCAGCGAGTCAGCAAGTCAGCAAGTTAGCGAGTCGGCTGGGGCAACGAAGCGTTTTGCTTCACGCTGGCTCGATCTCTTTGCTTCCCTGACCGACGGCGCGGCTGGTTTCGGTGCGGGTTGCGCGCAGGATGCGGGCGATCTGCTTGAGATGCAGTTGCAGCGCGTAGGCGCGCATGATCTCGGCCTGCGAGAAATCGATGCCGGTGTGGCGGACTGCGTCCATGCGCGCTTCGAGGTCGGCGATGTCCTGTTCGAGGTTGATACCATCGGCCGGTTTGCTGAAGCGCCAGCGGTGAATGCAGCCGGCAATGAAATTAAAGCCGGAGTGAATGTCGTCGGCGAGGTGCGTGAGAATCGGCTCCAGCTTCTGCGCGAAGCGGTCTTCGTGGCTGTCTTTGACGGCGAGCTCGAGGGCCAGAAGCGCGTTATAGAGGGATCGGCCGAATTGCGAGAGCAGGCTCAGGCCTTCGCGCCATCCCGGACCACTGGGTTCGTTGCGCGCCGCATCGAGAAGCTGGTTGTTGCTCCGCAACAGGGCTTGCAGTTTTTCGCGCAACTCAGGAAGATTTTGCGAAGGCGCGCCGCGAAAGCCCGTGAGGATCTCCTCGAAAAACGCGCCGAGCACAAGGAATTCCTGCGCCAGACCATCGCGCAGCCACAGGCGCGCGCGATCGGGAAGAATGAGCGTGGTGACCGCGAGCGCCATGACAATGCCAAGCAAGACTTCGCCGACGCGATCGAGCGCCAGACCCCAGCGCGAAGCCGAACTGGGAACCAGCATGATGATGGTGATGGTGACGCAGGCCAGGCGCGCACTGTCGCGCATTCCCAGCAAGCCGCTGACGACGATGGCGAGAATAACGGCAAGGACGTAGTTCCAAGGAGGCACAGCGAGGAGAGAAAAGGAAAAACCGAAGAGAGCGCCTATGAGGGTGCCAAGCAAGCGGTCGCGCGAGGCGGTAACGGTAGCGCCAACATTCGATTGCATTACGATGATGGCGCTGATAGATCCCCAATAGCCGTCGTGGAGGCCGAAGCGCAATGCCAGCCACCAGCAAAGGGTCGCGGCGAGTGCGGTCTTAGCGGCATGGATGAGCAAACGACGCCGCTCGAAGGTAAGAATCCCCTGCTCGCTGTCACTTTCGAGGCGCAGCTTGACGGCAAGTTCGTGTTGCGACCAGGTCTTTTTGGTTCTCAGGCGCATTGGGGGGCGATCCGCGGTTGAATTCTCTCACATTTTGCGTGCGGAAATGCGGGAGGTCGGCCCCAGAACAATGGCGTCCCACCCACCCATTCCGCAAAAAGCTCGGAAAGGATGGGGCACGGATTCTCGCTCGCGTCGAGTAGCATACAAATGAGAAGCCCGCGGCCGGTCGGGCTCAAAATTCCCATGCTACGCGTCGGATACCCAACTTCCATCTCTGCGGATTTGCTGCGCGATTTCCCCGAGGGAATCGAGCTGATTCCGGTGTCGGACAAAATGAACTACGACGTCGACATCGACGTGTGGATTCCCGACCCTTATGCAACGCGGGCCATGCGCGCCTGGCCGCACTTGCACGGCGTGAGGCTGGTGCTCTCGATGATGGCGGGTACGGAGTGGATTCCGGGGACGGTGGGCCCGCACGTCACCATCTGCAACGCGCACGGGGCGCACAATGTTTCCACCGCGGAGTGGACGCTGGCGGCCATTCTGGCGATGCTGAAGTATTTTCCTTTGTACCTCGATATTCAGAAGTCGGGAATATGGAAGCGCCGCTTCGAGGCCAGCGCGCACTACGCCAAGATCACCGGCGATACGCGGCCGTTCCATCCCGAGGTGATGCAGGAGGAGTTGACGGGAAAGACGGTGCTGCTGGTGGGTTACGGGGCGATAGGCAAAGAGATCGAGCGGAAGCTCGCGCCATTCGACGTGAAGATGCTGCGTGTGGCGCGCAACGCACGTACCGCGCCCGAAGTGCACGCCGTGAGCGAGCTGGAACAATTGCTGCCGCAGGCCGAAGTCGTGGTGCTGATTTTTCCCTCGACCGCGGAAACCAGGGGGCTGATCGGCAAGCCGCAGCTTGCCCTGATGCGGCAGGGAACGCTGCTGGTGAATGCCGCGCGCGGGCCGATTGTGGTTACCGATGCGCTGGTGGAGGCGCTGAATGCAGGACGGATTCGCGCTGCGATTGACGTGACCGATCCCGAGCCGCTGCCGGCGGGACATCCACTGTGGAGCTGCCCGAATCTGCTGGTTACGCCGCACATCGGCGGCTCGTCGCCGCAATTTGCTCCGCGTGCCCTGCGCACGGCGGCCGATGAGTTGCGGCGCTACATGAAGGGCAAGCCGCTGCAGAATGTGATTCAAGCCGCGATCTAAGCACTTGAGATTGCGCGTTCCCACCCTTTCCGCTAAGAACGCGGAAAGGATGGGGCACAGAGCAGTTTAAGTTGCCACGGCGCGACGCCAGTCGCGAAGGCCGAGAACGGCGAGACCCACGAGACCCGCGTATAGCACTGCCGTGACCCAGAGATCCTTGTAGATGTACTCGCCAACGTAGATGACGTCCAGGACGATCCAGAGCCACCAGTTGGCGATGTGCTTGCGCGCGCCCCACCAACTGGCGACAAGCGAGTAGCTGGTGAGTGCGGCATCGACATGCGGCAACGCGGCGTGCAGGCGGACGGCAACCGCGCCGAGAATGACGCTGCCCACGGCGCCCACGACTACTGCGATCAGCGCACTGGTATACGAAAGTGGCACAATGCGCACCTCGCCTTCCTGGCGCACGCCGCGCCACCAGTGCCACCAGCCGTAAAGCGTGAATGCAATAAAGAAGACCTGCAGTAGCGCATCGGAGTAAAGCTTCGCCTGGTAAAAAACGACGAGGTAGAGAACATCCGCGAGCAGTACGACCGGCCAGCAGATGAGCAGGCGTTTGGTGGTGAGCCAGATGCCGAGCGCGGTGATGGCGAAGCCGGCAAGCTCAACGGGGTGTGACGCAATGTAGGCGGTGACGGCCGTCCAGATCATCGGCGCGCGACTCCGCGTGGGTTGCGGGCTTTGGCGCGGAGGCGCAGGGCGTCGAGCAGCTTGCGGCCGGCGTCGCCCAGGAACCATCGCGCGTGACCCACGAGCCAGCCATCGTAGGCCGCCACGGCTTTCTCTTCAGAGTGCAGCACGCCGAGGAAGTAATCGGCTTCAGAGAGGGCGAACTCGGCGTGACAGAGAGCGGTCATGGGCACGAGCGCGGCGGCTTCTTCCTGTGTGAGCGGACGGATGGATTCGTAGCCGTCGAGAAGGGCGTCGAGATGGTCGAGGTGTGTGGGCACATCGTCAGGGTGCGCGGGATCGTTGACGAGAGCGAGCCATTCGACGATGTTGCGCTCGATGGCGTGGGCCAAGTCATGCACGGCGTTGGTGCGATCGGCGAGGCCGAAGTCGATGATGGCCGTAGCGCTGGCGTCTGGAGACTGATCGCTCCAGAAAAGATTAGAGGCGTGCAGGTCGTTGTGAGTCCAGAGCGGCGCGAGGGCGGGAAGCAGCGGCGCCAGCTCGGCCTGAAAGGGAGTGAGGAGGTCGAGGGCCTGCGCGGCGCAGACGCGAACGGCTGCGTGGCGAGCCAGCGACAGACGCCGACCAAGATAGCGCGCCATGGCCGCGATGGGATCGCGTGCGGCAAAGATGGTGAAGCTGGCGACAAGCGGGCGGGGTTTGCGGGGCGGAGCGGCGAAATCGCGCGCCGCAAGATGAAGACGCGCGAGCGCCTGCCCGGCAGAATGCGCATGGGCCACGGTGCGAAAAGGCGTCCAGGAGATGGCTTCTTCGTAGAGATCGACGCCTTCCGGGATTTCGTGCACCTCGTAGATTGAGTCGCCGAGTTCGATCGCGGTTTCTCCGGCGGCGGAAGCAACGACGCGCGGGACGGGCGCGCCGTGGGCCAGCAAATGCGCAAGAAAACGGTGCTCATCGAGGAGGCCCTCGCGATCGCGTACGGATTGGTGATGGCGCTTGATGAAAACGGGGTCTTTGGTGGTCGCGAGCACGCCGGCCGCGGAAAACGGGCGCGGGCTCTCGGTAAGAATGCGCTCCGGTCGCCCGAGCGCGGGAAATCGCGCGAGGAGGGTGCGCACCTCGTCCAGGGTGAGCGGAGGCCAGTCGGGAGGGACCAGCGTGCCGTCCATGCCGTGCGCTTTTGCGGTTGGGGTCATGTTTACGAAATGCTTTCCGACGATCTTACGCCCGTACCCAGAGGGTCCCCAGCGGGCTGGACATTGCATGACAATCCTGGTTCCCCAGGCTTGCGTCTCTACCCCGCGGACGAAGACCTGTCCGCAGGGACCCCGGGCCTGGGGCTATCCTCTTTCGCCCGCTGCGCGGGCTTCTAGAAAGTGTAGTGGGCAGAGAGCCGCACCGTCGCGGGCGCGCCCTCCCAGACAAAAGTGTCGCCGTAACTTGCGCCGGTGTCGGACCAGTAGCGCTTGTTGGCTATGTTATCGGCGTAGACGCGAAAGGTGACGCGGCCCGGTTCGCCGCCGGGTGTGTAGCGCGCGCCCAGATTGAAGAGATTGTAGCTGGGCACGCTCACGACGTCGTCGCGCGTGGCTTCCTTGCGCGATGCGAAGTTGCAGCCGGGCATCAAATGCAGGCCGCGGATGCGTGGCACGCTCACGTCGGCGAAGAGATTCGCCTGCACGTGCGGCACGTTGATCACTTGCTTGTTGTCGAAGGCGGGCGTACCGGTATTGGTTGACGTGGCGTTCATGGCGGCGAAGGAGCCGTTTAGCCGCAGCCAGGTGGCGGCTTTGCCTTCGGCGTTGAACTCGACGCCATTGTGAGTTTCGCGGCCTTCCTGCTCGAAGCAAAGATCGCCGGGATCGCCGGTGGGACAAAAGCTGTCCGGGCCGGCGATCATTTTGGGATAAAAGAACGGCGCGCGCATGTGGAAGAACGCGGTGGTGAGTAGAATGCGCTGGCCGGGCTCGTATTTCGCGCCCGCTTCGGCCTGGCGCGTGTAGAACGGCGCAAGAAACTGGCTGCCATTGTCGGTCCAAAAGGGGCCCTGCGGACCGAGAGACAACAATACGCCGTAATTCGAGTAGAGGGTGAGGTTCTCGATCGGGCTCCAGGTGACGGCGAACTGCGGCAGCCAGACGGGCTTGTCGGTGATGGTAGGTGGCGTGGTGGGACTGGTGGCCCAGAGCGAATAGTTGTGATCGCGGAGCGAATCGTAACGGCCGGCGGCGATGAGCTGAATGCGGCCGGGAAGATGCACGCGATCCTGAATCACGCCCGCGGCCTGATGGCTGTCTTCCCAAAGGCGGCGCGGACCTGCGGATTCGAGCGGATTCTCGAGAGAGGTGGCAGCTCCCGGAGCGGGAAGCTGCGCGATGGGTTGGTAGATATTGTCCGAACCGACGTAGGTGTAGACCGCACCGTCCTGCACCACGCCGCTGGGATCGTAAGGGTTCTGCACGGTGTAAAAGCCGGGTTGCTGCACGCTGCGCAGAAAGACCTCGCCGCCCGCGCTGATATCTTGCGTTACTAAGCCTGTGTGAACGTGGCCGGTCGTCATGGCTTCAGCCTCGGCGTCGATACGCAGCTCGCCGGGATCGCGATAGTCGTAGGTCGCGTAAGTTCCGTCCGGACAGAAGAAGTAGATCGGCGCGCCTGGTGCGTTCGGGCAAACGGAAACCGTGTTATCTGTGACCGGATCAATGGTCGTTGGTGTCCCGTAGGCATAGATCACGTTGTCCTGAATCAACGAATGGCTATAGCCGGCTGCGGCGAAGGCAACCCACGTCGGCGAAAAAGTGTGCTCGAGGCGCGCACCGGTATTGAAGGTGTCGTAGGTGTCGGGCGGACCCCAGGGCTGATCGCCGAGCATGGTGGAGCGATAGATGCTGTTGATGTCGGGCAAGTTTGTGCCGCCGAGCAACTGATAGCCGCTGCCGTCGCGCTCGGTCTTGTGCTGGTACTCGAAGTCGCCCTTGAGCGTGGTGGCCGGATCGATCTTCCAGTCGGCCGCGCCCGCGCCCACGGCGCGCCAGCCGTTGGTGTCGTTCATGTAGGGAACGATGCGCTCGCCGCCGAGATTCACGCGCGCGCCCACCTGCTTGCGGCTGCCGAAGAGGTGACCGAGATCGACAGCGCCGTAGGCCGAGCCGCGGTGATCGGTGGCCAGATCGACGGACTTGATGTTGGCGGGGCGCTTGGTGACGAAGTCGATGAGGCCGCCCGCGTTGGCCACACCGCTCTCGATCGCGGCAATGCCCTTGAGAAACTCGACCCGCTCCTTGTTTTCCAGCGGCACATCCTGCTCGCCCGCAATGGTCATGCCGTTGACTTCAAAACCGGTGGCGAGATCCAGCGGAAAGCCGCGAATCTGGTAGTCGCCGTAGTAGCCCACGGGCACGTAATCATTGCCGACCGAGGCATCGTTTTTGATCACGTCAGAAAGCAGGCGCGAAACCTGGTCATTGAGCAGGTCGCGGGTGACGACGGTGGCCGAAAGCGGCGTTTCCCTCAGCGGCGCTCCGTCGAGCGTGCCCACGGTAACAGATTCGGGAAGATAGTTGTCTTCGATTTCGCCGTGCACCACAACGGTGGTGGTGACGGGCGCGGGTTTCTGCTGCGCGGGAGCGGGATTTTGCGCCGGCGAGGAATTCTGCGAGGGGCGCGACGCGGGAGCGGGGTTTTGCGGCGCGGTTTGCGCGGCCAATGAGGCGGTCAGGAGCGCGGCAAAGCAGAGGGACAGTAGGAAGGCACCGAGCAGTGGGGTGGGGACGTTTGGGGAGGGCGACCTGGGGTCGCGGGCGTTGAGAGCGGCGGATGACATGGGATTCCTTTGCTTCGATTTCCCTGAAACAAAGGAGCATGAGCTGCGATGGATGGAAAACTTGCTGCTCGGCTTCGAAAGCTTCCCACGCCGGTATTATCCGGATCGGGTTCGAGGGTATTTCTCAGCCCCGCAATCCCGCGGAGCACCCCTGTTTCAATGATTCCATTGAAACACTGCGGGCGGGGAAAGGCAAATGGGCCCGCCAGTATAGAGACAGGCTTGCTTCCGATTTCGCATTTGCCTGATCGAGCCGAATTGCCATTCATTTCCGTCGGGGCTAGGATGTTCGTGATCCACCTTCAACCAATTGCAGCCGGCGATGTTTTTCATACGGCTAATTTCGATCGGAGATATTCCGTGCGCTTTTCTGTACTTGCGACATTTCTTGCGCTCTCGCCTCTTATGTTCGCCCGAGAAAGACCCGCTCCTAAGGCGCCCGGTCCAGCCTCGCAAGAGTTGCCGGCTGATTCCGCCGGTACGTTGAACAGGATTCTGGCCTTAATCGCGAACAACGGAACAGATTCGGAACTTCCGGCGAATATGGCAGCGGCGCTCGGGTATACCGAGGACGATCGGCCGTGGCCCTACCGCCAAATTGCCGCCAGGACAGACGAGTCCAACATGTCGAGCCCATTGCACATCTTTGCCATCAGCCGTGGAACTGGCAGTGAGCTCCTTATCTACGTCCGAAGCGAGGGGTCGAGTCGTTTCATTCGCGCAGGCCGCGATGGACAAGTTAGAAAGGGAATTGCGCTGGGTGAAACCGGAGAAAACGCGACCCCAATCCGAGCTGCAGATGCGCAAGAAGAGATGAATGCTGAGCTGCAGTTCTGGGATCGCAATGCGGACGAGATCGTGCACTGGTGGGCGTGCACCGGCGAGTTGGCTGGCGCATCCCGTGATGGCCGCGAAGAAAATCGAGAGTTGCACCTGGCTCATTCAATCGGGAAAGGAAACGCCGCGGGGCGTCGCCATGGCTTACACGAATCGCGGCATGGCGTATGGAGGCGACAACAAGCAGAAAAAAATGGACGA
>Ga0181530_10000518_pt1 | contig 49459 bp, 38 predicted proteins | sample PEATcosm2014_Bin_42_FD_119769 | JGI IMG/M metagenome (GOLD analysis project Ga0181530, IMG submission 119769) | Peatland microbial communities from MTU Mesocosm Facility, Houghton, MI, USA - PEATcosm2014_Bin10_60_metaG | ecosystem: Environmental > Terrestrial > Soil > Wetlands > Peat | place...
GCGACGACTAGCAATTATTTAAACCGGACACTTCATTTGTCCTCAAAAACGGACATTTCTACTTGCTAACGACATTGACGAGTGGACGACGACCAACCAGGAACTCGAAGAACCCGTCGAACTTCAAATGCGCGGCCCACACTATCTTGCAGATTCTTATGGCCATTGGGGCTAAGACAGCTACACAATTGACCACACTGATGAAGTTGCCTGCGATCAGCTGGGCGGTAGATCTGGCGAAGAGCGCTTCAGTTTTCATTGGCTTTCGCCGTAGAATCCGCGCTGTTGAATTGAGAGAATCACCCTGTTCGAGATCTTTTGAACCAGAAACGAGGCCTTCCGCAGAAATTAGTTATTGGCGACGAATCAGGCAGCGACGTTCTCTGGCATTGATACTTTTACTCTTCTGCGAATCACGCCACGATGCAAGCAGTCTTCCAGACGCTTGATCCATTGGTACGTAAGTTCCTGTCCTTTTGCGACGATTAGCAGGCCATCGCTGTTGCAGAGGTCCTCTTGAAGTATCATCCCCGCCGCGAGCTCCGAGATTGCGCACTCTCGTGGTTGCATTGGGATCAAAGGCGTCAAGCCATCCAGAGTTTGCAGAATGGACAGGTCAATGCCCTTGGCTCCGGTCCTCACCTTTCTTACTGCATCAACTGGACTAAAGCCGCGGCTCAGGTATCCCTCAATTTCCAACCCGGCACGCAATAACTGGATGCCAAATTCGATTTCTCGTTTCTCTTCAGGGTTTTTGGATTCGATCTGAGGCTTTGGGTTGTTTTGTGCCGCGATCATCTGCGCAATTGCACCCATTCTCGGGATGCGCGACAACATCTCCCAGGCTACTACCGGATGTGCCTCATACTTCTTTTTGTCCTCCGAATTCAGGCTCTCGCCGGCAAAGGCGGCAGATATTAGCTCCGGTGGGAGAGTTACACAGCCTAACTGAGAAAGCATTGCGGCAATCTCAAACTGCCACGTCGACTTCAACTGCAATTTTCCCGTAACGTGCTGGACAAAACGGTGCAGTCGCATCGCGCGTCCAAAGGCCGCGGGATTGCTGAAGCTCAACACCTCGGAAAGAACACTGACTGACCCTCGCAAGGTCTGTTCCAGCAATTCCTTTTCGGCGTTGATGAGACGATGTTGGGCAAGGGCCGCCTCAATTGCTTTGCTTAGATCTTCCTTTGAACAGGGCTTGGTGAGAAAGCGAAAGATGTTGCCCTCGTTCACGGCGGCCATGGCAGTATCCATGTCCGCGTATCCGGTCAATGCTAGCCGCACGGTTGAGGGAGAGACATCGCGCACCTTGGCCAGAAACTGTGCCCCGTCCATCTGGGGCATCCGCATGTCAGAGATCACAACCGCATAAGGCCCGGACTCGGCCATCTTCTCAAGTCCAAGGCCGCCTCCAACCGCCGTGTCGATGGGCAACTCGCGTCCCAGCAGTCGCCTATAGCCTTCCAGCACCGAAGGTTCATCGTCCACAAACAGGATTTTTTCGTTCATTTCGGCCTATCCTCTTCGAGCACTTTCCTGCACTGCTCCATCCATGTATCCTGCCGCTCGGCACACCCGATTCGTTCCAGGAATTCCTTATCCACGTATGAGTCCATATTTGTGAGCGCTGGATGCATCTGTGCGTCGTAAGCGCTAGCGGCATGGATCGCAGCGAGGGGCCCGAATTCGCGGATTGGGCTTCCCGAGGGGTTGTGATTCCAGGCCGTAGCCTCGACGATCGCGGCGGGCAACCCCCAGATTCCCAGAAGATAGGCGCCTACCGCCGCGTGATTGCAACCAAGAATTTCAAGCTCCAGGTGGGATTGATCGGTGCCCGTCGAGGCCGCGAGTTCTAAGACTCTGCGATACTCCCTGGGATCAGCCGACGCAATGATCAATTTGCCGATATCATGGAGAAGTCCTGCGCTTTCGAACGGCGCGAGGTCTCGTCCTGCAATGCCTTCAGACCTCGCGATCGCCTTCGCGTATTTCCCCACCCGAATGCTGTGCTCCCATAGGCGATCAGACTCATTAGGTCCCAGCAGACTCGGGTCAAGGGCCGAGAAGATGCTCAGCGAAAGAACCATGGCTTGGATGGTGTCCAATCCAATCAAGATGACCGCCTGTCGCGGATCAGAGATTTCCTGGCGAAAGCCGTATGCGGCGGAATTCGCTAACTGCAGAAGTTTGGCTGTCATCGCCATATCCTGCGAGATAAGCTCGCCAAGGCGGGACGCGGATGGGTCCGCTGAATTCAGTTCCCGTGTGAATTCGTGGTACAGCAACGGCAAGCTTGGGATGCGCTTTAATTGCGAGATGAAACGCTTGAGCGGAGCATTGTTCAAGAGCTCAGTCAGCGCCATGGCTCTTTCCAGAGCAGATCTCAGTTGTTCCGGGTCGCAAGGCTTTGACAAGAATTGATGTGCAGGAGCGATCGACCGTAGAATCGACTCCCGGTCCGCTTGACCCGAGAGGATGATGCGGACGGTCTGCGGAGATATCTCCCGAATCTTGTCGAGGAGTTCCGCGCCCGTCATGCCGGGCATTCTCATGTCGGTGACGACCGCATCGAACGAGCGTTCCGACGCCGCCAGCAACGCTTCTTCGCAGCTGGAAACGAATTCCATCTCCCAAATTGCACGCATGGGCCGCAACATGCGTTCCAAACCCATCAGAAGGTTCGATTCGTCATCGACAAAGAGAATGCGCCTTTTCAGCTAGTCCACCCCAGCCACTTCGAGCGGAAGACGAAAAAAGAACGTTGTGCCCTTGCCAACTTCCGTGTCAAACCAAATTCTTCCCCCATGTTTTTTCACAACTACGGTATGCGCCAACATCAATCCCTGTCCAGTACCTTTGCCAACTTCTTTGGTTGTAAAGAACGGATCGAAGACTCGTTCTCTCGCATGGTCAGGGATACCGGTGCCAGTGTCCGCTACACTCACTTCCACCCAACCCCCGTCCCTGCGCGTAGAAAGAGTGATGGTGCCAAGCTCATTCCCTTCTCGCTTTGGCACGTCGGCAATCGCGTGCGCTGCGTTGACCACCAGGTTGAGAACAACCTGGTTGATTTCTCCAGCCAGACAGGGTACGAGCGGAAGATCAGAGTCCAGCCGCGTCTGGACGGTAGCAACATATTTCCACTCATTGCGCGAAATCGTAACTGTCGTTTCGATCGCCCGGTTGAGATCAATCGCGCGCTTTTCCTCTGAACCGGGATGTGAGAACTCCTTCATGGCGCTTACGATCCGCGCAACTCGCCGCACTCCTTCAAGCGATTGATCAATGGCGCGTGGGATTTCGCGTGAAAGATACTCCACGTCTGCGGCTTTGCTGCACTCGTCGAAGTTGTCAACAGTCGACTGCGAGACCGTTCCGGAATCAGCCTCATCCCGGAGCTTCTGCGCGGCAACCAGCAGGGCGGCGAGCTGTCCCCACGATTCCTTCAAAAAGCTGGCATTGTCTCCTACATACTGAATCGGCGTATTGATTTCATGGGCAATCCCGGCGGAGAGTTGCCCAATTGACTCCAGCTTCTGAGATTGTCGTAGCTGTGCTTCGATCGTCAGCTTTTCCGTTATATCTTCCTTGATGCCGACGAAGTGGGTCACGGTACCGTCCTGATTCTCGATTGGGCAGATCATGGCCGATTCCCAATAGAGTTCCCCATTCTTCCTTCGATTGTGGAACACGCCGCGCCATTCATTTCCGGCCTTAATTGTTTCCCATAGCTGCCGGTAATCAGCCGGGGAGGTGTGGCCTGACTTCAAGATATTCGATTTCAGGCCCAGCACTTCGTTCACCTCGTATCCGCTGGCCTCGGTGAACTTCCGGTTTACGTAGACTATCTCTCCTTGCAGATTGGTTACTACGACCGATACTGGGCTCTGTTCCACAACTAAAGAGAGGCGGCGCAACACATCCTCGGTTCGCTTACGTTCTGTGATATCGCGGAAGGTCCATATTCGGCCAAAGCACCCGCCGTCCTGGCCCAGAACAGACGACGAATATCTTTCCAGCACCGTGCCGTCCAAGAGTTCAACCTCACCCCGGGTGGCCTGATCGAAATGCTCGCGCTGGTATATGACCTCCTCCAGAAAACGCTTCGGGTCTTTCGTGATTCCAAGAACGTGATCAAGAAGGAGCTGAGCGTCATTGCGGTCGATAAGGTCTTGCGGCAGCTTGAAAAAACGCTGAAATTGCCGGTTAAGTAGAATTGGTTTCCATTTGGGGTCGGCAACCAGGATCCCGTCGCCGGTCGAATCGACTTGTGCTTCCAGGAAGGCGGTCTTCCATAGCAACTCTTCTTTGGCGCGTTCACGCTCGGTGATATCCGCGCCAATGATAAGCAATTCAGGTCTCTGGTTGGCGGCAAAGTAGACCCATTTGAGGGTGAGGCCCAACTTGCGTTCCTCGCCGTTCTTTTCAAAGCGCAGGTTCAATTTCATCGGGCTGATCTGCTGGCCCGACGACCTGATCTGAGAATCGATATCTTCACTGATCCAATTGATTCCACAAGAGCCGAATGCCTTTCCTGTGACCGCCTCCTTTGAATGACCGAATGCGCCGGCGGCAGCAGGGTTCCAGCGACTTACGCGGCCGTCGAAGTCCAGGCTGATCAGAATCGATGGCACCGAGTCGATAATCAATGCGGCGTCCCGCTGCGCATTCTCTCGCTCCATCTCTGCCAACTTCGTCTCGGTGATATCCCGGGAGATTCCAAAGGTCCCAATGCATCTCCCGGCTGAATTGAACAGGGGCATCTTGCTTGTGGACACCCAGGTAATGCTCCCATCGGGCCAGTTTTCCTTCTCCTCTTTTCCGATCAATGGTTGGCCAGAGCAAATGATCTCGATCTCGTCCCGCCGAGCATCCACGGCGTGCTCGGCAGCGAAGAAGTCTTGATCCGATTTACCGAACGTCTCACTTGGGTCGGAAACGCGCAAAACACGAGCCATGGTGCGGTTGATCCGAACGAAACGGCTTTCCAGATCCTTGAAATAAATATTGTCGGTTGTATTTTCGAGCAGAGCGGCAAGCAAGTAGTTGTCGTTTGCAAGATCTTCATCTGCGCCGGGAAGAGCCGTACAGTCGAGTTTCAACTCTGGATCTTTCATAGACCCTCCCGTCGGCATGCCTCGCAACGCTTACCATGCGAGACAGACCAGTTTCCTGAAAGTCCGAACTAGCATCGGCACGCACCGGAGTTTATTCCAGTCGGGAGTCCTCGTGGGCGGCGCAAGGACGCCTTGCCACACTGTGATTTGTACCCTCCATGCGGAATCTCCATATTGCACCAGTTTGTAAATTACGCCTGAATTACCGTCTATGCGGAAGTTACCCCAGTTCTTGCATCTGTCCCCGTGTACGCATCCCCGCCCCAAAATTTTCCCGGCGCCATTTTGCATATAATTTCGCCCTCCCGGCGCAGACTGTTCCCATAAGCCTTCAATGAGGCAGGGAGCGCGGTTCGACGGATCCTGATCCCCGAAACCGGTCGCCCGCCTCTAACCCGTTTGTTGTCTGATTTCTGCAAGCAACTATATGTCCTTTCAGATATTTACGCGGCAACCCACCGCGTAAAGCAATGAAAACAGGATATTTGCTTGCAGAAATAGGGGGGAGAGGGGGGTACCCGGCCATTCAATTCGTAACATGGGACGGCAACGGATCACCGATCGCCGACCACTGACCACTGCTCATCGGGCACCGCCGGCGCCGCGAACTTCATCATCGCTACATACGTTGCGCCCGCCGTGAAGAAGCCCACGAACCACGCGTAGTCGTAGAGGAAACGCAGGCTGGGCACCCAAACGCCTACCAGCGCCAACGCCACACCCAGCGCGAGGGCGATGAGCGCCCGCGGATTGACGCCCTTGGTGTAGTGGTACGCGCCCTCGCGGTGGTAGAGCGAGTTCACATCGAGTTCCGTGCCGCGGATGAAGATGTAATCGCACACCATGATTCCGGCCACGGGACCGAGCAGTCCCGAGTAGCCCACCAGCCAGCCGAAGATGTACGAGTCCGGCGTGGCCAGCAGCTTCCACGGGCACATGGCGAGACCGAGAAATCCGGTGATCAGGCCGCCCGTCCTGAAACTGATCAACCGCGGATAGAGATTGGAAAAATCATTTGACGGCGAGACCACGTTGGCGCCGATGTTCACGTTTAACGTCGCCACCAGCACGGCGATCATGGCCACAAACGCCACCAGCGGCTGATGAAACATTCCGATCAACTGCACCGGGTCCCAGATGGGCTTGCCGAAAAGCACTGCCGACGCCGAAGTAACCGCGATGCCGAGAAAGGTGTAGAGCACCATGGCGACGGGCAATCCGAACGCCTGGCCCCATGACTGCGCACTTTGCGACTTGGAGTAGCGCGTGAAATCGGGAATGTTGAGCGCGAGCGTGGCCCAGTAGCCGACCATGGCGGTGAGAGATGGAAAGAAGACCGCGAGAAATTCGTGCGTGGAGTGGAACCGGCTGGGCGTGGACAGCATGGCGCCAAAGCTGCCTGCCTTGACCCGCACCCACACCAGCAGCGCCGCGGCCATCACGAACATGAATGGCGCGCCGAAGGCTTGCAGGCGGCGGATGGATTCGACGCCGCGCCAGACGACGACCATGTTGAGCAGCCAGAAGCCCAGGAAGCACGCCCACAAGATGCCGCGATTGCCCGCCGCGCTGGGCCAGATGACGATGAGCATGGCGTCAATGGCGCTGCCGCCGATCCACGACTGGATGCCGAACCATCCGCAGGCCACCACCGCGCGCAGCAGCGCGGCAAGATTCGCGCCGCGCACGCCAAACGACGCGCGCAGAAATACCGGAAACGGAATGCCGTACTTCGCGCCCGCGTGCGCGTTCAGCAGCAAGGGAACCAGCACGATGAGGTTGCCGAGCAGCACCGTGCCGAGCGCCTGCTTCCAGTCCATGCCGTTGGCGATGAGCCCCGACGCGAGGCGATAGGTCGTGATCTCCATGCACATCGAAAACCACAGCGCGGTGTAATTGTAGAAGCCCCACGTTCGCTGCTGGGGCCCGGTCGGCCGCAGGTCGCGATTCGATAGGGATGGATCGATGCTACTCACGGGACCTCCTCCGTGGGATGGTTGCTCTACGTCCAATGTATGTTCAGGGCAATAAAGATGCCATTATGAGTGGCGTACGCCGGGATAGCACCGGCCTCATCCTCGCACGAAAAGCTAGTAGCTAGAAGCTAGCAGCTAGAAGCTGATTTATTTCCACGCCCCGCCGCGTGCCTCGCGCCGCAGATACTTCCCTCGACCTGACGTGCCGATAAATTTTCCGCCGCTCACTACCAGCTCGCCGCGCGAGTACACATCGCGCGCGTTGCCGCGCACGCGGAAGCCCTCGAACATGGAGTAGTCCACGTTCATGGCTTGCGTCTTGGCGCTGATGGTGTAGTCCTCGTTGGGATCCCAGAGGACCAGATCAGCGTCGCTGCCCGCGGCAAGCGCGCCCTTCTTCGGATACATGCCGAAGATGCGTGCCGGCGCCGTCGACACCAGCTCGACGAAGCGATTGATGGAAAAATTGCCTTGGCCCACGCCGTGGTGGTGCAGCAGTTGCAGCCGGTTCTCGATGCCCGGGCCGCCGTTGGGAATCTTCGTAAAGTCATCCTTGCCGAGACTCTTCTGGTCCGCAAAACAGAACGGGCAATGATCCGTCGACACGACCTGCAGGTTGTCCTTCTTCAGGCCCTCCCACAGCTTGGGCTGATTCTTCTTCTCGCGCAGCGGCGGCGTAAACACATACTTCGCGCCCTCCCAGCCCTTGCCCTCCATGTTGTCTTCGATGGAGAGCAGCAGATACTGCGGGCAGGTTTCGGCAAAGGCCGGAAGGCCGCGGTCGCGCGCTTCACGGACTTGATTGAGCGCGTCTTCGCTCGAAAGATGCACGATATAAATCGGCACCCCGGCAATCTCCGCCATGGCAATCGCACGGTGCACCGCCTCAGCCTCGGCCTTGGTGGGCCGCGACAGTGCGTGATAAATGGGCGCGGTCTTGCCCTCGGCCAGCGCCTGCTGCACGATCACGTCGATGACGGAACCGTTCTCAGCGTGCATGCAGATCAACGCGCCGTTCTTCGCCGTCTGCCGCAGCGCCTTGAAGATGGTGGCGTCGTCGACCATGAGCACATCGGGATACGCCATGAACAGCTTGAAGCTGGCCACACCTTCGCGCACCATGTCGTCCATGTCTCCCAGGCCCGCATCCGGCAGGTCGGTCACGATCATGTGCAGGCCGTAGTCGATGCACGCTTTGCCTTCGGCCTTCTTCCACCAAGTGTCGAGCGCCGCGCGCATCCTGGTGCCCTTGGCCTGGATCGCGAAATCCACAATCGTTGTCGTCCCGCCGATGGCCGCGGCTCTCGTGCCGGTCTCGAAATCGTCGGACGAATACGATCCGCCGAACGGCATGTCGAGGTGGGTGTGCGCGTCGATTCCGCCGGGCAGCAGCAGGAGGCCGGTGGCATCGACGACTCTGTCCGCGGAGCTCGCCGGAATTCCCGCGCGCACTTCCTTGATGGTTGCGCCGTCGATCAGCAGATCGGCTTTTATGCTGCCGTCGGCGTTTACTACCGTTCCATTCTGAATTAGCGTTTTCATGATGGCATCTTCCTCATTTCTTGCCCGCGTAAACTGGTGCGGGCGTGGACGCCCGCACGACAGCCGGACTGGAGACCGGCGCTACTAGTCTCCACTCGTTGGCGCGGCGCAGGCTGCGCCCTTTGTCCGTTGCTCCCACGTCTCCGGAGCGACATTTTTATCGACGCGGACCATGGTGATGCATCCCTCCACCGGGCACACGCAGGAACACAGATTGCAGCCCACGCACTCGGTCTCGTCTACTCGCGGGATGCGCGCGAGCGGTGTGGGATATGGGCCCTGCGCAAAGGCCGCTTCGCGCTCTTTGCGCGTCACGGGCGTCTCCGCAATCGAGGCGAGGCTTTCGGCCTGCTCGTCGGCCGGCGTGCGGTGCAGCTCGACATGCCCGTCCACCGGGCCGGAAACGCGATCGAGATGAATGCACTGGTGCGCGCCGTCCCAGCAGGCAATGTGGCACAGGTCGCAGCCGATGCACTTCTGCTCGTCGATGCGGGCTACGATTTTGAAGTTCAGGTTGAGGTGCTTCCACTCTGTCACGCGATTTACTGACAGGCCGCGGAAATCGTCGATGGTCTTGAAGCCTTTCTCGCGCATCCAGTTGTCGAGGCCGTCGGCCATGTCTTCGACGATGCGGTAGCCGTAGTGCATCACCGCCGTGCAAACCTGGACGGTGCCGCAGCCGAGCAGCATGAACTCTACCGCGTCGCGCCACGAGCCGATGCCGCCGATGCCGGAGAGCGGCAGGGCTGCTTCAGGATCGGCCATAATCTGCTGCACCATGTTCAACGCGATGGGTTTCACCGCCGGCCCGCAGTAGCCGCCGTGCGAGCTCTTGCCGTCCACGTTGGGCCGCGGCACAAATGTGTCCAGATCGATGCCTGTGATCGAATTAATGGTGTTGATGGCGGACAATCCATCGGCCCCGCCACGCTTGGCCGCGCGCGCCACGGTGCGAATGTCCGAGATGTTCGGCGTGAGCTTGACCAGCACGGGCGTGCGCGCCTTTTCCTTCACCCAGCCGGTGATCATTTCCGCGTACTCCGGCACCTGGCCCACCGCGGAACCCATGCCACGCTCGCTCATGCCGTGCGGGCAGCCGAAGTTCAGCTCGAGGCCATCGGCGCCCGCATCTTCGGCGCGCGTCACGATCTCGTGCCACGCCTCGCGGTTCGACGCCACCATCAGCGACGCTATTACCGCGTTCTTCGGGTAGCGCCGCTTCACCTCCGCCATTTCAGATAGATTTTGTTCTACGGTGCGATCGCTGATGAGCTCGATATTGTTGAAGCCCATGATGCGCTGTCCGTTCCAATCCGTGGCCGAGTAGCGCGAGCTTACATTCACCACCGGCTCGCCGATGGTCTTCCACACCGCGCCGCCCCAACCCGCGTCGAAGGCGCGCATGATCATTTCACCCGTGTTGGTAGGCGGCGCTGAGGCCAGCCAGAACGGATTGGAGCAGTTGATCTTTCCCGCAAAATTCCGCACGCCAATGTCAGGCATGAGCAACCTCCGCAAGTTTCAACATCGCTCTTGCGGCGCGCTTGCCGCCAGCCACCGCATCGACCACTTCGCGCCCGCCGTTGACGCAATCGCCGCCGGCAAAGTAACGCGGGTTGCCGGTCTGACCGGTTTCGCGGTCGGCCACAATCCGCCCTTCGCGCACCTCAACGCCGCGCAACTCCTGCAACAGCTCGGTCAGCGGCGACTGGCCGATGGCCGGCACTATCAGATCACAATCAATCGTCGCCTCTGAATCCGGAATCAATTCGAGCTTGCGATCGGCCTGACGCACCTGCACCGTTTCCAGGAGCAACCGCCCATGCGCGTCCGGCCGAATGGCCACCGGCAGCCTGTGCCAAAGGAATTGCACGCCCTCCTGCTTCGCGTGCTCGTACTCGAAGTCGAAGGCCGACATCTCCTGCTCGCTGCGCCGGTACAACATATATACGGTGTCCGCACCCAGCCGGTGCGCGGCGTTGGCGGCGTCAATCGCGGTGTTGCCCGCGCCCACTACTACCACCGTCCCGTGCAGTTCGCGCAGATGCCCGGTTTTGTATGCGGCAATCAGTTCCAGGGCGTTCATCACGCCCCTGGTGTCTTCGCCGGGAACATTGAGCCGCTGCATCGCGCCCAGCCCCAGCCCCAGAAAGACGAAATCGAACTCCGCCTCTAGCGCTTCCAGCGCAGCAGCCGAACCCACCTCCACGCCACAGCGGAATTCCACGCCGAGTTGCCGGATCATTTCCACTTCGCGCACGCTATCGGCGGCACGCAATTTGTACTCTGCCACGCCATAGGTATTCAAACCGCCGGGTAGCTCGCGGCGTTCGATTACCGTGACTCGCGCGCCCGCGCGGCACAACTCCGCCGCGCACGCCAGCGAGGCCGGGCCGCCGCCGATGCAGGCCACGCGCAGCTTGCGGCTTCCCGACGCTTTCGCCGGAAGCGTCTCGCCCGACGCCCAGAACGAGTCCATGGCATGCCGTTGCAACAGCGCGATCTGGATGGGCTTGTGATTCTGGCGCAGCATGACGCAGGCGCCCTCGCAGAGCACGTCTACCGGGCACACCCGCGCGCAGCTTGCGCCCAGAATGTTGGCGTCGAGAATGCGCAACGCCGATCCGCGCAGATTACCTGAGGCGATGCGCTTGATGAATCCCGGCACATCGATATGCGTGGGGCACGCAGCGGTGCAAGGCGCGTCAAAACAGTTCAGGCAGCGGTCGGCTTCAATCACCACTGCCTGCGCCGTCAGCGCCGGTTTCAGTTCCCCAAACCGCGCCTTCAGATGTGGATCGTCTAGTAAGGTTGATGTGCTCATGTCGCCCCCTCTGCCCTATTGCTCCGTTTTTGTGTTTTCGTAATCACTTCGTGGCGATGGGCGGGTCAGGAGACCCGCACGACAGCCATTCGAGGCATTTCGTGCAACCTCCATCGAAAAGAACTGTGAGTCTTAGAAAGTAACCGAATTGCCCCCATTGGGCAATAGGGCGCAGGCCACGGAAGGCCAGCCTCTTTACCGGCTGCTCACCTGGGTTCCCTGGCGGGTCCGTCTCCCGCTTGCAACACGCCAAAAAGCTCAACCGCGACGACGGGGGCCTCACGGGCGTTCGATCAGTCAGTAATCGCCCATTCGGGCCTGCTCAACGGCGCGGCCAGCAGCGCGTTGGCGTAGTTGTTGCCTTCGAAGATCTCCTTCTCCGCATTCCAGTGCAGCTTGTCCTGTACCTCGCAGGCGATGTGGCCAATCTGCGCAATGGTAATCGCCCGGTGCCCCACCTCAATCGGCTCTAGCGGCTGCCGCCCTTCGCGAATGGCGGCGATGAAGTCGTTCTTGTCCCAAAGCGTCTTCGAGAAATCCAATTCGCCCGGCTCCGGTTCCAGGGTCGTTAATTCCGGCTTGCTACTGGTCATGGTTCCTGGGTATCCATCCAGCCTGATCCACGCATCGCTGCCGAAATAGGTGAGGCTCGGCTTGCTGGTGGGCGTCTGTTCGCAGGTCAGCACCGTCCCGCTGGCATAGCGGTATTGCACCTTGAAGTTGATCATGGAGTTCCATAGGCTGGCCGGGAACTCGCCGCGCCCTTCGACTTCCACGGGCCCCGTATGCTCCGTATTCATGGCCCATTGCACCATGTCGAAGTAGTGCGCACCCCAGTTGGCGATCATGCCCTGCGCGTACGTGGAGACCCGCATCCAGTTCGGCCGCAGGTTGTGCTGCTTCACGTCGTGCACTCTTTTCTCCGTGTAGGGAACCGCGGCCGTGGGCCCGTGCCACATATCGTAGTTCAGCTCCGGCGGCACCGGCATATCCGGCTGCACCCCCACGGGCGGCGGATCCGACGGAAACACAATTTCGATCCTCTCGAGCTTTCCGATGTGCCCGTTCCTCACCAGTTCCGCTGCGTGATTCTGCACGCGATAACAGCGCATCTCGCTGTCGGTGCGGGCCGTTACACCATGCCGCTTCACCGCATCGGCCAATTGCCTGCCCTGCGCCACGCTCAGGCTGATCGGCTTTTCCAGCGCAAAATGCTTCTTGGCTTTCGCCGCCAGGACGGCTATCGGCACATGCCAGTGATCCGGCGTCCCAATCATCAGGGCATCGATGCCGGGGTCGGCAATTACTTCGCGAAAGTCGGCCACCTTCCTGCAGCCGCGATACGACCCTGCAGTCGCGTGTTGCGCATAATACGCGTTCACAAAGGCCTGCGCCTCATCCATGCGCCAGGAATCCACGTCGCACACCGCAACCACCTGCACACCCGGAACCGCCATCATCTGCGGCAGGTTGGCGCCAAATGCCTGCCGTCCCGTCCCGATAAAGCCAACGCTGATGCGATTGCTGGGGGCATCCGCGCCAAGAATCCGCCCGCCCGAGATTACTGGCGCTGCGAGCGCCGCCGCCGCGCAACTTGCCCCGGCAACAAAGCTTCTGCGATCGATCATCTTGCACGCTCCCTTTGGTTTTGTGTCTTTACAGCGCTACCGATCCTCACTTAGAGCTACGCGAGAGAGTATATCCCCGCGGGTATAGGGCCGGTCTGGCGCCGCTGCCGGAGAGTAGACTGATTGCGCCGATTGTTGCTCTATCTCTCGGCAGCCAATATTTGCTCGGTGACCCACGGAGGAAGATTATGAAGAACACACTTGGACGGCGCGAGTTTCTCAAGGCAGCAGGTGCCGGCGCTCTCGCCGGCGCACAATTGATGTCGGCTCCCATTGCCGCCACACAATCCGCGGCCCCTGCTCCCGGAGCCGCAAAATACCCGCGTCTATGGGTTGGCTGCTGCGCCTATTCCTATCGCAACGAGCTCACCCATGGCTCGATGGCGCTTGAAGATTTCATCCTCAAGGCAGTCGAACTTCAGCTCGACACCGTCGACATGACCGTTTACTACCTTAAATCCACGGAGCCCGCGTACCTTGAAAACCTCCGTCATCTCGCCTACCAGAACGCCGTGGCATTCTCCGGCGCGGCATGCGGCTCCAGTATGGTCCAGGCAGATCCTGGCAAGCGCGCGGATGTCCTCGCCCAGATCAAGCAGTGGGTCGATGTCGCTGACCGCCTGGGCGCCTCCCACTTGCGCGTCTTCGCCGGCAAGCTGCCGCCGGGCGCCACGCTGCAGCAGGCCACCGACTGGGTCGTGGAATCCATGAAAGCCGCCGCCGATTACGCCGCCGGTAAAGGCATCATGCTCGGCCTTGAAGATCATTCCGGCGTTTCGCAAACTGCTGACGTGTGCCTGGAAATCATGCATCGCGTTAATTCGCCTTATGCCGGCATCAATCTCGACATCACGCATTTCATCCCCACAGCCAGCCAGGATGCTTACGCGCAGATTGCAGCTTGTATCGCCTATGCCACCGTGTCTCACATTCGCGACAAGTTCGACGACGGAACTCCGATTGACATGGATCGCGTGTGGAAACTTTATGCCGACGCCGGACACAAGGGCGCCATGTCCATTGAATATGAGGGCGGACCGCAGGGCGATCCCGCCGCCATCGGAGTGCCGAAGCTCGTGGCCAAAGTGCGCGAGCTCTGCCACAAATATTCAACGGTTTGATTGTGCCGCCGCCCGCGCCCGGTGCACCGACCCGAAAAAGCGGCGCACCAAGCGAGAAAGCGTCCGTGTGATTGACTTGCCTCTCATCAGACTCAATAATCGGAGGAGATGAACATCTACGAGGAGATCGTGAAGTTGCAACGCGAGGGCCGCCGCGGCGCGGTTGCCACCATCGTGAACTCGCGCGGCTCGATCCCCTCGTTTCAAAGTGCCAAAATGCTCATCCGCGACGATGGCACTATCGCCGGGACCATCGGCGGCGGCTGCGTGGAAGCTGAGGTGTGGCAGGCGGCGCGTGAAGTTATGTCCGGCGAAAAGCCGCGCAGCCTCACCTTCGACCTCAATCAGGACCCGAAATACGACACCGGCCTGGTGTGCGGCGGCACACTGGAGATTTTTATCGAACCCGTCCTGCCCTCATCGCTGCTTTACATCTTCGGCGCCGGCCACGTGGCCCTCGAGCTCTTCAAGGCCGCGCGCAATGCGGGTTTCGAATGCATCGTCGCCGACGATCGCGAAGCTTACGCCAACGCCGAGCGCTTTCCCGGCGCGGTCCAGGTGGTCGCCCGCAACTTCGACGAGGCCTTCAAGGAACTCGCGCCCGCCGAGTCGTCTTGCATCGTGATCGCCACGCGCGGCCATCGCGACGACATGCGCGTTCTGCGCTGGGCGGTGCAGACTCCGGCGCGGTACATCGGCATGGTCGGCTCCAAACGCAAAGCCATTACTGTCTTTCGCGAACTCACGCGCGAAGGGCTCAGCCCCGAACTGTTCGATCGCGTGTATTCTCCGGTCGGCCTCGACATCGGCGCCGTCACGCCTGAAGAGATCGCCGTCTCCATCGTCGCCGAGCTCATCGCCGTCCGCCGCCGCGCCGAACGCGCTTTGCCGCACATGAGCTGGTTCCAAAGCGGCAGACACATCGCTGTCAACGAATCAGCCGCTCCGGGCGAAACTCTGCCGACGCCCGCTGAAAAATAATTTCCGCAATTCATTCTTCTTTGCTTCTGCGCTCCCCGTAGAGCTATCTTCTGTCTATGCAAGAAGCCGTACAACTCGCCGGGCTCGTTCTCGCCGCCGGTGACTCCACGCGCATGGGAACCGACAAGGCGATGCTCCCGTGGCCTCCGCCGCTGCCGGGCGCTACCGATCCACCGCTTCACACGCTGCTCTCCGCCGCGCTCTTAGCCTTCGACGCCTTCACGCGATTCAACGTCGTCGTTGCCGGCAAGAACGCCGATGCCATCGCCATTACGGTTGGAGCGTGCGGCGCATATCTCGTCCGCAATCCAGCCCCTGAAAACGGCCAATTCAGTTCGTTGCAGATCGGTCTGCGCGACCTTCTCTACCGCGGTTGCGACGCGGCCATCATTACTCCCGTGGATTGCCCGCCGCTCAGCCCCTCCTCGCTGGAGCGCCTGCATCACGCATTTCTCGTCGCGCTCGCAGCCGGCTCCTGGGCCGTCACCCCCGAACACGACGGCAAGCACGGCCATCCCCTCCTCGCCAATCGCGAACTCATCGACGCTTTTCTCAAAGCGCCCATCACCGGTAACGCACGCGAAGTTCTTCATGCCCACGCATCGCGCGTGGTCTACGTCCAGGTTCCTGAGTCGCTGGCCAAGGCGGGGCTCAACACGCCGCAGGATTATGCCGCCGCCGAGTAGAAGTTTCCAGAGATTCAGTCTCCCGTTGAAAGCTGTTGCAGCACTGCCTGCAGCGTGTCCATCGCCAGGTGGCTGGCGTGCGACGATGCTTGCGGCAATCCGCCTACCGCGCGCAGCAACTCTTCTCTCGTCAGCTTCCGCGCTTCGTCCACGCTCTTCCCGCGCACCAGCTCCGTCAGAGCCGAACCACACGCCATTGCGGCCACGCAACCCTTGGCGCGGAAACGGATCTCTGCGATCCGTTCGTCAGCAATTTTTATTGTGAGTTCCAGAATGTCGCCGCACGCCGGATTCTCGATGCGTGCCGACGCGTCCGCATCGGCGATCGTCCCCACGTTGCGCGGGTGCTCAAAATGATCGAGAACCTGGGTTGAATACATGCGCCTTGCCTGTCGCGAAGGGTTTTAATGCCAAGCGCTCAGACTGCGTGATTTCATCACCACTCCCTGACCGGTGCGGGCGTGTATGCCCGCACGACAGCCGGTCAGGAGACGGGCGCTACGCCTGCCGCGCGTCCAGGATCTCGGTGATGAGAAACAGGTCCGCGAGCAGGGCGCGCAAATGGATGGACGCGTTGAGATTATCGATCAGCTGCGAGCCGATCGTTGGTTGCGCAAGCACCAGTTCCATCACAGCCATCGCGCTCTCGGCGTCGCGCTTGAGGACCGCAAAAAACGCCTCGTATTTGTCTACTCTGTTTTTGTCGGGGGTTGCAAGATGCTCCTCGACGACCGACTCGGCATAGCTCTGCTCCAGGCCGCGCATCGCTGCCACGGCGCGCGTCAATTGCTCTCTCAGCCCGCTACCCTCGTCGCTCGCCAATCCGCGCGCGGCAAAGGAGAGCGTGAACTCGTAGCACTCCTCAATGGTCTCGCACTGTTGCTGAATTTCAGTCGCCATCGCTTGCGGCATAACCCTGCTTTTCCTGGGAGCTCGCCGGCGTTTTTACGGCCCATCGCCGGGAATCGTGCTCCTCGAGATAAAAATCGCGGCTCATCCAGCCGAAGATCATGGACTTCGTGATGGGGAACTTCTCGGGCCGGATTCCCATATAGACGTGGACCATGACCAACGCAATCAGACCCACGCCGGCGAGCCCGTGAAGGACATACATCAGGCCCCATGTCATGTCGGAAAACAAATATGGATTGCGCGTGAAGATCCCGGTCTGCACGCGCTTCATCATGAACAGGCCGGTGCCGATGACCGCCAGCCCGGCGAGCAAAATCGCGCCGTGGTACAGCTTGTTTTCGAGAGGATACTTGGCGAACTTGTCGGGCAACGGCGCCGTCTTGCCGAAAAACCGCCGCACACGGTTCATGGCGTCGCGCATATCTGTTTTGTCCGGCCAAATCGACCAGAAATCCATGAAGAATGTCGCGTGCACGATGTGAAACAGAATCGATGCTGTCAGCACCAGGCCTGCAATCCAGTGATAGACCACCCAGTTGAACTGGATGCCCACCTTGGGCAGAAACGCCGTGAACAGCAGCGTAAACATTGAGGCCGCCATGATCCAGTGGAACAACCGCGCGGCCAGCGAGTGCCGTGGCACACGCTCGGGAATCGCGGCTATATTCTCTTCGGCCTTGCGCTCCGCAAATCGCTTGGGCGGCTTCACGATGATCAAGTAAAGTGCGTGCACGATCATGAAGCTCAGTCCCGCGATGACCGCGATCCAGATGAGAGCCCACGCGATGTGGATCGGAACCGATTTTCCCCACGGACTCGTCGCCCACTGGATTAGCTGCGGCATGTCGTCTCCTCGGCAGTGGCGTTTGCGGCCAGAGCGCCGTCCGTCGGCGGCTGGGTCGCGCCCGCGATGGCGCGCTTTACAAGATTCCGCATCAGAGGAATCTTGTAGCCGTTGAATTGAAGTGGAACCGCGCCCTCGACCGCGAGTTTGCCCACCATTTCGCCTGTGGCGTCATTCGCAGACTGACCGCGCACCGCGTCTTCGACGGTCTTGAGCCGCATCGGCCGCGGCGACACGGCATTCACGGCAATGCGAATGTCCTGGATGGTGTTGCCGTTGAGCTTGATGGCCGAGGCCACATTCATCAGCGGAAAATCCCACACATTGCGGTCGCGCACTTTCTCGAAATAGAACTTTGCGCCCGCCCACGTCGCGGGAATGCGGATCGCCGTGAGCAGATCGCCGGGGCGCAACATGTTGATGCGCGTAATGTCATCCTCGGGCCCGACAAAATAATCTTCTGCATCGACAGCCTGCTCGCCCTTCGCCGTCTGCACCACGAATTTCGCGTCCAGCACGATCAGCGCCGGAACCGAATCGGAGGGGTGCACGGCCACGCAGCGGTTGGCGCCGAATATGGCGTGCTCGCGGTTGCGGCCCACCGGCGTATCTGCATAACAAATGTTTCCACCTGCGCGGTAGCACGGCCATCCGCCGCGGTAGTACCAACAGCGAACGTCCTGCGACACGTTGCCGCCCAGCGTTCCCTGGTTGCGAATCTGCGGCGAGGCCACCAGCGACACGGCTTCGGCCAGCACGCCGTAATCTTTTTGGATCATCGGGTGGTTGGCGATTTCCGTCAGCGTGGTCATGGCGCCGATCTCCACGCCGTCGCTGGTCGCGCGGACGCCCTTCAACTCCTCCACGCCGCTCAGATCCACCAGCACCTTCGGCTTCTTGATGCGGTCCTTCAGCCAGTCGAAGCTGTCCAGGCCGCCGGCCATCACCCACGCCTCGTCGCCGTGCTGCTCGAGCAGCTTTTGCGCCTCCGCGGCAGAGTCCGGCTGCAGCAGGTCAAAAGCCGGCATTACGTCTCGGATTACCGCCATCGATAACTCCAGTTCGTAGTTCGTAGTTCGTAGTTCGTAGTTCGTAGTTCGTAGTTCGTGATTCGCAGAACTGGTCCCAATGTCGCTGCCTTCGTGGTGCCTCGTTCTCTCGGTCCCAGTCTTTCTCAGATGTGGGCCAGTAAAGGATTTTGCATCGGACGTCCAGCTTCAAGGGACGTCAGAATGGTGTCGGCGTTCACCGGCGCGCGCTGGAAGATGTTGTCTCCAACCGCGTCGGCAAGCGCGTTCAGAATCGCTGCGCATCCACCGCCCACCGGCGGCTCGCCGCAGCCGCGTGCGCCCACCGGAGTTTCCGGATCGGGAATGTTCAGCGCATTCCACTTCATATCTACCGGCACATCCAGAATCGTTGGGGGCCTGTTCTGATAAAAGCGCTCGGCGACGGAAATGCCATATTGCGGATCGATCACCCACTTCTGCCCGATGGCATGGGCGATGCCCAGCGTGGAACGGCCGAGGATCTGGCCGCCCAGAGCCGCGGGATGCAGCACTGTGCCCACGTCGGCGTAGGCCAGATAATCCGTGATGTAGTACTTGCCGGTCTCCACATCGACTTCCACCTCGGCGAAGCAGGCCAGATAGGAATAGGAATCGCCATCATGCGGATACTTGTCTTTGGCCGAAACCACCAGGCCCTGGCCGGCCAAAGCGGCTACCGCCTGCTTGGTGGCTTTATGCACGTCGGGATTCACATCGTGGCCATCGTAGATGCCGCCCAAGCTGATGGCATGCTGAGCCACTTCCGCAAAGCTCATGCCCGAGCCGCCGCCCTTGCGGGTGACTCGCAGGTTCGCCACTTCATAATCGTCCGGCTGCCCGCCCAGCTTTTTAGCCGCCACTTCTTTCAGCCTCTGCACACACTCCAGGCCGGTTGCGTGCGCGGCGCGGGTCATGGCGTGTACGGTCTGACTGCCACCGGAGTCGCAGGTGTAAGGAAAATGTTTTGACGTGTCACCCCAGACAATGTCGCAGGCATCCCATGGCACGTTGAGAACCTCTGCGGCCGCGCGATGCACATCAATCACCGCTTCGGTTCCAAGATTGCCGATGCCCGATTGGATCTGCACACGGCCCTGGGGACTGATGACGATCAGCCCGTCGAAACCGATGCTGCCGCCGTGGAAGTTCGTGAGGGCCACGCCCACGCCACGCACTTTGGTGCCAATCCGCTTAGGCTGCTGCGCTACGCGCTGGTTCCACTTGAACTGCTCGGCGCCGAACTCCAGCGCCTGCTTCTGAAAGCAGCTCGTCACGTGCGCGCGCTTGCCCTCATGATTGGGAGGTCCGTACTCCGCTTTGCCTTCCGGACAGTTCACACGCCGCAAGGCCACCTGATCGACGCCGAGCTGTCGCGCGGCCTTGGCCAGGATGGGCTCCATGATCGCGATGGCCTGCATGCCTCCCGGCGCACTCTGCGCACTGCGCGGCGGCGTGTTGGTAGCCACCGTCACATTCCGGTAGCGCATGGCCGGCGGCTGGTACTGCAACGAAGCGATGCTGGCGCACGAGCCGCCGTCTCCGCTCGATCCATAGGAGCCGGCGTCCGACACCAGAAACATGTCCACCGCCGTGATGCGGCCGTCTTTGGCGAAACCCACCTTGGTGCGGGCGCGGATGCCCGGCCGTGCGCGCCCGATGAAATGCTCCTCCTGGCGGCTGATGCGCATCATCACAGGAGCATTCAACTTCTTAGAGAGCAGGGCCGGAATCACCAGGGTCAGCGCGCCGGTGATTTTGCTGCCAAATCCACCGCCCGTATATTCGCTGATAAAGACGACCTTGTCCTCGTCCATGTGCATCCAGCGCGCGATGGCCGCCACGGTCTGATAGGTGCTCTGCGTGCCCGTATAGAGGAAGAGCTTGCTGTTTTGCCAATAAGCCATCGTGGTGCGCGGCTCCAGGCATTGGTGGCTCACATCCGGCGTCTGGAATGTTTCCTCAAGGACCAGCGCCGCGTTCTTGAAGCCGGCGTCCACATCGCCGTAAGACCACTCGTCGGGCGCATGGCCCATGGGCAAGCGGCCCTCCTTTTCCGCGGCAAAGTCTTCGTCCGTCCACTTCAATTCGGTGAGCGTCAGCGGTCCGCGACCCGACTCCGGCCTCACCCAAACGTTGCCTTCGGTGCGTGCATTCGAGCTTCCGGGTCTCAGGCTTTCCAATGGGTCGGTTGCAAAGGGCAACGGCTCCATGTCGATCTCGATCTTTTCGATGGCTTCCGCGCAGGTGAGCTCATCGACGGCCACCACAGCAAGGATCGGCTCGCCCTGGTACATGGGCTCATCCGCCAGCGCCAGCTCACCCCACTTGTCGGCCTTGATCATGGTCCCGTTGTCGTTCATATAATCCGCGTGACCGGGAACATCCGATGGCGTAAGGATTGCCTTCACGCCCGGCATGGCAAGGGCTTTTTCGGCGTTGATGCTTTTTACGCGCGCGTGCGGCATGGGGCTCAGCACCAAACGGCAAAACAGCATTCCCTCCGCGCGAAAATCTTCGGCATACTTTGACCGTCCCGTCACCTTCGCCACCAGGTCGTTGGTCGAATAATCCTTGCCAATCAGCCTGTACCCGGTGCCGAACGGGCGCGGCTTTTCGCTCTCAGCCTTCAACGCGCTCTCTTGCGGTGTGTCTGCCATGGGTCAGGGCCTCGCTTTCTGCGCTGCAGGCGCGCCTGTCCTCATTTTTTCCGCGCCGAGCATCAACGCGTCCAGAATTTTGGTGTAGTCCTGGCACCGGCACAGGTTGCCGCTAATGCCGTGCGCCAGCTCCGCGCGTGTGGGAGTGGGATGCGCCTTCAAATATCCCACTGTCGCCATGAGAAAGCCCGACATGCAGAACGCGCATTGGAAGCCCTGCGCGTCGACCACTGCCTGCTGCACCGGATGCAGCGTGCCATCGTCCGCCGCCAGGCCTTCGACGGTGGTCACTTTGCGGCCGCGCACGGTATTGGTGAGCACGGAGCAGCTATAGTGCGGCACGTCATCGATGAGCACCGTGCACGCGCCGCATTCCGCGCGGTCGCAGCCCAGCTTGGTCCCGGTCAGTCCCAACTTGTAGCGCAGTGTCCAGGCCAGCGTTTCCTGCTTCATTACTTCCACGCGGCGCGGCTGGCCGTTCACGTTCAGCGTGATGAGCCGTTCGCCGCCGAAGCTGCGCCCGCGTCCGGGCGTGAGAATCCGGTAGCTGGCCGCGCTGACGACGGCGCCTCCAGCGATGACGCCGAGAATGAAACGGCGTCTCGTAATCGACTTCGATGGGTCCTCGACATGCTTTGAGCCCGCCTTGGGATCGTCTGCTTCCGGCATCGTGGTTTCTCCGGTTTCAGGGTTTGCCTGGGATCGTCTCGCTGGCCTGCGGGATTTGTGTTTTGCTTCTTGCGGGGTTGCGCCGTCGCTTTTCGAAGGCGTCGCGCGGCGCATGGGTTATTTTATCGCCGGGGCCGTCGCCGATGCAAAGCCCAACGCCGGACGGAGCCGGATGTTGATGAAAATGGGAATCTTTGCTTCGCCGGTGATGAGACCACCGCACTCTGTCGCTAACCAGTTCAGCTGACGCGGGAGACCGCGAATCGACGATGCTCTGGGTGCAGGCCTGCCGGTTCGGCCCATCGGAGAAAAGGCTCCCCGAGTTCATCTCACCCGGGGAGCCTGCTGCTTGCTGACTCTGTTGCCGGTCTCCAATTATCTAAAGTATTCGGGGGCGAACGCTACGCCCCGAAAGGCTTCGCCGGCGCGGGCCGCGCGAACCGTGGCGAATCTGTCGAGATAGCCGTTCGTTGCGGGTTTCGTATCGCCGATGCGATCGGTGACCACCATTAGCTTATTGGGATCGGCGCCGTTGTCGCCGTTGTTGCTGATTGTGGAGGTAATCGCATAAATCGTAGCGGTCCCGTCCCAGTTGACGACGCCGGTAATGTTACGGCAGCCGCCAGTGGCGGGCTCGATCGAAGCGGGATAATCCCGAACACTATAAGGGACGCCAAGATCGAGTCCATTCTGGATGACGTACTCGCGCACCCAGGTTGGGCTGCCGCCTGCCGGCGTGGTGAGGACCCACTTTTGCAGGCCGGCGGTCGCCAGCGTACCGGCGTCGGCTACGTTTACCTTTCCGTTGATCATTTGATTGGCCGTGTAAACCAAGTCGCCCTCGTCACAAACATACAGAGTCGTAGAATTGGCGAACCAAATCCCAAAGGGGTAGTCGCCGCCAGGGCTAGCGGTGCTGGCACTGGTGTCGGGGAATCCGGGAAGGATCGTATAAGGTTCGTCGACGAGGCCGCCCGCAGGAGCATTGGCTGTGATGGGCAAAACGCCTGGAGTGCCGAGCTGATAGACCGTATTGATGCCATTACCGCCGCTGCCTTTGGCAACATACAGCGTATTGTTAAAAATCGTCATGCCGCGGAAGTTGGTGTCCTTGCCCGGCTTGTCTCCCGAGAACACGAAATAGGAAATCATGTTGTTGTTCGGCGGGACCAGCGGCAACGCGCCCGGTACGAACAATTCCGCGCCCGTCGAGTGGGAAAGATCGATGCCGAGCTGAGTCTCCGGCACCTGCTTCTTCGACAGCCCTCCGTTGTTGTCGTTTCCAACCGAATAGTAAAAGCCGTTATACGCCTTCATCGAAGCGCGTGAGTTATCGCCGCTGTAGGCGTCGCCATCCGTATACGAAATATTGCCCCAGGCGTCTACTTCCGCCACAGAGCGGTAATAGGCAGTGGGATTGGTTGCGCCAGCATAGCTCGCGATCGCGGGATTGGTCGGGTCGCAGAGGCCTGGCGTATTAGAGGCTGAAACGTCAAGCAGGTTCGCCGCGGTCGGCGACGAGGGGCCGACGTTCGTGCCCTGCGTGAGGATGTTGGTCGCAGTGTTGAGGGTGAGGGCAGGGCAGCCAGGGCCGCCGCGGTATCCCATGAAGGTGAGGCTCCTCCCATCTTGCGAGCGATTCAAGGCAAGCTCGGATTTGGAGCTGAAACTGGTCACGATCTCGTCGCTGGGAACGTGCAGCGCGCCCAGCTCGAAACCGTCAGGGCTCAGGTCCCATAGAACGATAGGAGAGGAGACGCCAAAACTCCCATCCGTGGCCGCGTTGTTCCAGACATTGTGATTGTCCTTGAGATTGGGGGCTTCGCCGTTGTCGCTTGCGTAGCCGCAGGTCACAGTCACGGCCGTGGTGGTCGTGGACTTGGTTTGGTCGGCGGGGAGGAGCGGCACATTGACGGTGGCGGGGTTGGGATTCGTAACCGGGCCGGTGTTCAAACAGCCGAACGGCAATACCTCACCCGGGGTAACAGTGTCGGCATTTCCAACGTAAACTGTGCCACTCAAAACGATGCTGCTAGGCACAAACCCGTGAAATTGATCTTGATGGTGATCGAAATCATGGTCGCGATCTTGGTCCTGGGCTTTCAATTCGATGGCAAATAAGCCCGCTGCGAACGTTGCTGCGAGGGCCGCAGCAAACACCTTCGGAATGCGTGTTTTCATATTGACATGACCTCCTGAGCCATGTGGGGACACGCCGGAATGGTAGGGGTAAGCCGCTACACAACTCTTTAAGGGGTGATAAAAAAGCAGTGAATGATGCCAGGGGTTTTGAAAGTCGCCAAGACAGGGCTGAGCGAAAACGTCCAGGCTTGAGGAGCGGGAGTCGGCAATAGAGAAATTGCCTTTTCGCGAGCTTCGCGTTCAGCGCTTGTACTGTCCGCGCCGCGACGGCAGAATCTGGATGTCGTCTGAGCCGGTGTCGTAATTCCCACGATTCCAACTAGATTCTTTGCCTTTATTGCTCTCTTTCACGGGCGGAGGGAGAAATTCTGGCTCTGCCGTTACCCAGTGCAGGGCGGCGCTGCGCGAAATGGTTTCTTCCCTTTTGGCCTCGGCGGGTTCAGGTTCCGGCGGCGGAGCCAATGCCTCAATGACATCGGTTTGCTCGGAACCGGACGGGGTCGCATCCGCGGGTGCGCTGTTGCCGCTGCCGTCTGGTTCGGCGTGCTTTTTCGGGCTGAGGTCCTTGACTCCCAATGAGAAAAGGATGCCTCTCAATCCACTCAGCCTCGTCGGCATTTCGTCGGTGGCCTTTTCCTCCTCTCGCACTTCCGCGGCAGCAGCGGTTTTTCCATCATGCGCGGCCACGGAACGCCGCGTCCCTACACGCGGTGCAGGCGGCTGCGTCGCCACAGGTTCGGCATGCGTGGGCGCATCCCCCAGCCACCAGGGAGGCGGTTCCGTCAGCCACCGGAGGGTCTCTTCTTGCGGTTGCTGGGTGGGCGGCGTCTCAGTCCAAGACGCGGGCTGTGGTTTCGAATCCGCAATTGGCTTGAGCGCCGGTATTGGCTTGAGTGCGGGCTGCGGCACAGCCGTTGCAACAGGCTTCGCGGCTGGGTCTTGCGCAGGCTGCGCTGCGCGCTCCGCAAACCGAAGAGATGCCGGTGCAATGCTCCGCAGAGCTGCCAGTGCGGTCGGCCGCCGCAGAGTAGCTGGGGCTGCCGGCGCGGATTGCGGCAAGGGTTGCGCTTCTCGATTCTCTGCAACAACGGGAGCGGGCTCCGGAAGCGGCGTGACAGCGGGTGGCCCGGGCGCGGCCCGTTCTGGCGCGGTTCGTTCTGGGGTGGCTCGACGTGCCGGAGGTGCAGCCGGAGTTGCGATCACGGCCGCAGCGGCAGCGGTCTCCGCCAGTGCGGGGATCTTCCGCACCGGACTGGCTTGCGTCGCTTCAGGCACGATGCGGGGACGTTCCGCGACCGTCCGCGCCGCAGTGCGACCCTGCACGCGCAAGTGCCGTTCCACTTCGCTCACGGAATTCCGGAAACTTTCGTCGGCATTGGCGAGACGCACGCGGTTCAGCACGAAGCCAACGGCGGCGGGGTGCAGGCGCTGCAGGCTGGTAGCGGCAGCGCGAAGTTGTGCGCGCGTGGTTTTGGCCGACTCGATCACCAGAATGGTGCAATCGGCGCGCCGCGCCATGGACTCCGCCTCCGCTGAAACGGTCAGCGGCGCAGTATCGGTCAGTGTCAGGCCCTGGCGATCGGGCGCGGTTCCTTCGCCGGAATGCGGCATCAGCGACGAACCTCGCGGATTGCGCTGCAACTCGGTCCCAGGCAGGCGCTCCGCGGGTACAGGTCCCGCGGCATCCATCAGCACGGCCTCTTTGCCCAGCAGTCCCAGCATTTCTTTTACGCGCGTGACAATCGTGGTCACACCCACGCCGGGGCCGGTCCCGGTGAACACGCAGCTCGTCAGATGATCGTCTTTCGAGGCAAATTCGATGGCCGTGGCCAGCCGCAACAAATGCTCCTCGGCCACTTCGTCTGAAACCTCGTCGAAGTCGGGCAACTGCGCCATCGGCCTATAACCCAGCAATTGCTCGACGTCCGATGCGACGTGCACGCGCGGGTCCATCTTGTGCGCGACTACCGCGGCCGCCAGGCCAAGTGCGATAAACGCAAACAGCAGCAGGAGTGCATTGCGGATGACTCCTGCAATCGCAGGATGCGCGGGCGGAACCGCGGCTTCGGCCAGGTGTGCCGTGCCGGGAGCGCTGTCTTCGAGCGTCTGGTTCTGCAATTGCTCGTCCACGGTGTTGTAACGGTTCTGCAGGCGGGTAATGTCGTTGGCCAGGTCGCTGGAACGTTGCAGTTTCGGCGTGGCGCTGGCCGCGGCCCTGGTCATCTGCGCCAGTTCCGCGTTATAGCGCGCCTCCAGGTTCGCAGTGCGATCCAGATCGGTGCGCAACTGCTCCTCAATGCGCGCCGCGGCCTTGGCGCGCAGGTCCCGCGTCTCGGACTCGAGCGCGGCATCGATCTTCTGCAGCTCTTCCTGATCCTGCTCGTATTGCGGATTGTCCGGCGTCTTGCCTGACATATGCGAAACCAGCGCTGCGCGTCGGGTGAGCAAGGCTTGCTTGAGGCTCGACAATCCCGGGTCGGTCGAAATGAGCTGATCGGCTTCCGCATTCAGAGCTGCCGACGAAAGACCGCTGCCGGAGTCGATCGAAGTCAACCGCGCCGCTGCTTCGTCGTGATCGCTGCGCGCTTTCACAAGCTCTGCGTGAATCTGGGCGATGTCACTGTCGTAGTGTTCGGGAGCTTCCGGCCCGATGGCCGCCACGCCCAGTTGCGCGTTCAGCGCCGCTTGCTCGGCGCGATCGTCGTCCAGTTCCTTCCTGATGCGCTCCTGCTCTTCCTTGAGCATGGTGAGCCGGCCAGCATCGCTGGCCTTTTGCTCGTGCGAGGTGTTCTCGATATAACTCGCCGCCACGGCGTTGGCCAATGCCGCGGACGTGTCCGGATTGGTGGCATGGGCTGTGATGGCGACCTGGTAACTGGTTCCCACGCGCGCCACTTCCACCGCACCCTTCAATCGGTCGGCCGCGCTCTGATCGCTTTCGCCGCTCTGCTGCCAAACGCCCGGCGCCAACTTTTTCACCGCGCCTGCCAGCACGTCGGGGCGCGTCATGCTCAGCATCTGCTGCTGGATGTAGGAGTCATACGTGGCCGGGTCGTAGTTATACGGCCAGTGCATGGGCGCCGCTTCCATCACCGCTGATGGCGTGGGTTGAATGTAGACGAGGCTCTGCGCCGTGTAGATCGACCAATTAGTGACGACGTAGATCACCGCCAGCAGCAGACCCGCCAGCGCGAAACCCAGCGCGAGACGGCAATGCATGCGCAGGCTGCGCATGAGGTCGAGACGGAAGAGTGCCCGATCGGATGTGAAGCCGCGCGACGCAGCGGGCAGGGCCGGAGCGCCGTCCGTAAGACGATGCGAATTCGCAGGCGGAAGAGGATCGAATGTCCGGTTCATAGAACTGCTCCCAGGTAAGCCAGTGTGCTGAGTTGGAAGAGCGGATTCAGTCGCTGGATTACGTATGTGGCGCGCGCAAAGCCAGTCTTCGGCACAAAGACGATCTCTCCCGGTTTCAGGATTACTTCACGCGATTTCACGGGATTCAAAACATCCTTGAATGCCAGCACGCGCGAAGTTCCTGTGCTGGGATCGACGATCTGAATGTGGGCGTTGTTGCCGGCCTGATCCGTGAGGCCGCCGGCGTCGGCGAGCACGCTGGCCAAGGTGGAGCTGCTGGTCACTGGAACCGCGCCCGGATGCTGCACCTCGCCGAGCACCGAAACAAACTGCTCCGCGAGGCTGGGCACATAGATGACATCGTCGCGGCGCAGGCGCAGGTCGGCCAGCGTATTGCCCGATTCGACCAGTTGCCGAAGCTCGACCCACATCACTTGGTCGCTGCCGCGATAAATCGCGCAGCGCTCGGGAATCGCCGCCACTTTGTTGGGGCCGGTCACCAGGCCGCTGCGCGTCAGTGCTTCAAGCAGCGTGGGCGTGCCTTCAAACGTTACTTCTCCCGGCGTGGCCACTGCGCCCAGCACCAGCACGCGATTCGATGTGTATTTCGTCACCGTGACCTGGACGGAGAGGTTGTCATAGTAATGCGCAAGCGCCGCCTCAATGGCCTTGCCCGCTTCAGGCCGCGTCATGCCGTCCAGCCTGACGTCGCCGGCCAGCGGCAGCGTGACGCAGCCGTCCGGTCCCACCACGAGCTTGGCTTCGAGATCGGAACGCCCGGCAATATCCACCGTGATCTCATCGCCTTTGCCCAGCCGGTACGCTTCATCGGCAGCGGGCTCAAAGTTGCGCAGAGCTTCCAGTGGATTGGGCTTCAACACCGGTGCGTTTGCCTGGGTCGTGGAGTCCTCTACGGAAACCTGCAGATCGGAGCGTGATGGCGCTTGAGCCGCCGCGGCCAGCCCCGCAAAGACCCATGGAAGAAGAGCGGCGATGTACATCCGGCGATTCATGCAGTTGCCTCCTCGCCGCGGAGCATTCCCAGGCCCCGGCGGTACCACCTGATTTCCTTTTGCTTCTCTGCGTCCGTCAACACCCAGCGATTCAATACTGCGATCGCGCCCGCGGTGTACAAAATCCCTGCCGCGAGCAGCACGCCCGCTCCCTGCCAGCGGTTCATCATGGCCACCAATTGCGCCACCGGCCACGCCAGGGCGCCTGCAATCAAATACGGGGCAAGTCCCGGAACGATCACCACACGCAGGAAGCGCGTGAGCGGAAGATGCAGTACAAAGAGCACCCGGCCCATGAGCACGCAGGCCGAGACGACGGTCGCCACGGCCACGGCAACGCCGATTCCGTATGGTGTCCAGCGGCCCTCGATCCAGCGTGCCGCGGGTAAAGTGACGCCCAGCAGCATCAGGTTGGGAATGGAGTAGGTGAACTCCTCGTAAACCCTGCCCATGCCGCGAAACATCGACGTGCCCGGTCCGGTGAGCATGTGAAATTGCATAGCCAGATTGAATATCACAAACAGGGCGATCAGCCTTTGGCCCATGGGGAACTGGGCACCCAGCCAAACGTGCATAACGGGAGCGGCAAAAAACGAAAACAGGGCGACAAAGGCCGACGTGCACAGGTTGGCATAGCGCGAGCTGCTGAGGTAGAGCGTGCGCAGGTTGTCGATGCGGTCCGACTTGTGTGAAGCGGCGTCTACGTGGGACGCGGCCGGCAAGAGCGCCGCAAAAAACGCCATGGGCACGGTGGAAAACGATGTAGGCCACTTCTTGGCCACATCGAGAACGCCGGCGGCGGCGGCGCCAATCAGAGTGAGCGCAGCCACCCGCTCCACGGAGGCGAGAAAGATCGACAGCATGCTCTGGAACTGGACGACACCGCCGAAGTGCAAAACGTAGCGAATGGAATCGCGCCGCACCAGCCGCGGCGAGATGCGCAGCCACTTCAGCTTCTTCAATGTCCACCAGATGGTGAGGCCGTCAGCGACGATGGTGCGGATCAGGTAAGCCTCGGCCAATCCGCGAATGCCGCGGCCCGCGCCCACCAGCCAAAGAATGGCCGCGAACTCCGCAAGGATGCCGAGAATCAGGAACCATTGCGTGGCCGCGATCTGCTGGGAACCGGCCAAAACGTCGCCGAATCCGTTGAGCGCGATGGCGGACAGAAACACGCCGAGCACGATCAGAACCGCTTCTTTGCCGTCGACGGCGTGAGCCGGCGGCAGATGCAGCCATGGCGCATACCACTTCCATCCAAAAAGGAATGCGAGGAAGATCGCGCTACAGAGGGGGATGGTAATGGCCAGCCCGGTGGAAAGCAGCGCATTGGCCTTGTCGTATTCGCGGCGCGCGTGAAACTCGGCGACATACTTGATGTAGACATTGGAAAGGCCGAGCGTGGTGACGCCGACATACGAAACCAGAATGAAGATCGTGGTCCAGATGCCGTAGGCTTCGAGGCCGAGGTGCCAAAGCAGGAAGGGCACCAGCACCACGCCGCGCAACATATTCACCACGCGGGCGAGGATGGTGGCGAACACATTGCGGCTGAAGTTGTGATTCACTTCATGCAGGAGCGCATGAGTCGTGCTGGCGGCAGCCAGCTCGCGGCCTGCGTCTGGATCGACTGTCCAGTCCACTTCCTTATCGGGCGTATCGGGAATCATCTGTATTTCGGTCATGGCGCTTGCGCCTCCCGATGCGTCCGGGCCCACTCTGCGCTGCCGCGCGAGTGGCGCAGGACTAGAGGAGTAATGGCCAGTTTCCAAAGAATGTGCAGCGGCGCGCCGGCCAGTGCCGCTAAGTCGCGCCACGGATTGTCGCCCAGGAAAACCGCTTCCAGCACATAGGCGACCACCAGTGCCGCCCCGGCAAGGACGTACCCGTGCAGCCAGTACACCGGCAAACATGCCGCCAGAATCAGGGCCACGATGCCGCGCGAAATCGGCAGGCTCCAGGCCTCGGCAAGCATCTCAAAGGCGCGCCAGTTGCCGCGCGCAATCTCCGCCAGCAAGCTGCCCGTGGCTCGCGTAGCAACGTGAAAGCGCCCGCCCTCCCAGCGTGCTTCCTGCGTGGCCTGTGCGGAACGGGCCGGGGCCAACGGAGCATGAACGCACGCCTCTTCAACCCACGCCACGCGCTGGCGCGCCAGCACCAGGCGCACGTGGTATTCAAGATCCTCGCAGATGCTGTCCACCGTGAAGGGCACGCGTTGCACGGTGTCGTCTGTTACGGCGAAGCCATTTCCAAAAACTCCTGCGGAGAATCCCAGACCGGCACGTCCCCGGGCCCGCAGCACATTGATGCCTCTGAACGCCAGCACGCGCAGCCGCTCGAGCGAAGTCGCCGGCCGCGAGCGAGGCAGTTCGAGCTCGTAGCGGCATTGCGCAGCCGCGGCCCCGCGTTCGAGAACTGCTTTTGTGGCCGCGACGAGATTGGGGCTTGCCACGGAGTCTGCATCCACCACCAGGAATGCATTGGCGCCCGCGTCACTCGCCAGTTCAAAGCCGCAGCGAAGGGCTACGGCTTTGCCGCGCATCTCGACATGGCTCAGTTCCACCACGCGCGCACCGGCTGCCGCAGCGACTGAAGCGGTTCGGTCCGTGCAGTTGTGCGCGACCACGATTACGGGAACGGTTATGGGAACGGTCCGGGCCGGCGCGGAAGAGGCTCCCGCTCCGTGCGAAGAGTTGAGCGCGCATCCGGCTGCGAGCAGTGATTGCACGGTCCGCGCGATCATGGTTTCCTCGTCATGGGCCGGCACCACTACCGCGAGGCGAATCTCCCGCAGCTTCGCCGCATTCGCTTTTCCCCTGGGGCGCAGATTTCCCGCAATGCACACGGCCAGATCGGTCAGCAACGGTACGGTCATGATCGCCATGGCCACCGCCAGCGCTTCCGTCAGAAATGTGCTTTGCAAAATCAATGCGTCGCTTGTCTCCATTTGTTGGATCGGCTGGCCTTCATAGCCGATCGGTTCAGTTCATCTCCGCCGGCGAAAAGCGCCGGGCAACCGCAAAGCGCGTGCCTAAACCAGCACGCGCCGGAAACCCACCTGGGCGACAAGCGGATCGACCACCGGCACGCGCTCCACCGCCGGGTGCATCGCCTGCACCCAGCCGGTAAAAAGAAAGAACAGCATCACCACCTGTTCGCCCATATAGACGGTGGTCAGCGTCGTCATCAGGCCGATCAGCACCGCCAGATGCGCAAGGGCCAGCATCCGGTCCTCGCTCGGGATGGGCTGGGAAATCATGCGCAGCAGTTTCAGGGCGCTGCCCGTGACGATGGCCAGGAACACCGCCAGCCCCGTGAATCCCTCGGTCACCGCAAGCATCAGGTACTGGTTGTCGATCGAGACCTGGCCGTTGACCGCGGGAAGCGTCGTGATGCCCCAGCCAAAGGCCTTGCGCTCCATCACCAGCGGCGTGTAATTGGTGAGCAACTGGCGACGGTAAATTGCGTTACGCTGCTCCTCCGTAGAGGCCTGACTGATCGCCTTCTCCGTGTACTGGTTGATGAAATACAAAGCGCCTGCCGCAAACACCGCGCAGAAGACCGCAAACACGATCGCCGCTTTCGCCGCCGGCAGGTATCGTGTGAGCAGCACAAAAATCAGCGCCAGTCCCACGCCGATCCATGGGCCGCGTGACTGGGTCATCAGCAATCCGGCCACAATCGCTGCGAGCGAAAGGCCGCGCACCGTAAAGGGCAAACCGTGGATCAGGCGGCGCGAGCCCCAGTTGGGATCGGCGCTGCGCAGCCACAGGCAGTACACCAGCCCGATGAGAAAAATCATGCCGGCCAGAATTGCGTGGCCGTAGGGTCCTGCAATGCGTCCGAATCCCCAGCGCATTTGCGGCTCCCACACCTCGTTCTGGTTCGCACCCAGGAAAGGCGTCGCCAGCCTCTGCCAAAGGCTGCGCCCGGTGAGGAAATCGTAGGTGCTCAATGCCGCGACCACGGCCAGCAACGCGACGATGCGCGCGACGAGCTGCTTGCGCATCGCACTGTCTTCCTGCTCGATGAGCAGTTTGCCCGCCATGTAAGGAAGCACCATGGTCAAAACGCCTGCGACGAACATCAGGCCCCCGTCTGCGATGTTGGTGCTGAGCCGTTGCGACACCGCGAGGTTCGGCGAGAACAGTTGCGTCCAGTCTCCGTTTGCCAGCTCGGAGCTGAATGCCTCTGAAAATCCGGCGCAGACAGCGAAGAGCAACACAAACAAATCCATCCACGACCACCGCCAGTGCCGTGTCCCCTTGAACACCAAAGCGATGCCCAGTGGCAGAATGGCCGCATCGGCAAAACTGATCGGCGGCAGATGAGGCAGGCGGAGAACGTAGTACTGCGGCAGCAGAAGCAGCGCGGGCAAATAAACCCAAAGCAGCGCCTTCCGTGCCGAACCCATGGCCAGAACCGCCCAGCAGGCCAACGCCGGTACTAGAATGATCGCCGCCATGTCGTTTCCACCCCAGAGCTTGTGCTTAACTTTTGCGCGGGCAAAAGCTAATAACAAGCTCTAGCCCTCAGTGCATTTCCGTTCGTGCTCTGGGGCCCTCAGCCTTTCCGCCCTCCGCCGTCAATTGCCGTTCCACGCTGCGACGAATGTTTCGTATATCTATCCGCCAATCCCATTTTCCGCCGAGAACACATCTTGCTCGCTCCGCAGCCTGATAGGAACCGGCGATCCAGCTTCCGCACCCAGCGGGCGGCCTTGTGAAATTGCCGGCTGCCACTCGTCGAAGAGCGGCTGCAGGTTCCATGCATGGAGCACGAAGCGCGTTTTCAGGTTGAGTCCTGCCAGGGAAAGCGAGAGTCCGGCCTCCAGCAGCTGGCGTCGCGCACCCAGCAGAATTCCAAGTCCCGCCGCTGTCACTTGATTCACTGAGTGTAGGTGGACCACCATCACCAGTCCGTTGATGATGCTGGCCGTGGTGGCGGCCTGCACCTGCGCAGCGATCTCGGCTCCCAGCCTGCCGTGAATGTTCACGTGCAGCACTTGCGGTGTCACGGCCGTGGTCACTCTAGTTTCGCCCAGGAACGGCCGCTGCCACCAGGCTGCCAATAATGCCATCGGCAAGTGTCGCACCAGGCCGGCGAAGTCCCGCAGGTACCGCGGGCCCAGCCGCACCGGTTCCTGCAGGAAGCGCATCGCCCACTCCAGGCCGCATCTCTGAATCCAGCGCGGGGCGCGGCAGGTGTCGCCCACCAGAATGTCGAAGCTGCCACCCACGCCCATGGAAAGGGGAACTCCCAGCCGCTTGCGGTGCATCCAGATCCATTTTTCCTGTTTCGGATTGCCAAATGCGACCAGCAGAATGTCGGGGCTCACGGCATGAATCTTCCTGAGGATTTCCGTGTGATCCATGCGCATCAGGTTGTCCTCGTCGGGAGCAAACGTGCCTACGATCTGCACTCCGGGATAATCACGTTCAAGCAGCCGGCCTGCGCGGTCGGCCACGCCGGGCTTCGCGCCCAGCAGAAAAATCTTGTAACCCTTGCGTGCTGAAAGTTCGGCGAGCCTCGGCACAAGGTCCACGCCAGTCACACGCTCGGCCAAGGGACATCCCAGAAGCCCCGAAGCCCAGACTAAAGGCATGCCATCGGGGAAAACCAGGCTCGAACCGGCAACAATGCGATGCAGATGCGGATCCGCCAGCGCGTTCAGCCAGATGTCCACGTTCATGGTGCACACCTGGTGGGTTCCACCCGACTGAATCAGGCGCTCCAGTGTGTCAACAGCCTCATCCGCGCTCAAGCTGTTGATCGGCAACCCCATGACTGCAACCGGATGCTGCAAGCGGTCTCTCATCCCAGCGTCCATTCCCCGCCTATGCACGCGCCTCGCCTAAGCAGTGGATGCGATCGCCGTCACTTTCACGGCTGATTCCTTCTCTTGCGCGCCGCATTCTTGTCCGCAGCTGGGAATGAAAGTCTCCAGAGGTGCACCGAATGCCACGTTGACGCTGTGGCTCCAGATTACACCGAAAGCGAGTAATCTTCTTGACTCCGTCAGAATCAGTGCCGACGTTTATGACGCGTGCGGACTGATGGCTAGAAACTACCCTTTTGGAACCAACAGGAACAATGGCAAGAAGGTGGGCACGGACGCGCGGAGAGATACATCCTTAGGCACTCATCAATCGCGCACACGAGTAACCGTTCTTTGGTTACTTTTTCCGCAGTTGCGTAGTTTGAAGGCTTTCTTCGCTGGCGCGCGAAGATTTCAAGATGCACTCCTAAGGCTGTGCAGTTTTATTCTGTCCATTCCAGAACCGTCATCGAGCACGGAGCAAGTAAGATCTCACTTCCCGCGAAGTGCTCCTGCTCAATCCGGACCCTGACCGTTTCCTCATTCGTGTCGCCCGGCGAGGAACTCACCAGGCGCGAGAGCGTCGCGTTGGCGTCGTGCCCAAGACCCACAGCCTCCACGCTGACGCGTCTCGTATGACGCAAGCCGTAGTTGAATAGGATGAGGCTGTGTGACTTCCCGTCCTGGAAGGCGTAGGCGTCGATCTCGTGCACATTGCGCAGGCTCACTGCGTCGTTGCCCGGAGGCTGGTCGTGCGTGGGATTCTCACCTGAAATTTCCACCTTCACCAGGTCTCCGCGGATGGCGCGGTTGGCGAGGCTTTCGGCAAGGAACTGGGGCCTCTTGCGGCCATCGGCACCCATCACTACCACGCTTCCCCACAACCTCACCGGCGTGCCGTCTGGGCGCGGGAACTCATACTGAGACAAACTGAAAAGCATCTCGTCGCGGACCCCGTGATCGCGCATCATGCGCAGCATGTGCCCGGCCACAGCCACCCCTGCCGCAGCCGATGGAGTGAATCGGTCGAGAATGGCTTCGGGCGCCGTCCCTGCCGTGGTGTGCAGGTTCACTTCATATACAGCCAGCTGCCGGCCGCCCGCCGACCGGGCGGCTTCGGCAACAAATCCCTCGCGCGACATCTCTTCGGGCTGGGCAAGCAGTGGGCCATAAAGCTGGTCGTCATTCGCCCATTCGGTCACGCTGCGCATCAGATACGGTGCGATCGCCAGTGAATTGGCCAGGGGGGCCGCGGCCAGAAGCGCCGCATTGCGTTCCGGATCATAGGCGTGGGCTCCAACCACGAGATCGAATTGGCCGGGCGCCGGTGCCGCGGCTTGCAGAAACGCCGCAAACACCTCATTCGCTCTGCGCCCGTACGCGGCGGGATCCTCGATCGCTTCCCCGCGAAAATCCGGGTTCCAGGATTCATTGCCCAGTTCAATATGAATGGTGCGAAAGGCCCGCGTCCACGGCTCGCTCCGCCCGGCGGCCATGCGCAAGGCTCCGCCCGGCGTCGTCGCAGGACCTGCCAGGTATTCAGCCAGTTTCCGCGTTTCCTCCAGGCTCATGGCGGTCGGCGCCACGATCCACGGCTCCGCGCCCGTTTCGAGGCACAGCTCCAGAAACTCCGGAATCCCCACCGCAACATCGTCGGAGGGCCTGAAACCCGCACGATAGCCCGACCGCTCGCGCGCCGCCGCGCTGCTGAGAAGATTGTCCACCGTGCTGCCCAGTCCGGCGTCGCTTTCCATCAGCCGTAGCACGCCGGGATGCAGTTCCTTCAGAGTCTCCACCACTTCATCACGAAACGCGGTGTGGTTCGCGCCATCGCCGCCCACTTGCTCAAGCACAACATCGCTCAGCAGCACGGAGCCGCCGGAAACGTTGAAACCGGTTTCAACCGCTGCTGCGGGCAGCGCCGTCTCGTTCGTCGTGAACTCCTCGCTGTACTCGGCCCACGCAGGCGTCAATCGGACATCTATGTCGACATAGCGGCGCAGCCCTGGCACCAGGCGGCCTACATGCACGTGCATTGTGTTTGCCCCGGCGACCGCCTTGGCGCGAAAACTCAGCCGGTACCGGCCGCGGAGATGCACAAACGACCTCCCCTCCGTGGAGTCGAAATAAGCATCCAGATCCGCCGACTGGCCCCCGCCTGATGCGTCGATGCGCAGCGCCTGATGCACCGGCCCACCTGGCGGAAGATCCGTGCGTTGGAGCTCCAGCCGCGCGCCGCCATGCATCGTCGGCCACCAGCCAGCCCCTGGATCACCCGGAGCGCCTTTTTCGATTGCAATCCAGTCGCCCGCGCCAATCGCCCTGCCGCCGGAGTTGAGCATCAGTACAAATCCACTCGAACTTGGGCCCGCTGCCATCACTGTTCCGCGCTGGCCCATTGCCGCGCCGTCCAAGACTTCGTAATTCGCGCCGTTCCAGAAGTCCGCCGGGAACAGAATGCCTGGCCTCGCATCCACACACCGCCCCACACTAACCGCTTCACAGTGAAAAATGCTGCGATACGTCATCAACGCAAACTCGGGATTGCGCGAAAGCAGATTCTTGAGCATCTGCGCGGAGTCGTAAAAGTTGTGCTCGCCGAGGTTCACACCAAGTCGCGTGACACTGCTCAGAATCACCTGGTTCGTAATCCGCAGATGCGTGATGCCCGTCTCGGCGTCGCTCGTTGCCTGCGCGCGCCCCACCTGGGCGGCAGTGACCAGGAGAAACGTGAGAAGCCGCGCGACGCGGAATGCACGCATCCCATCTAGCATCTCCGCAAACGTTCTCCGCGCATTCGACAAATGAGATTGCACCGATCCTCACCCGTTCCAAGCATATTCTTCTTCACGCAGGGAGAATGCTCCCCCACTTCCCGCAAATACCTGCCACAAAAGCTCTATCCGCTGCGAGCGCCGGCCGCGACCATCGCGGCGCGCCTCCTCACTGGCAGCAGCCCTCTATAAGCCCTCTATACTTGAGGCACCGTGATCGATCCAAGCGGATTCCGCGCACTTCGGCCGGCAAGCGCAGGGAGTCTTGTCCGCTCGGGTTACGAAATCACCGCCTCCATCATCGTGGTCTCTTTCAATACGCGCGATCTGCTGCGGGAGTGTCTCACTTCGCTGCGCGAGGAGTGCACACGGCTTCCCGAAGGAGTATCGGCCGAGATCCTGGTGGTCGACAATGGCTCCCCTGACGGCTCGGCCGACATGGTGGCCGCGGAGTTTTCCGGCTCCGGTGTCCCCGTTCGTCTCATCCGGAGCGACGTGAATCTTGGCTTTGGCGTGGCTAATAATCGCGCAATCGAAGTAGCTCAGGGGCGCTACCTGGTTCTGCTCAACTCTGACGCCTTTTTTCATTCCGGTGCGCTGGCCCGCGCCCTCGCGCACATGGAAGCCGATGCCTCCGCGGGCGTCGGCGGTGCGCGGCTCGTGGGCCGCGATGGCGCATGGCAGCCTGCGGCGCGCATGTTTCCCAGCATTCTGCGCGATGCTTTCATCCTTACGGGACTCGCCTCGCGCTTCCCTCGCTCCCGTTTCTTCAGCGCTGCCGAACGCACCTGGGCCGATCCTTCGGTGCCCGCCGACGTGGATTGGGTCACCGGCGCTTTCATGATTCTGCGCCGCGAGGCTCTCGCCAAAGCCGGACTGTTCGATCCTGCGTTCTTTCTTTATTGCGAGGAGGTGGATCTGTGCCGCCGCGTGAAGGACGCCGGCTTTTGCGTGCGTTATTGGCCTGACACCGTCGTCACGCACCTGCATGGCGAGTCCTCGCGCCGGGTTGATGCCCAGGTTCTTTCTGAGAATGAATCGCAGGTCGTGCTCTGGCGCATGCGTTCCATGCTGCTCTACTACCGCAAGCACCACGGCGCGAAGGTATGGCTCGCACGCTGGCTTGAAGAAGGTCTTTACGCGCTGCGTTTTCTGCGCAACCGCTTCAGTCCCTCGCCGGCGCGGCGCGAGCGCGCGCGTGAGGCCGTGATGCTTCTTCGTCTACTGCGACAGGCGCGGAAGGAAACGCGCGGCGGGCGCGTCAGTCCGCCCAGCCGCTGGTAGATTTTCTCTGATTACTGCAGAAACTCGCGCAGCGGTTCTTCAATTCCCTTGCGCACCAGTTCGCCGCGCTCGCTTACCGGATTCCATCCCAGAACCAACTTCGCTGCCGTGCAATCGAAGCGCGCCTTCTGAGTGCGGCTGTTCCAGTCGCGCCAGGAGGGCATCTGCCGTCCCGGGTGCCTCACGGCGACCTTCACCACCCACTTCAACATGTCGAGCAGATAGAAATGGATGATCGGCGTGGCGTAGCGCTGGATGCGCATGCCGCCCGTGCGCTCGAGTTCATCGAGATACTCTTGCGCGCTCAGGCCCTGCACGTTCGAGACCTGCGCGTTCGTAATTTGATCGGCGACGAGGTTGAAGTCGCGGCCTTCGATGGCCGGCGTGTCCATCGCGGCAATCAGTCCGCGCGCCACGTCCTCCACCAGCACCAGCGGCAATTTGTTGTTGCCCCGGCCCCAGATCTGGCAGACGGCATCGTGCCACCACATGCCTATGCCCCAATGAAACAGGCTGCCGCCGCGGCCGATCACGATGCCTGGGCGCACGATCACCAGCGGAAGCTTCCGCTCGCGATGCATCTTGAGCAGCGCCGCTTCTGAAAGCGCCTTGGCGCGGGCGTAAAGGTTTCTACGGGTGATGTGCGGATCGAGCGGCGTGGCTTCGGTAATCGTGCTGCCGCGTTTGCCCGCGTAGTACGAATCGATGGTCCCCGTGTAGATAAACCGCTTCACGCCCGCCCGCAATGCGCATTCGGCGACAAGTTGGGTGGTGTCGATTTCGAACTTCCGGTACTCCGCCCAGGTCTTCACGTGAGCTCGCGCCAGGTGCACCACGCTTTGCACTCCCTCCATGGAGCGGAGCAGCGCTTCGCGGTCGAGCAGATTACCGACCTGGCAGTCGACTTGTGCGCGCAGCTCCTCGGGAAGGCCGGCCGGGCTGCGCACCAGCACGCGCACCCCGCGACCAGCGGCAACCAGTTGCCGCACCAGCTCTTTGCCGATGAAGCCCGCGCCGCCCAGCACGAGAATGTCGGCCTTCGCGCTGGCGCAGGCCAATTTGTGTTCCGTCCGCGGCGCAACAGGCTCTGCCGGTAGGTTCGCTCGCTCTCCGATGTGCTCGCACACGCGAACGACACGCGCGCCAAACTGCCCGGAAACCCGCTCGTCGAGCCCTTCCGCACTGCCGTCCGGTGCTCCGTAAAAAGCGTCCATTGCGCGGGCGATGCTTTCTCCGTATGGCGTGCCGCGCTTTTCAAGACCCAGCTTCGACAGCACATACTTGGCCAGCGTCCGGCGCGCTTGCGACTTCTGAAACTTCGCGCGGTCGGCGACGATCAGGTAATTCTCAAAGTCGGGATCGGCGGCGCGGTAGCGTTCGAGAGCGTACGTGTTGTGCTCGATATCCGCCGTGGCCGCAGCCAGCGGACCACGCACATGAATGTTGTGTTCGGCAAAACCCGGCGCGAGAGAACATTCCATGCTGATCGCCGCCGGGCCTTTCGCGGCGCTCACCTGCCAGCGGCGATAGAAACTGCGTCCCGTGGGCAGCTGGATGGGGTTGCCCGCGCGCACCTCCATTTCGTCTGGCTCGCCCACCAGATCCAGCATGTACGCCACCAGGTGCGATCCGGATTCCAGCATGATGTTGCGTGGGTCGCGCAGCATCCAGATGTCGAAGGGGCCAAATGCGGATTGCGGAAGAAAGCGATTCCACGTGATCGTAATCTGATCGACGCGTCCCAGGATGCCTGTGCGGACGTCGCGCCGCAGTTGCTCCCAGGGCTGCGAAAACAGGAAGTTATGCCCCACGCCGAGGTGCGCAGCGCTGCGTGCGGGAGCCTCTTGGATTAGTTGCTCGCACAACGACCAGCGGTCGCACATGGGTTTTTCCAGGAACACACTGACACCGGCTTCCAGTACCGCGCTGGCCGCCGCAAAATGCAGGTCGGGAGGTAGCAGAATGTGCACGGCGTCGAGCTTTTCCGCTTGCAACATGAAGTCGAGCGCTGCGTAGCTTTTTGCGATGCCGTATCTCGCGGCCAGGGCCTCGGCGCGTTCCTGCGCCTGGTCGCACACCGCAACCAGTTCCACATCCGCCACGGATTTGAGACACTTCGCGTGCCAGTCGGCAATGTAGCCGGCTCCCAGCAGAGCGACACGACGCTTCGGCAGAGCGCCCGGTTTGCCGTTCGCGCTTTTCTTCTCCGCCTTGAGGCGCGTTGCCTCGCTCATTTGTTCCTCTTACTTGTACTCGATAATCGTCATGGGCCGCCGCCGCATCCGCCGCCAATAGTACTCGAGCAGTCCCTGCAATGCAGGAAAGCGCGAGATGACGGTGAAGAATCCATAGGCCCATGCATCCCGGCTCGCCCATTCCCGCTTGCGGCAGCCGAGCACGATGTGCGCGAACTGCAAACCGTACAGGCAAAGCAACGCCAGCAGTGAAATGCCATGCGTGAAAGGCGCTGCGGCCAGCGCCGCAAACGGCAGCGCGAGGCCCCAGATTAGTATGCGACGCCGGTCGCGGATAAAGTAGCGCTCGTCTCCGCCGCCGTGCAAGGCCGCAACCTGGGCATAGGCGTGGCCCGCACGGCGGTTCCTGCGCCACCATTGCCTAAAGCTCGCAATCGCTGCATCGTGGCTGGCCATGGGCACATCGATCATCAGGATCTTCCAGCCTTGCCGCCGCACACGGATACAAAACTCATCGTCTTCGGCCGCGATCACATCGGGCCGGAATCCGCCCACTTCCCGAAACGCGCGGGCGCGCGCCATGAAGCGTCCACCTGAAGTTCGCACCTCGCCCGCCGGCTGACGCCACTCCAGGTCGCAGATTCGGTTGTAGACGCTGGTTTCCGGGTACATTTCGCGAACGCGTCCGCACCCCACACCTGCATGCGATTTTTCTTTGAGAGTGTTGACGGCTTGTTCGATCCAACCTTCTTCGAGCTCGCAGTCGCCATCCACAAACTGCACAAATGGAGTGTCCGGCGCTTGCTCCATGACGCATGCGAAGCCCTCATTGCGCGCCCGTGCCGCGCTGAAGGGCCGCGATGCGTCGAGCTCGACGACGCGGCAGCCCAGGGAGCGTGCATACTCCGCGCTGCCGTCCGCCGAACCTGAGTCGACGTAGATCACGATCGGCCCATCACGGAGCGCGGCGCGCAGGCATGGCTTCAGGCGCTCGCCCTCGTTGCGCCCGATGGCCACGATTGCCACTTCGCTGAAGCCCGGATTCATTGACCCTCATTCTAAGTGGCCGCCAGCGAATTCGATATGCCGCAAGAGTGGCGAGTCCTGCGCGTTCGGGCGGGATGCGTCTCTCGGGGGATGCTTCCTCGCGCCCTTACGCCTCCGTCATTTCCCTGCCCTTGGCCTCGCGTCCCAGTGCGGTCAGTCCCGCGAGCGACACGGCGACTACGGCAACGGTGATGGCCAGAACTGCCGGATAACTGCCCCAGCGTTCGGCCGCCAGCGCCTGGCCCTTGCTGTTCCACGAGGTGATGAGCGCGCCCAGTTGGTAGGCCAGCCCCGGGGCCGTCGCGCGCACCGGTGCGGGCGACAACTCGGTGAGATACGCCGGAACCACGCCCCAGGCGCCCTGCACCATGAACTGCATGAGCATCGCACCCATGCCGAGCGTCAGCGCCGTATGCCCGTAGGCAAAAAGAGGAATCACGGGAATGGCCAGCAGCGCGGCGGTGATGATCGCACGTTTGCGACCCCACCTTTCCGAAAGCGCGCCAAATATAATCCCTCCGGCAATCGAACTCAAGCCGTAGAGCAAACCAATCAGGCCAATCGTCTCCGGCGAGAGCTTCACTGCCACAGCCAGAAATGTCGGATACACATCCTGCGTGCCGTGCGAGAAGCTCATGAATGCCGTCATCAGAACTACCAGAAACAGAAACGTGGGCAGGAAATGCATCAGTTGCTGCGGCCACGCAGGACCTTCGTGCAGAGCCGCGCGCGACATGCGCTTTTTGGCCCCCGCCAGCCACACCGGCGACTCTGGAACGCGCGCCTGCACATAAAACGCCAGCAGTGCGGGCGTTGCGCCCATGATGAACAACCCCCGCCAGCCGATGGCCGGGAGAACCAGGCCATGCCAGTGAATGCCGACGAAAAAAAGCCCGAAGGCTGTCGAGGCCAGAATGGAACCTAGGGCGTACCCCTCCTGCAAGATGCCGGAGAACGTGCCGCGCCCCTCCCTGGGCAAGGTCTCAAACACCAGCGCCGCTCCCACGCCCCACACACCACCCATAGCAATCCCGAAAAGTGCGCGCAGCACCAAAAGCGCGTTCAGTGAAGGCGCAAAGGCACAGCAGAGCTCAATCACTGAGAAGCCCACAATATTCGCCATCAGCACCGGCTTGCGGCCATAGCGGTCGGCCAGCGTGCCAAAGAGCAATGCGCCCGCGGGCCGGAAGGCTTGCGTGAGAAAGACCGCTCCCAAAACCGTCGAAGGCTGAGTCTGGAATTCGCCGGCAATTGCATTCACGCAAAAGATCAACAGAAAAAAGTCGAGGCTGTCGAGCGTCCAGCCGAGAAATGCGGCTGCGAACGCATGGCGCTGCGAGCGGCTAAGATTCTGAAATTGGCTCAAAACGGACATAGGCGCGAGAATAGCAGAACAGGTTTCAGGTTTCAGGTTTCAGGTTGCAGGTGTCAGGCGTCAGCTTTCAGCTTTCAGCTATCAGCTCAATTCTTCCGGGAGCATGAGCGATGGCATTTGGGATGGAGGTGGCTGAAAGCTCAAGATTGGAAGCTCGAAACATAATTGTTGCAACGAGTATCTCGCCTGATGCATCTTACTGGGAGTATCACTTGAGAGCTTTTGCCCTGCGTAGACGCAAATCTCAGGGTCCGGCGCTCTCGCAATTTCCAATGGCGGTCGCAGACCCTGCACTGAAAAAAAGGAGCTTTCCCCATGAAACGGCTGGCAATTCTCACCGGCATTCTTGCCCTCGCAGCGCCCCTTGTCCTCGCGCAAACCTCCACCTGGGTCTCTGATCCCAACCACAGCGAAGTCGACTTCAGCATCACCCACATGAGCGTATCAAAGGTTCACGGCCGCTTTGGCAATGTTAAGGCCACCATCGTCTACAATGAAGCCGATGTCACCAAGTCCACGGTTACGGCCACGATCGGCGTCGACACCGTGGACACCGGCGTGGATCGGCGCGATACCGATCTGAAGAGCCCTACCTTCTTCGACATCGCGACCATGCCCACGGCGACACTCACCAGCACCAGCGTGGCCAAGAACGGCAATCACCTTAGCGTGACCGGAAACCTCACGCTGCACGGCGTGACTAAGCCCGTGGTGCTCGACGTGGTTGGCCCCAACGGCTCGATGACCGATGCTAAAGGCAAAGTGCATACGGGCTTTTCCGCCACCACCACTCTTGACCGCACCGCATTTGGCATCGGTTCCAAGTTGCCTGCCGCGATGGTTGGCGACGATGTCGCGCTCGATATCGAACTCGAAGTGATTAAACAGTAGGGCCAGACTCATCGACGGCCTTGTGAAGGAACGCGGCAACTTTGGGATTTATCCGCAAGCGCGGCCCGGCAGGTAGCAGCCGGTAGCTTTTGGCATAAAGCTCTTGGCTGCCGGCTAGCAGTCTCTGGAGCTCTCGCCGATGGCAAACCTTAAGCTCGAAATTCAACAGGCCCTTCCGTTCTTCAGTGTGGAGGAAGAAGCGCTTCTCAACCTGCTTCGCACCTCGGATTGCCTGAACCGCGCCCTGCAGCAGAAGATTCGCGGGTGGGGTCTCACCGCGACCCAGTACAACGTTCTGCGGATCTTGCGCGGCGCCGAGCCCTGCGGACTTCCCTGTGCGGCCATCGGCGATCGCATGATTGCCGCGGAGCCCGATATCACGCGCCTTCTGGGGCGGCTCAAGCGTCTCAAGCTTGTGCGGCAGCACCGCGACCGGCACGATCGCCGCGTGGTGTTGACGCAGATTACCGACTCCGGCCTCGAGCTGCTGCGCACCATGGACCCTGTTGTCCGCAGCGGCCCCAGCGAACTCCTCGGTCATATGCGCCGTGCCGATTTGGCAGAGATGGTCCGGCTGCTCGAACTCGCGCGCCAGGCCTGTACCGGCCAACCGCCGAAAGAATGAAATCGCAGATTTGTGGTGTCAACGGTTTTGGCGGACGGCGCCGGATCGGTCTGTTAGGTGCCGAGGACCTTTTGTGCCACCGTCACTTCGTCGGCGTCCGTCTGGATGATCTTGTTGTGCAGGCAGTAGAGCGCCAGTTCCAGCCGGTCTGAAACCCCGAGCTTGTCGTAGATCTTGCGCAGGTAATTCTTGATCACCTGCTCCGTCGTTCCCAGTTGGAAGGCGATCTCCTTGTTGCGCTTGCCCTGGGTGATGCAGGTAATAATCGACATCTCTTTGGGCGAAAGGCGAGGCTGGTTGCGGGGGCTCACCAGGGCGGCGGCCTGCGCGCGATAGGCATCGATGACCCAGTTCACCGACTGGTTGTCGATCCAGGTTTCGCCCGCGGCAATGCGGCGCACGCAACGCACCAGCAGATCCGGGGAGATGGAGCGGGAAACGATGCCGCGCACGCCCCTCCGGTACAACTCCACGGTGTGGTTTTCGTCGCTGGCCACGGCCTGCACGATCAGCTTCATATCCGGAGCCAGGCGCAACAACTCGGGAATGGCATTGGCCGTACCGGCCAGCATGCTGCCTTCCAAAAGAACGATGTCGGTAGGATAGCGTTCAATGGCCGCACGCAGGTTCTCCAGCGAATCGGCCTGCGCCACCACGCGGATATCGTCTTCAAGAGCGAATACCTTGCGTATACCTACGCGGTAAATCGCTTGTGAATCCGCGAGAATCATGCGAATCGTGCCGGGCGTTACTGGAGTTTCTGTGTTCTCGCCCTCGTTATGATCGTTCAGAATTTCCATACTTGGCCACGGCCCTGTCCACCGGCTCTCACTGCTCCGCAAATCGATATTCGTCGATTGTGGCCGCGGCGAGATGCTCGTTGTGGCTTGAGGAGCAGCGTACCACACGCCCCGTGCAGTGGACCAGAACGTCATGGGGCGTGCCCAGGATGGCGTGCGGCATGCGCATCGAAAATCGGATGTCCTGGCCAGCAGCTAATGCTCTGTCCAGCGAGAAAAGTACGCCGCTGGCGGAGATGTTCCGCGTCAGAGCTGGAATGTCGCCGTTTCCGGTGGACAACACTACCGGCAGGGCGAGGGGGAATCGCACTGCGCAACGCACCTCTTGCCGGCCACTGGCTGTGGCTTGCGCACCGAATGGCAGCCGCGCTTCTGCTTTTTGAGTCGTCATAGTCAAAGCTCCGTTCATGTGAGCTTAGTTGCAACTGTAGCGGCTTTTGTCCATTTGTCACAGGGCACTAAAGTTTCGAGACTGGTAACCGGCGAGGCATTCTTGATTTATCGCCCTGCTCCTGGACTGCACATCATGTTGTGCGTTTCGGATGCGGGGGCAGCTTGAGGGGCCGGGCTGCCTATCGCGACCTGCGAAGAGGAGATGGAAAACCAGCGCTTTCGAGCCCAACTGTCAGGGCCTCCCGGTGTGTAAATCCCACCTTTGCCGCTAAATACGCCCCAAACCCCTTCACTCCGAAAATCGGCCCGACCCTGCATCGCGAACCCTTCTGGTCGGGCGAAGGAAGTACGAAAGTGTGCCAAGTAACTGCCATTTTGATTACTTTTGTTGTATTCAATTGATTACTTAGGTGGAAAATTATTCTTAATAACACTTTTGTGGTAGATTCCATCACCCGATTGGGGTAGTCTTTCTTTGCAAAGTGTTAGGGCGGATTGTCTCCGCCAGGAGAGTTTTTCCATGAGTACGAGCAAGTTGAATATCCTTAAAGTCGTCGTTCTCGGGCTTCTTATTGTTACGGCTTGCACCGCAAATGCAATTCCTGCAGGCCCGTTCCCGACACCGCCCAGCTTCATTCCCGCAGGTCCGTTCCCGACGCCGCCAAGCTTCATTCCCGCTGGCCCGTTCCCAACACCGCCCGTGATGAGCTTCATTCCTGCTGGTCCGTTCCCGACGCCGCCCAGCTTCATTCCCGCTGGTCCGTTCCCGACGCCGCCAAGCTTCATTCCTGCCGGCCCGTTCCCGACGCCGCCCGCCTTCATTCCTGCTGGCCCGTTCCCAACGCCGCCCGTCGTATCGTAACCGCAAGTCCTTTTAAGGATTCGACAAACGCTGCCTTTCGGGGCAGCGTTTCTATTTTCTAATTTGGTGAGTGCGACTTTTGTTTTTGTCATTCGGCCATCTCGCTCATCCGATTCGCTGGTAGACTCTGGATATCGCGCGAGCGCGCATAGGCGGAACATAATCTGTGAGCCTGGAAATCGCACTTTGGTTTGCCTATATTGTGGCCGAAACTGCCCTCCTCGGGTTGCTCTGCTACAAGCGTTTCTGGCGCACATTCCCGGTGTTCTTTACCTACTGTTCCTGGGATTTATGCAGTAACCTTGCGGTCTACGTCATTAGCCGTTTTTACTCCCCGCAATCGCTTGTCTATGCCACGACGTATTTCATTCAAACCGTTATCGACTCCCTGCTGCAATTCGGGGTTCTAGTCGAATTGACGTGGTCCCTGCTGCGGCCGTTGCGCGCCTCCCTCACTCGCTTTGCCCTGGTGCCCATCTGCGTGCTGGTGCTCGTTGCAGGGGCGATCATCTGGCCCTTCGCATCGCTTCCCGGCATCGTCCCTCCGGAAAAGTTCGTTCACATCCTCATGCAACTGCAGCAAACGGAAACCATCCTGCGTGTCTGCTTCTTCCTGGTGCTTGCGGGATGCAGCCAATGGCTCTCGCTCAGTTGGCGCGATCGCGAACTGCAGGTGGTGACGGGACTCGGATTCTATTCCATCGTCAGCCTGGGCGTGGCCATGCTCAACACGCACCAGACCACCCAATTCCAATACCGGCATCTCAACGAAATCGTCATAGGCAGCTATATCCTCTCGCTGGTCTACTGGCTCTACAACTTTGCGCGGCAAGAAGTGGCGCGCCGCGAGTTCACCCCGCAAATGCAAAACTTCCTGTTGGCCGTTGCCGGCGCTGCGCATTCATCGCGCGTCACGCTTACTGACTCCCGCTCAGAAAAGGTGCGTAAACCGGGAAAGCCCTGACACTGTCTTCACCTCCTCTCGCATGATTGTGCCCTTTCACGTTCACAGTAGAGCGTGTTCTCGCCCTGAAAGAAGATTGGTATGAACCGTCGCGATCTTTTAAAGCTCTCTTCCTATGCGGTAGCGGCAGCGTCAGCGCCTGCGCTTGGTGAAACCGCTCTGGCACCGCCCCAGGCGCCGGTACCGAGCGGTCCCGTGCGCCGCTGGGATCACGTCGAGCTTTCGTTTTCAGGCCCGACTGCCGGCAATCCGTTTCTCGACGTTTCGCTTACGGCCACGTTCCGCCAGAATAACCGGGGACTTACCGTCGAAGGCTTCTACGATGGCGACGGCAAGTACACAATCCGCTTCATGCCCGACGCATTGGGCGAATGGTCCTGGATGACGACGAGCAACGCGTCCTCGCTCCACGGGAAATCCGGATCCTTTCAGATGTGTCGCGCCCGCATCCGGGAATCGCGGTCCGGTTTCCGTGCGCGACGGCTATCACTTCGCTTACGCTGACGGCACGCCTTATGTCGAGTGCGGAACGACCTGTTACGCGTGGGCCTTTCAGTCCGAAGATACGCAGCGTCAGACCATCGAGACCCTCGCCGCTTCGCCGTTCAACAAGCTCCGCATGTGCCTGTTTCCCAAGTGGTACCTGCACAATCGCAAGGAACCGCAGTATCCCTTCCCGCGCAACGGCGAGGCAAGCGACTACTCCACCTTCAACGCCGCCTACTTCAAGCACCTCGACCGCCTCATTCTTGCACTGAGCGGCATCGGCGTCCAGGCCGATCTGATTCTCTTTCATCCCTACGACAAGTAGGGCTATCAGTCGATGCCCGCTGAAGTTGACGACCGCTATCTGCGCTACGTAATTGCGCGTTTCAGCGGGTACCGGAATGTATGGTGGTCGCTGGCCAACGAATTCGACCTGTTGCGCGCGAAGACCACGGCGGATTGGGATCGCTATGCGCGGATCCTCGGTGAGTACGACGCCTTCGATCATCTGCGCTCTATTCACTACAGCCGCTATCAATATGAGTACGGCCGCGGCTGGTGCACGCATGCGGGCGTCCAGGATTCGCGCTTGCAGTTGGGCGCGCAGTGGCGCAGCGACTGGAGCAAGCCCGTGGTCTATGACGAGTGCCGCTACGAGGGCAACATCGCTTCGCGCTGGGGCAACATCTCCGGCGACGCCATGACGCGTCGGTTTTGGCAGGCTGCCGCGCAGGGTTGTTACTGCGGCCATGGCGAAACCTACCTCGATCCCAATGACACCCTCTGGTGGTCGCACGGCGGCGTGCTGCACGGCACCAGTCCCGCGAGAATCGCCTTTCTGCGCAAGCTCCTTGAGGAAACCATTGCTGTTGGTCCGGGTCCAATCGGATTTACCAACTTCAACGACGACCCGATGGGAGCGCGGCGCGCCAACGACTCTGTGATCTTTTACTATTTCGACGAGCACCAGCCGGCGGAAGGAACCTTCGCTCTGCCTGAAGGCAGAACCTACACGGCCGAATATATTGACACGCTCCAGCTCACGCGCACTCCGCTGCCGGGAGAGTACGCCGGCAAAGCCGAGGTGAAGTTGCCGGGCACGCCGTGGGGTTCTCTCTGGTTTCGCGCGAAGGAGCTGACTTAAGAAGCAATTCTCGCTGCACCCGGCGACGAGGAGCGGTTTACGTAACCGGTTCTAGCCCGACGACTTCCGTAAGCCCGTTTTCCACATGCGCGCCCGATTTCAACCTCGCCCTCTCCAAACCAGCGCAACCTTCCGCCCCAAATAAGTGTCTGAAATACTAGGGCGTGTTAACACTAATTGATTTTTCTGTTATTGTATTTAGGTGGAGATCAGTGAAGAGCAGTTTCACCGCATTGCTGCAGCGTTGCCTCGCCAGCGCGGCAACGTAAAGGTGACCAAC
>Ga0181530_10000519_pt1 | contig 49429 bp, 50 predicted proteins | sample PEATcosm2014_Bin_42_FD_119769 | JGI IMG/M metagenome (GOLD analysis project Ga0181530, IMG submission 119769) | Peatland microbial communities from MTU Mesocosm Facility, Houghton, MI, USA - PEATcosm2014_Bin10_60_metaG | ecosystem: Environmental > Terrestrial > Soil > Wetlands > Peat | place...
GCAGTTGCAGGGATTTTTTAATATTCCGGTGGACCACCTGTTCGCTTCGCCGGTGCTGGTGGATTACTTCAAGAAGCTGAACCTGCCGAACCTGACCGTGGTTTCGCCGGACGCGGGCGGCGTGGAACGGGCGCGTTTTTTCGCGAAGAAAGTGGATGCGGCGCTGGCCATTGTGGATAAACGGCGCGTCGAAATGAACGTGGCGGAAGTGATGCACGTGATTGGCGACGTCGATGGGCGTACTTGTCTGATCATCGACGACCTGATCGACACGGCTGGCACGTTGGTGAAGGTAGCGCAGGCACTGAAGGAAAATGGCGCGTGCGCGGTGTATGCCTGCTGCTCGCACCCGGTACTCTCAGGGGCGGCGGTGGAGAGTCTGGTGAATTCTCCGATCACCGAGGTGGTCGTGACCAACACCATTCCGCTGAGCGAAGAGGCAAAGCAGGCTTCGAAGATCAAGGTGCTTTCGATTGCGGGGCTGATTGGACGAGCGATCCAGTCGATTCACGAAGAGACTTCGATCAGCAGACTTTTTATTTAGATTTTCGAATTAACGAAGGACGGAAACGGAATTATGGCGACAGCAACCGACATCAGCACACTGGAAGCGCAGAAGCGCGAACCAGGCACCAAGAACGCCGCGCGGCGCGTGCGCGCGGGCGGAAAGGTTCCAGCCGTGGTTTACGGCGCGGGCCAAGAATCGGCGGCGATCGCGGTCGATCCGCGGCAAGTGCTGCGGATACTGCGTTCGGAGAGTGGGCACAACACGATTTTCGATCTCGCCCTCGACAGCAATCGCGTCAAGGCGATGATCGTGGATTGGCAGTTCGAACCCATCAAGGGGACGCTGCTCCACGTGGACCTGCAGCGCATCGCCATGGACCAGAAATTGACGGTCACGGTCCCGGTGGTGCTCAAAGGCGAGGCGCTGGGCGTGAAGACGGAGGGCGGCATTCTCGAGCACCTGTTGCGTGAGATCGAGATTGAGTGCCTGCCGGCGGACATTCCGAAAAACATCGAGGTTGACGTCAGCCACCTGGTCTTCGGCATCGAAGTGCGCGTGAAAGACATTCCGCGCGACGCCAAGCTGAAGTTCCTGACCGACGAGAACCAGATGATCGCGCACATCACGACGGTGAAGGAAGAAGTGGTGGCGGCTCCGGAAGTGGTGGCAGCGGATGCGACCGCAGCACCGGCTGAGCCCGAAGTTATCAAGAAGGGCAAGCAGGAGGCCGAGGGTGAAGGCGAGGGCGAGGCTGAGGGCGATGCCAAGGCCAAAGCCAAGCCTGAGAAGGCCGAGAAACCCGAGAAGAAAGAGAAGAAATAGGGCTGGCTGGTGGCTTTTAGTTCTTAGCTAAAGGCCAACGGCTAAAAGCCAAGAGCGAATCCGCGTGAAACTGATTGTCGGTCTAGGCAACCCAGGAATCGAGTACCAGTTCACGCCGCACAATCTCGGGTTTTTGACGATCGATCGGATCGCCAACGACCATGGGATCAACATCAGGAACCGCCAATGCCGCGCGCTGACCGCGCGGGCAACCATCTCCGGGGAACCGGTGGTGCTGGCGAAGCCGGAAACCTACATGAACCTGAGTGGGCTTTCGGTGCGGGAACTGGTCGAGGAACATCAGGTCGATGTAGAGCGCGACCTGATTGTGATTTACGACGAGCTCGATCTGCCGCTGGGCACGATCCGCATACGGCAGCGCGGCGGTTCGGCGGGGCATAACGGGATGGAATCCATCCTGGGCGCGCTGAATACAGATGAGTTTTTGCGGATACGGCTGGGAATCGCGCCCGAGCGGAAGGTTGAAGACGGCGTGCAATATGTGCTGACGCCGTTCCGCAAAGCGCAGGAAGAAATTGTGGTCGAAGTGCTCGACGCGGCCGCGCAAGCGGTTGAGATGATTTTGAAAGAAGGACCGGCGGCGGCGATGAACCGGTTCAATCGGAAAAGCGAGGCTGCGGAGTGATTGTTAGTGGATCGTCGTTGGTCGATAGTCGTTGGTCGTTCGCAAAGGTCCTCCGGGGCAAGATGCATCCCCGAACGACTAACGACCAGCGACCAGCGACTGTACTTAGAGATTTTTGGAGATAACGCATGAATCGCAACTATGAATTGATGTTCATCGTCCGTCCCGACATGGTGGACGAAGAATTGAACAAGCTGATTTCCACATTGGAATCTTCTGTGACCTCGGCCGGCGGAACGGCCAAGAGCGAGGTATGGGGCAAGCGTCGGCTCGCGTACAAGGTGGGCAAGTTCAACGACGGCATTTTTGTGCTGATGATGATCGAGGCCACGGGCGCCACGGTGCACGAAGTGGAACGCCGCCTGCGCGTGACCGAGCCGGTGATCAAGTTTCTCACGGTGCGCACGGACGAAGAACTGAAGCGCCTCGACAAGATCAAGAAACTGCGCGACGCGAAAAAGAAAGTCAGCGCGCAACCGGCCGCCGCCGCTCCGGCAACGCCAGCGACACCGGCAACGCCGGAATTGGTGACGGAGCCGCCGGCTTCGGCGCCGGTTTAGTTGGAACCGAGGTTCATGGGCGGGCGAGCTGCTCGACCTCAGGGGCTAAAGCCCGAGTTTTAGGACGCTTTACGGCACGGCTGAAGCCGTGCCCTTCCCAAGACCGAATTCTTAGAAAGCAGGAGCACTATGGCAGACGAGACAAAAGCACCAGCCGCCACGAGCGGCGGCGAGAGCCGGCCGGAGCGCAGTGGCGGCGATCGTCCGGAACGTAGCGGCGGCGATCGCAGCGGGCCCCGCGGCCCACGGACCGGCGGAGGCCCCGGTGGTTCCCGCGAAGGCGGCCGCAAGTTTTTCCGGCGCAAAAAGGTTTGCAAGTTTTGCGTCGAGAAGATCGAAGCGGTCAATTACAAGGATGTGCGATTGCTGGCGCAGTTCATCGCGGAAAATGGCAAGATCACCCCGCGACGGCTGACCGGCGTGTGCACGCCGCATCAGCGCCGTCTATCGAGGGCGATCAAGCAGGCGCGCAACATCGCGTTGCTGCCCTTCTCGGGACGGGCGCAGTAGTTCGCATCGAGATAAGATTCGGATTTCCCTTTGGAAGCCGATGAGCTTTTTGTGGTTGAGAAAGATCTTTACCACAGAGGTCACAGAGGAACACAGGGGAAACCAACGAAACGGAGTCATCCATGGAAGTCATTTTGAAAGAAGACGTGCCCAAGCTGGGCAACCGCGGCGAAGTGGTAAAAGTCGCTGAGGGCTACGGGCGGAATTTTCTGCTGCCCAAGAAAATGGCGATTGAGGCCACGAAAGCCAACAAGACTGTCATCGAGCAGATGAAGGCAGCCGCGGTGCGCCGCTCCGCCAACGAAAAGACAGAAGCCGAGGCGCTGGCCAAGCAGTTTGACGGGCTGGAAGTGAAGTTCCTGCGCAAGTCAGGCGAAGGCGATCAATTGTTCGGATCGGTCACGGCTGGCGACATCGCCGAGGCGCTGGAAAAGAAGAGCTTTCACATCGATAAGAGAAAAATCCAGTTGCACGAACCGCTCAAGATTGTCGGCGAGTTCACGGTTCCTATCAAGCTGCACAAGGACGTAACCACGCACTTGAAGGTAATTGTCGATAAAGAGGCGGCAGTTGCGGAATAGTCACTGACCTTCTATGGCTATTCGCGAAAGGGATGCATGAACATCCCGGAGAGACTTGGCCGTTGTTTCGCGTTGTGGGTATGTCTGATTGTGTTTATTTTTGCCGGGCCAGCGACCCGGGCTCAGAATTCCACCGCTGCTAGCACCGCTGCTTGTGGAAAAGCAAAGGTGTCATTAGCGAATCCAGAATACCTTACGACGCCACTGGGAATTGTCGCTGTAGAACCGCCGCCAACTTGGTCGCTGGACAAGTCGAGGAAGAATCCTTTTTATTTCTTCAGGCATGGTGAGAACTACGAAAACGCCAAGACCTTGATCTACATTAATGTTGAGCGTCTGGAGGTTCCATTCCACCGTGCCGTCCAGAACGATAAGGAATCCTTCCAGGGACATTGTCACTCCTCAAGGGTGCAAGACGTGTCTAAGCCGGAGTTATTGGAACAGGGATGCGAAGCTACGACACAGATGTTCTTCTGCGATAGAGAACAGAAACCCTATGTGGATTTGACTACGAAGATTTCAATTGGAGGCTTGCTGGTCAACGTCGTTTTATCGGCTGATGACACGGCTGAAATAGAAAAATATAGAAAAGACTACGAATCCCTGCTAAAGCATCTAACAATTGTCAACTAACCGCGAAAGGGAACGGAGCCCCGCCACCACACGAGCGTTATGCTTGAAGATCCGCTCCAAAGAATTCCTCCACTCTTTTCAAGTCTGTTGTTTTGCTGTAGGGCGGCAGACTTTCTAGAAACACGCGGCCGTAGGACTTCTTCAGAATGCGGTTGTCTAGGAGCGCCAGCAGGCCGCGATCGTGCAGCGATCGGATCAATCTTCCAAATCCCTGCTTCAGAGTAATCACCGCGCTTGGCACCTGGTAATCGAAGAAGGCATTGCCGCCGGCGGCGTCGATGGACTTCACCCGGGCCGCCACGACCGGATCGCTGGGCACGGCAAAGGGCAAACGGTCGATGATCACGCAGCTCAGCTGTTCGCCTTGCACGTCCACGCCCTGCCAGAAGGAAGACGTGCCGAAGAGCACGGCGTGGGGTGTGAGCCGGAACTCCTCGAGCAGCGCCGATTTCGGGGCGTCGCCCTGCAATAATAGATGGAACGGAAGCTGCGCGCACAGACGTTCGTAGACGTCCTTCATCTGCGCGTAGCTGGTAAAGAGCACGAAGGCGCGGCCGCGGGTGATTTCGAGCAACTGGCGGACGCGTTCCGCGGCCAGTGCGGTGAATTCCGGGGTGCGCGGATCGGGAAGGTCGGGCGGCACGTACAACAGAGCCTGGCTCTCGTAATCGAAGTGCGACGGCAGCAGCAACTCGCGGGTGTGTTCGAGGCCGAGGCGCTGGCGCATGTAAGCGAAGCCTCCGCCGACGGCCAGGGTCGCAGAAGTCAACACGGCGCAGTCGAGTTTATCGAAGAGCGACATTTTCAGAATCGGAGCGACGTCGATGGGCGTGGCTTGCAGAAATACGACATGGCGGTCATGACTTCTGCCTCCTGTGCCACGCCCGCCGCGGCGCTCGATCCAAAAAACCGTGTTGGGATTTTCTTCTTCCATAACGAAGCCGAGTTGAAAGTTCAACTCCGCGGTTCGTCGCGAATAGGCGAACACTTCCTCGGGCTTTTCCGGCAACTGCTGCAATTCGGAGTCGAGGCGCTGGAGCGAATTTCGCAACGCGATATATTCTTCGCCGTTTTCTTCCAGAAAATCGCGGCGGTTCTCGAAGGCAAACCTGCCGTTCCCCGCGGACAACAACGAGAAGAACAATTGCGATTTCTCGCGCAGGCTGGCAATCGCTCCCGAGATTCCCGCCGAGATCATGTGCTGGCGCGCCAGCCCCTGCTCAACGTCGCGGGCGAGTTCCTCGATGCGCGCGTTGCTGACGGTCACGCCGAAATAATTGCTGGCCACTTCTTCCAATTCGTGCGCCTCGTCGAAGATGACCGCGCCGACTTCGGGTAGAATGCCGGCGTCGGGCGCGTGTTCGGACTGCTGCTTGATGGTCAAATCGGAAAAGAAAAGATGGTGATTGACGATCACGATATCGCTCTCGGCCGCGCGGCGGCGCATCTCGGTGATGAAGCAGCGGTCAAACTCGCTGCACTTCTGGCCGGTGCAGGCCTCGGAACGGGCGTCCAGCTTGTGCCAGAGGGCGCTCGTATCCGGCACACCCGTCAGCTCGGCGCGGTCGCCGGTTTCTGTCAGCTTTTCCCAGCGCGAAATTTCTGAGAAATGATCGATCTCTTCCAATCCGCTCAGCAGAGGATTCGCCGTGAGGTCGTAGAGTTTCTTGCGGCACAAATAATTGTTGCGTCCCTTCATGTAGCAGACCTTCAACTTGCTTTTGCCATCGGGGAAAAGCGCCTGCTCTAAAAAAGGAACGTCTTTGTGGAAGAGCTGCTCCTGCAAGTTTTTCGTGCCGGTGGAAATGATAACGCGCTTACCGGAGCGGATCACGGGAAGGAGATAGGCCAGCGTTTTTCCTGTGCCCGTGCCGGCTTCGACAATCAAGTGGCGCTTTTCTTCGAGCGCCTCTTCGACGGCCTGCGCCATCTGCAATTGGCCGCGGCGAAATTCGTAGGCGGAGTGCGTCTTGGAGAGCAAGCCTCCCGGCGCGAAAAACTGATAGAGCGAAAAGCCCATGGCGGGAGAGACGGGATGGGATGAGGAAGGCACGGAGTCTCTATAATAAACAGTTGCCGGTTGCCAGTGGCCAGTTGCCAGTAAGATGCACCGAGCCGCAACGAGTTTTGGGAAGGAAAAGGCGCGTCTTATGACGAATCGAGCATCTTCCCGCAAGCGGACCACTCCACTCGTCGCTATTGTTGGACGGCCTAACGTTGGGAAATCCACGCTCTTTAACCGGCTTACTGGATCGCGGCGGGCCATTGTTGGCGACGAGTCCGGCATCACGCGCGACCGGCTCTATGGCGAGGTGGAATGGCGCGGGTACGAGTTTCGCGTGGTGGATACGGGCGGCATTGTTCCCGAAGACAAGGCGTTCATTCCGTCGGAGATTTTCCGTCAGGCCAAGGTCGCATTTGACGAAGCGGCGGCGATTGTTATGGTCGTCGATGCGCGCACCGAGATCGCGGGGCCGGACCGTGAGTTGGCGCGGCTGCTGATGCGCACGGGTAAGCCGCTCTTTCTCGCCGTCAACAAGATGGACACGGACAAGCAGGATGGCTTGCTTGACGAGTTTCATGTGCTTGGGATGCGGAATATGTTTCCGGTTTCTTCGGAGCATGGACGGGGGATTGATTCGCTGCTCGACGCAGTTCTTAGTGTGCTACCGGCAAAACCAAAAGCAAACGCAGAGGACGCTGAGGTTACCGGGGAGAGCGCGGAGGGAACCACATTAGCGATAGAAGAGGCGCATGAAATTCGGGTGGCTATCATCGGGCATCCGAATGTGGGCAAGTCCACGCTGCTCAATCAGCTTACGGGGACTGATCGCGCCATCGTTTCGGCTGTGGCTGGGACCACGCGGGATTCCATCGATGAAGTTATGCAGTACAAAGGGCGCAAGATTCGCTTCATTGACACGGCTGGGATTCGGCGCAAAGGGAAGACGCATTTGATGGCCGAAAAACTTTCGGTGGTCATGGCGCGCAAAAATATTGAAGACGCCGACATTGTGCTCTTCCTGGTGGACGCTACTGAAGGCGCGAGCGGGCTCGACGCCAATATCGCGGGCTACGCGCATGAGAGCGGACGGTCGGTGATTATTGTGGTCAATAAATGGGACCTGGTGGCTAGCGGCGAGAAGCGCGCGGTCAGCCAGTCTAAGACGGCGCGCATCCAGGATGCGAAGCGTCCGCAGGACCGCGCGGTCTATGAAGAGCGGCTGCGCTACGGGCTGAAGTTTTTGAGCTACGCTCCGGTGCTATTCATATCCGCGCACACGGGCAAGGGGACGGAAAAAATTCTGCCGCTGATTGAAAAGGTGGCTGCCGAGCGGCGCAAGCGCGTCTCCACCGGAGAGATGAACCGCTTCCTGAAGACGGTGGACTTCGACCGCGCCTCGGTTCCCGTGAGCAAGCGCGTGAAGATTTACTACATGACGCAAGCGGGAGTGGCTCCGCCGATGTTCGTGCTTTTTACCGACCGCGCCGTGAAGCTGCACTTTTCCTATCAGCGATTTCTGGAAAACCAGATTCGGGAGGCGTTTGGGTTTATGGGATCGCCGATCTGGATCAAGAACCGGGCGCGGGAGTAAAGTGGCGGCCGGGAACACGCTGACTTCTTGAATCTCCGTTGATTGTTGGTGATTAGGGGTACCCCCCCTCCCCCACCGGTCTATTGGAATCAAGACTTTATGGTAATTTCCAGCCAAAGTATTGAACGCAATGGAGTTAGAGGTAAAGTCTTGAAAACAAATTGGTTATATGAATTCTCCTGACGGCCAGTCCTTTAGAATCAACAGCTTACATTTTTCAAGTCACGCAAAGTCTAGATTTCAAAGAACTTATTGAAAAAATTAGGTTGCCACGCTGGGTTGCACCTGAATCTATGGTAAAACCTATGGCTCTTATGTCAAGCGGTGGATTGCGCGTTTAGAGCGATGGGCTGGTCATCGCTATCCGCGCCATGACAGTCACGTTCACAATGGGGATTTCTTACTTTGCTGCCTTGCGCAGCCAGGCCTCGACAATCGCGGCATCGCCTTCGGTCAGCGCTGGCGCCGCCTTTTTGATCATGACCATGAACCAGTCGATCTCTTCCGGGGCTACGGGGTAACCAATATTCTCGTCCTTCTTACCTTTTACCGGCCGATTCGAGTTAACGATCAATCCACTTTCGGGATCAAGAAACACAATGAAAGGGAGACCGCCGACATCGGCATTTCCGAATTGGCGGACCAAAACATCGCTCTTAGGGTTGTTTAGTTTCGGATTACGGCCCAACTCCTCGTACACGCTCAGCCTGGCGACGACAAAGTGTTTCGCGATGATAGACTGAATTTCGGGAGCCGCAAGGAACGATTCAAACCGCTTGCAGTACCGGCACCAGGACGCCTGAAAGACCAGGAGGACATTCTTGTGCTGCTCGCTGGCCTGTGCGTTGGCTTGGGCGAGGACCTGATTCGCGTCGGGCAAATTCTGGGCTGCAACAGCGCAACAAGCGATCAGCAATAGGAATGCTGCACAGATTCTAACTTTTCGCATGGCGCAATCTTACAATAGTCAACCAGTGCACGCTATCAACGACCTGGATAGGAAGGTTACGTTGAAAGCGTCGACCGGGCGGTGAAGGTGCACTTTTGCTGTCAGCGATTCTTGGGAAATTAGATTCGGGAGGCGTTTGGGCTAATGGGGTCGCCGATCTGGATTAAGAACCGGGCGCGGGAATAGGACTCACCTTGTAGAAACACTGCGCGGCGGTTGGTGGTACTATCGCGATGTTGTACGTACAGCTAGGAAATCCAGCCACCACACATACGATCGGTGCTTCTCCACTCGCCATCCACTTTTTCAAACACCAAAGTAGCGCCACTGCCGCAGAGAGAGCCACACCAAAACCTATAGCTCACTAAGGCATGGCGATGTTCTTTGTCGAATGCAATCTCGGACACTGAGAAAAGGCCTGTGGCAAAAGCGCTTTTGACGGCGTCTTTAACCGACTCTCCTTTGCCCATCTTCCTCTCCGGGTCATTGTTGGCGACAAGTATGGCTTGCTGGTTCGCATCGACCAGCCTCATATTCTTTCCCGGCAGGATGTCTGGCGTTAGGTTGTGAAATGAACGGAAGGCACTCAAAAGGCTCTCCACCTGTATACCTTTCAAACATTCGCACTCCGATAAGCCGCTTGACGGAGACGTATCGTCAAGCGGAAATGTTCTGGCTGATACATTTAGAGATGTCCGGTCATTTGCGACCCATCGCCGGAGAACAGCCCTGTAGACTGCGACCTCGTCTGCGCTCACGGGTGTCGTGTTCCTAATGGGTTTTTCACGACCGGAACCCGCTGACTTGTTGGACAGCGCCAAAGCACGGCGAATCTTGGAGCAGTCATCGGCCCAAGCCATCGGCGGTCGCATGATAGATCCCTTCGGCACGAGTTCGGAGGGGGTAAGCAAGGCCGAGTGGAAATATTTCGAAGACTGCAGCGCGGCCAGGATGATCAGAACGGTAAGAGCGGAGATGCCGATGATTGCGCCTCGCTTCATGCTCAATTAGACACCAAGCCCGCAAAGCAAGTTCCCGGAACCCGTCTGTTGCAATCAGGCGTGTAGAAAATTTTTCCGGGGGATATAGAGTGCGCGCCCTCAGCGGCTAAAGCCGACATTTGTTGCAGCCCATGGTGGCACGGCTGAAGCCGTGCCCTACCCGTTCCTGGCTCATGCCAAAGCAGATCCGGTGCGAGTAGCGTCGTCGCCTCGGCGGCTGCGCTGCGGGAGCTCGCGTCCGCTGCGCCGAGGGCGAGACGCCCTCGGGACAGCCGGCAAGATGCCGGCGCTACTCATTCTCCGCACCGTAATCAGGATGCGGCCGCGGTACTACCCCGCCACGGGCACATGCTTGCCGTCCTCGGTGAGGAGGCCTACGCGGTCTACGCCGGCGGTTTTGGCTAGGGCGATTACGTCGGCTACGGTTTGGAAGTCGATGTCGTTATCGGCTTTGAGGTAGGCGGTGCGCTCGACGCGAATGGCGAAAATGTCGCGGAGGCGGTCGGGCAGACGGTCCCATTGCACGACTTCGTCGTTAATTTTGATGGACGGGTGCGCGGCGCCCAGCGGGGCGTCGAGAATTTGAATCACGATCGTCCCCTGCGGCTGCGGGATGTTGGGAGGCGTTGCGATCGCGGGTTGGGGAATCTGGGCGTCGAGGCCGGTGGGTTTCTGCTCGATCACGACGACCATGAAAATAATGATCAGCACCAGCAGAACGTCAATCAAGGGAGTGACGTTCATCTGAGGACGAGACGGACCGCTGCCTGGCATGGAGAATGACATTGGAGTTCTCCTCTCTTAATTCTTCAAGAGCAAGTTCTTTAAGAGCAGGCATGCGCATGTCTGAAGGATTAGACACCTGAAAGGGGCGGGGAGTTCCCGGGGAAGGTAAGCGAATCGAGAATTGATGCAACTATAAAATCATGAGTTCGTCCGACAGAGACGGGGCAAGCCCCGTCACCACACGAGCGCCACCACACGAGCATCACCACATGAGATTAGAGCGTCTGCTGGTTGGCCTTGGCCCAGGCGGCTTTGGCGGCCAGGTGGGTCCGCGCGGATTCCAGGCGCGACTTTTCGGCCAGGAGGCGCACTTGCAGGTCGGGGAGGAAATGCTTCAGCTTTTCCAGGTTGGCGCGATATTCGAGCGATTCTTTTTTTAGCGCGGCGGCTGCTTCGGGCAGGATCGGGTCGATGTGCTCCGAGCGGCGGCGAAGGCATTCCGCTGCTTGCAAAAGCTGGCTTAGTAAGCCGGAGAAGTCCGGGGGCTGGAGTCTGGAACAATGCGTTCGTTCCGGGCGAAAAAGGACGAGCGCGGAACGCAGAGTTTCGTTTATCTGGCGCAAGGTTTCGAGCGCGTCCGGCGGCGTTGGAACAGGCGTTGGCATTAGCGAGGGCATTAGCCTTGCCAGTTCATTCGAACATGATTGGGCTCGGGGTCGGAGTTCTCGGCGCGGGATCGAACGCTGCCGCCCGCACTCGTGGGCGCTGGAGTCTCGGCCCTGCCAACTTCGACCCAGGCTTTTCGGACCGCCAGCAAGTCGGTGATGAGTTGGGCGAGGGCGGGTTTCGAAGGAAAGAACTGCACCTGCACCAGATTTTGGCGCAGGGTGTTGTAAAAAGTTTCGAGGTCACGGGCGACCTTGCCTCCGTTGTCGAAATCGAGCGGCGACTGGAGATGTCCGACGACGAGGATCGCGTGGTTGATGCGCTTGGTGCGCCGGCGAATGTCGTTTTGCTCGATGGCGAGGGACGCCTGGCGCAGGTCTTCGACGATCTGCTCATAGAGGCGGACCACTAAGTCAACGGGGCTCGCGCCGCTAGCCGAAGATTCTCGATAGGACTGTTGGATGTTCATGGCGGTTCGCCTCTTGTTAGCTGCTACTGCTGGCGCTGCTGGATCCGTTCGTGCTTTCCCCGGTTGCCGGGGTGGTGTTCGTATTCGTGGCTGGGGTCGCGGTCGAACCGGTGGACGACATCGATCCCAGCTCTTCGGTGACTTCCTGAAGCAGGAAGGGATACTCTTCGAGATTGGCGTTGACCTGGCTGAACTCCGTATCCAACTGAATTTTTTGGGCCGCCATCTGGGTCTGAAAGTTGGTGATCTCGGATGTAAGGCCGGTCTGCGCGCTCTGGTTCGAGGCCAAGTCCTCGTTCAGAACGCCGGTTGACGGGTCTGTCAGATTGGTGAGGTCGGAGTTGAGGTTGTCGGCGAAGCCGGTGGAGTTGGCATTCGTGAAAAAATTCTGCAACGCATTCAGGTTGGTGTTGAGCACATCGGTAAAGCCGGGGGTGTATTCCGTCGCGGTATCGATCGGAGTCTCATTCAGGGTCAGAGTTCCGTCTTGATTCATGGAGATGCCGATGGAAGCCAGGCTGGTCAAGCCGCTGCTGACCGAAGTCGGGTCGGTGGTGGTGTAGGTCATGTCCGCCGCGAGGCTGGCTTGCAGGTTGCGCAAGTAAGTGTCCGATCCAAGCGGGCCTTGGGTGTTGGTGGTGGCGTTCACGGCGAACTGGGAGTTAATGTCGCCGATGACGGTGTTGTATTCGGTAATAAAATTGTTGATGGAGTTGGCGATTGCGGCTGTGTCCGGACCTACCGTCAACTGCACGGGTGTGTCCGAATCGGCGCTGGTGAGGGTCAAGGTGACGTCGGGGATGGCGCCGGTCACTGTATTGGTTGAACTCGAATAGGGGATGCCATTGATCGAAATGACGGCGTTGGTACCTCCCACCGGCGTCTCAAAGGTCAGACTGGTGGTGTTGCTGCCAGCGGCGGTGCCGATGGCCAGTGCCCCCGAAGCGCCCGTCGCCTGGCTGTAAATTGCCAGCCGATAGCCGCTGGCGTCACTGACCACGGTGGCGGTGATGCCCCAATTGTTGGCAGCGCTCTGCGAATTGATGGAGGAGGCGAGCGTGGTCAGCGTGTCGTTGCTGCCCGCGGTGATGGCGATGTCCGCCATCGTGCCGCCCACACCGTCCACAGCGCCGATCTGCAGGTTCAGTCCCCCGGCGGTCTGGCCAGTCGGCAGAATCGAGGTGGTCGCGCTCGCAACCGGGGCGGTGTAGATCGTGCCGGTGGTCGCCAAGGTGGTCACCACCACGGTGTAGTTGGCGGCCGTGGCCCCGGTCTGTGCCGTGGCGCTCACAATCGCCGACTCGGAGGAGGTGGCGGTCACCGCCGTCAGGGCTCCGCCAGAACCCGTAAACCCCTGGGCGGCGGCGGCCAGGTTTTGCAGATCGGTATTGATGGTGCCCAAGGCGGTCGCCTGGGTTTGCAGGCTCGTCACATCACCTTGCCAGACGGTCAATTGGCCGCTCTGCGCGGCCTGGATCTCGGATACAACGGAATTCACGTCTATACCGCTTCCATTCAATAGGCTGGCGGCGTTAAAGCTAATGCCCATGAGCTTTATCTCCTTCGTTTACGGCGCTGGCGGCTGCCGCCGCACGGTTGGTGGCACGCAGTTTCGCGGCTTGCTGAGAATCCCGGACGATGCCGCGCTCCACGCTCAGTTCCTGGTTGCTCGGCACTTGCAGGATCACGTCGCGGGCGGGGTCGAGATACTGAATAATTATCTGGTCCTTAATGTCAGGATCTTGATGCACTTCGACGACATCCTCGGGCAACTCACGGGGCGCGGCGACAATTTTTGCGACGGTAGTTTCCTCTTTTGGCAGCGTTCCCGAAACGGACGGCGTTATGACTTCTGCCGAGACTGGATTGGGACGCGCAGGGGCGCGACTCGGACGCGCGTTCGCACTTGCGTTGGCGGGCGGCGCACTGCTGGATTGCTCGTTTCGTGGAGGCGTGAAGCCTTCGACCGGTGCGATGCTCATAGCAGGTACCCCGCACTACTCCGGAATTAGATAGCGAAAAGGAGGCGGTTGCCCGCCTCCTTGAGTGGTTGGGACCAAAACTACGTCAAGAGTTTCAGTACGAGTTGCTGTTGCTGGTTGGCCTGGGCGAGAGCGGAAATACCGGTCTGTTCCAGAATCGAGAACTGGGTGAGGTTGGCCACGGCGGTCGGGATGTCGGCTGCCGTAACGTTGTTTTCCGCCGCCGTCAGGTTCTGCGTCTGATTGTTGATGACGTTGGAAGCGCTTTGCAAGCGGTTGACGGTTGCGCCAATATTGCCGCGAAGAGCGGCAACGGCAGCGACCGCGCCGTCAATGAGCGACAGAGCGGATTGAGCGTCGGTTTGGGTCAACAAGTCGTTGACCGACCCGGCCGCGCCACCAGTCATGAGAGCGCCAGAGAAGGTGTTGTCCCCCGAGCCGGCCTGCGAGGTAGCGATGGTGTTGCCGACGGTGCCTTTAGTCAATGCAGTAAACAAGACTTGGTCTAAACCAGTCGTCGCGTTTACCGAAAACGCCGCCGAGGCAGAGGGATTGACGCCGGCCGTGGCATCGGCGCCTACGGTGCTTCCGTAGGCGTAACTTTCACCCAAGCCGGACCCACCATTGACGGCATTCACCAAGTTAGTAAGGCTGGCGACTTCGTTTGCGCCCACCAGGACCTGGGTCTGATTGACCGTGGGAGTGGTGAGAGCGGCCACGAAATTGTAGGTTTGGTTGCCCACGGTCACGCTGTCACCAGCGGCGACGACCGGAGCGGCTGTGGCATTGGTGCCGCCGGCGAAATCCAGGGTACCGAAGGCGCCAGCGCCTGTGGACACACCACTGATAGTGTTGCCACTGGTGCCAGCGTTATTCGCCGTGAAGAGGACCGTGGTACCGGTACTTGGGCCCGCCGAGACTTGGGTATTTTGCGTAGTTCCAGCGCCGTAATTGGTTCCGGAGCCGGTCCCCTGGTTGACCGCGAGGACGAGGTTCGACAGGGCGGTGGCTTCGACGCCGGTACCTGCGGCGCCGCCGCCGAGCACCTCATAGGCCGTCGGAGTCGCGCTGAGATTTTGCACGAAGGTGTAGGTTTTGCCGCCAACCGCTACGGTACTGCCAGCTGTTCCAACTTGGGTGGCGCCAGCGCCGCCTAAAGTTCCGGCACCGGTGACGGCCAAGTCTGTTCCCCCCGACGTCAAGACGATAGCGTTTCCTGCAGTACCATTTTGATTTGCCGTGACGGCTAGTGTGGTTGCCGAGGCTGTTCCCGCCGTAACGCTGGCATTGGCGGCGGTAACGCCTCCAAATTCAACTCCCACGCCACCGCTCGTGTTGTTGATCGCAGCCGCCAGGTTAATCAGGGTTTGCTGGTTAGCGCCACCGCCAGTGCCGAGGACAACCTGATTTGCGCCTCCGGTAAGGGCAGTCACAAAATTGTAGGTCGTGCCGCCAACATCCACCGATTGCCCGTTAGTTGGGCCAGTAAGGGAGATAGTGAAAGTTCCCTCGGCGGCAAGGGAGTTAGCCGGAGCGGCTCCGGTCAAGGTGTCGGTGGCCGCAACGGCGGGCGTGCCCGCTGTTTGAGCTAGAGTGCCGGTAGCGGCAACCGCGCCGCCCAAGTTAAGGCCGTTGGCGGACAACGTGCCGGTGGTCACGCCGATGAGGCTGCTCCCGGTGGCGCTGCCATCACCCAGGAACACATTGAGAGTGTTCGCGGTGAAGACCTGCCCACCGTTGTAGTTGGTGGTGGACCCGATGCTGTTGATTTCGGTTTTGATAGATTGATATTCGTTGTCGAGCGCGATGCGCTGCTCATCGGACACCGTACCGGTGGCGGATTCGGTGGCCAGAGTGACGGCGCGGTTGAGCAGGGTGGTGACCTGAGACAGGGCGCCATCGGCAACCTGCAGTTCGCCGATTCCGCCGGTGGCGTTGGCCGACGACTGGGTAAGGGCGGCAATGTTCGCCGATAAGCCGTTGGCGATGGCCAGGCCTGCTGGATCGTCAGCGCCGCTATTGATGCGCGACCCTGACGATAACTGCTCTAGTGTCGATTGGAGATTGTTGCTGGTGATATTGAGCTGGTTTTCCGCAGCAATCGCAGCAATGTTATTGAGGATGGTAAGTGCCATAGTGATGCTCCTTTTTGGTTCCGATTTTGGGAGCCGTCCCCGAAACCTTCCCGGAGCTCGTTCCGTTTGTCCTGCGGAACCCAATTGCGTTCAATGAGGTTCATCGGCACGCCGCGCCCGGCCTTGATTTCCACAAGTATCAGACGACATAGTCCGTAAGTAACATGCCTTCTTTTCAGTCCTTTCTCCGCGCTTTCGAGGTTACTGCCGATCTTTATAGATGAAGCCATAAGTGGCGGCCTTCTTCGGTCCAGCAGGCAGAGATGAAGATCAGGGGAGACACATGATCCAACTTACCCGCCTCAACAACCACCCGCTGGTGGTCAATAGCGACCTGATCAAGCTTGTCGAGCAGGCTCCGGATACGGTGATTACGCTGCTGAGCGGCGAAAAAATCGTCGTGCGGGAAAGCGCGCCCGAAGTTATCGCGCTGGTAATACAGTTTCGCCGCTCGGTGCTGCAAGGAATCATGGTCTGTTCCGCTCTGCCACCCGTCCTGGAGAACGATGCTGAAAGTATTCGCCACCCGGCCGGCGAGGAATAGGAGCGCTCGTGGACAAAGCAACCCTCATCGGTCTGCTACTGGCCATCGGCGGCATACTAATCGGCTTGATGCTGGAGGGTGGAAATTTGAGCCAGGTGATTCAGCCCACCTCGGCTCTGATCGTTTTCGGCGGCACGCTGGGCGCAATTCTCATTCAGTATCCCTTGCCGGTGGCGCTCGGCGCGCTGCGGCGGCTGGCGCAGGTCTTCGTCGAGCCGACACAGGATGCGCGTTGGACGATCGCGCTGCTGGTCGATTACGCCAACCAGGCGCGGCGGGAAGGCATCATCTCGCTCGACAAGGAACTGGCCAACATCCACGAACCCTTCCTGCATCGCTCCCTCATGTTGGCGGTGGATGGCACCGATCCCGATGAACTGCGCAAGATCATGGAACTTGAGCTGGACAACAAGGAAGAACAGGAAGAAAAGATCCCCCAGTTGTTCGAATCGGCCGGTGGATTTTCTCCCACCATCGGCATTATCGGGGCGGTGCTCGGGCTGATCCAGGTGATGCAGCACTTGGACAAAATCGACGAAGTCGGAAAAGGGATTGCGGTCGCCTTCGTGGCGACGCTCTACGGAGTGGGCGCCGCCAATCTTATTCTGCTGCCGGTCGCTGGGAAACTGAAAATCCGCATTCGCGACGAGCAGATCATTCGGGAAATGACGCTCGAGGGCGTGGTTTCCATTCTCGAAGGGATGAACCCCCGCATGTTGGAGGCGAAGCTGCTCGGGTTCCTGGTCAAGGCCCGCGAGCCTACCGCTGAGCCTGCGGAGACGAATGTATGAGGCACCGCAAGCGGCATCCCTCTAATCCGCACCGCGACCGTTGGCTGGTTTCGTACGCCGACTTCATCACCCTGATGTTCGCTTTCTTTGTCGTGCTCTACGCTTCGTCGCAAGTGGACAAAAGAAAAGTTGGGAAACTCGCTCTGGCCATTCAGGTCGCTTTTCAGGAAATGGGCGTCTTTGAGGCTTCCACTACGGCAGTGCCGATCGACGACTCCAAACCCATGCCCTTTGCCATCGCGCAAGCCATCGAGAATACGGAACGCACGGCCAGCCTGGGCCGCCTTATTTCGCGTCCCCTGGGCTCGCTCGGCACCGGCGTGGGGAACGGCGATCTGGCGGAGTTGCGCGCCGAGCTGGAAACCGCATTCCCGGAGGAAATCAAGCGCAAGGAAATCGCCATGCGCATCGAACCCGACGGCCTGGTTATCAGTTTGCGCGAAGTGGGTTTTTTCGAAAGCGGTTCGGCGCAGATGAAATCCGAGTCCAATGCCGCTTTCGACCGCATCGCCAGCATGCTTCGCAAGCGCGACTATCGCTTGCGCATCGAGGGCCACACCGACAACACTCCCATCCACAGCGCTCAATTTCCTTCGAACTGGGAGCTTTCGACATCGAGGGCAACGGAAATCGTGCGTCTGCTGATCGTCCGCGACGGGTTCGCTCCCGATCGCCTCAGCGCGGCCGGATTCGCCGATTATCATCCGGTAGCAACCAATCTCACCAAGGAAGGCCGCGGCATTAATCGCCGCGTTGATGTCGTTATTCTCGACCACAGTCCGGCGCCGGCATCGCTGGATCAGGCAGTGACACCAGGCGCGACGCCGGCCGAAAACAAAACCGTGCAGCCTCCGCCGGTTTCCGTGCTCAAGCCCGCGGTCGTTAGGACGGTAACCGGGCCTCTACAGCCGTAGTTCCATCCAGAGCGCGCTTTCGCTGGAAATCGCAGAATACGGCGCGATTTCCTGGAAGCCCATCCGGCGGTAGAGTGCGACCGCGTCCTTCATTGCCGATGCAATCGTATCCAGACGTATGCGTTCATAGCCGATGGCGCGCGCCTCGGCGATTACGCGCTCTACCAGCATACGGCCCAGGCCCAAACCGCGGTCATCAGGGCGCACGTAAAGCCGCTTCATTTCGCAGATGCCGGCTTCGAGTTTGCGCAAAGCTACACATCCGGCGGCGCGGCCGGCGTAGCGGGCAAGCAACAAACAACCGCTTGGCGGGCCGTAGGCGCCCGGAAGGCTTTTTAACTCCTCCTCGAAACTCTGAAAGCACAGGCTGAAACCGAGCGAACGGCCATATTCGAGGAAGAGGCCGCGAGTATGTTCAATATCGTCGGGGAGAGTTGCCTGAATCAAGTCGATCTGGCTTTTGGCGTCAGCAGACGTCGTCACGGGACCTTTCTGATGTACTCGGACGTTTCCCCAATTTTATCCACGCCCAGCCGTTTGCGCCCAACTGACCAGGACAATTAAGATTCCTTCACTCCCATGTCTGAAGTTAATTCGACCGAGCCCACGGCTGCGCATCCCGCCACTTCTGCAATGTCTCCCACGGCTTCTCCCGCAAGTTCTTCAGCGGCATCCGTCGAGGTTTTCGCCGTTTACGGCGTCGAGCCCGAGATTCAGGCGTACGCGATGGCCAAGTATTCGCGGTCGGCGCTGTCGATGAAGGAGTCGCTGAAGGAAATCACGCTACAGAAGGCGGAGAAATTCCTCAACACTTTCTACTTTCAGTACGGGCACCGCTCCATCGCCGACCTGGCGCATATCGCGCTCGCTATTGAGCGCCTTTCCATACTCGCCGCCATCGCCGTGGCCGACGAGCAGCGTTGGGACGGGCAGGAGCGTTCGACTCGCTATCAGGATTTCCGAAAGAGCGGGTACTTCACGCCTGCTTTTCAGAATGCCGCCTTTCAGAGCGATGCTTCCGCAACGACGCTTTATCGCGAGACTATCGAATCGCTATTCGCGATCTACGAAAAAATTTCGCAGCGGACGTTCGAGTATCTCGCCAGCATCACGCCTCGTCCCGCCGAAATGAAGCCGGAGGCTTACGAGCGCACGCTGCGCGCCCGCGCCTTCGACGTTGCGCGCTACCTGTTGCCGCTCGCGACCAACACTTCGCTTGGGGAGATAGTGAACGCGCGAACGCTGGAAAACCAGGTCGCGCATCTACTCTCGCAGCCGCATAAAGAAGTTCGCGATTTGGGAGCGCGGCTGAAAGAGGCTGCCGTTTCTCCCGCCTACAACGCGAACGAGGAATCGCTGCGCGCGCTGGTGGCCGAGATTCGCGCCGTGTCTCCGGAAATCGCTGAGCGCGCCGAACGCGAACTTTTGCGCGAAGTGCGGGTCGCGCCCACGCTGGTCAAGTACGCCGATCCGAATGCTTATGAGATCGAGACGCGCCGCGAACTGCAACAGGGTTCCGCTGAATTGATGAAAGGCGCTACGATCGAAGCCGCGCCGCTGGTCGATCTGATTGATGGCGATTTACAGGGAGATGCGGTGTTTGAGATCGATCTCGCTACCACGCTTCTCTACGGCCACTGTCATTATTCCTACCGCCAACTTCGCCGAGCGGTCGAAGCGGCGGACGAGGCGCGCCGCCGCGAGATCATTGACCTGGGCCTGCGCCATCGCGGCCCGCACGACGAACTGCTGCGGCCTTTCTCCGCAGGACAGGTGTTCCGCTTCGACATTCTCATGGACATCGGCGGCTTCCGCGACATGCACCGGCATCGCCGCTGCATACAGATCATGCAGGATTTCACCACCGTCCATGGCTTCGAGACGCCGTCTGAGGTCGAAGCGGCTGGAGTTCGCTCAGACTACGAAGCGGCGATGAAGCGCGCGGAAATTGCGGTGCGGACGCTTTCCGCGACCAACGTAAATGAGGCTGCGCAAGATGCGCAGTATGCCATCCCACTCGCCTTCCGCAAGAGGACGCTCTTTAAGATGGACTTCGCCGAGGCTGTGTACATTTCCGAGCTGCGCACCACGCCCGCCGGGCACGCGTCCTATCGCAACGTGGCCTATGCCATGTACGAAGCCGTCGCCGCGAAGTATCCGGCGCTGGGAAAATATTTTCGCGTGCATGATGTGCGGGAGCCGGTGGATCTGCTGAAACGGTGAATTGTAGCACGCAGGAAAATGCTCGCGGAGCCGAGTTGTAGCTTTCTTGGTGGTGGCTGAATTGGAAACTGCCGGAGCTTTGGGAGCTTGGCAGTTTGCGGATTACCGACAGTGCGACCCCAATCCGCGAGTTGACCTTCCGTCCGTCTGGATGAGTGGCTCAGGCGTTTGGCAATCGTTGATATTCCCTGGCAACGCCGACCTGGCCAATCGCGTCTATTAGATTTTCGATTGGCGAAGCTTCGGTTTGACGGGCCTTTTGATGTAGTATGGACGGCAAAATTGCCTGGCGATCTCGGACCGGTATACCCGGGCCTTACGAGGAGAATCCAATGCAGAAATCCGTGCTCAATTACCTTGCGTTTGCATTTTTCGTGCAGGTCGTTTTACTCGGTGCAACCTGTCAGGCGGGGGCGCAGTCCGAGAAGGCTTCCTATCCGGTAATGGCCCCTCTCGATCAGTATTTGATGCCCGACGCGAGTTCTGAGATTGCGCTGGCTCGCACCGCTGCCCCAGCGTCCATTTCGGACGGAGCCGAGGTGATGGTGCTAGGACCGAAGGGATACAGGGCCGCGGTGAAGGGCACTAATGGCTTCCTGTGCATCGTGGAACGATCATGGGGCGCCGCCACCGATGAACCGGACTTCTGGAATCCCAAAGTGCGCGCCCCCATTTGCTTCAATCCTCCAGCCGCAAAAACCTTTTTGCCGATCTTCCTGATGAAGACCAAACTGGTGCTAGCAGGAAAATCGAAGGTGGAGATCGTCGAGGCGACTGCATCGGCACTGGATAAGAAGGAACTGCCCGCGCTGGAGCCGGGAGCGATGTGCTACATGATGTCGAAGCGGCAGTACTTAGGCGACCGCGACATGAGCTGGCATCCACATTTGATGTTTTTTGTTCCGGGCGACGCGGCGAAAAGCTGGGGAGCCAATCTACCGGGCTCGCCGGTTATGGCAGCGAATGACCCTGAAGAACGGGTGACTATTTTCCTCGTCTGGGTTGGCAAATGGTCCGATGGGACGCTGGCCCCGCCGATTGTGCACTGACTTACCCTCCGCGAAATTGACGGCGATGAATCTGGGCCTCTAGAATCGACACATCCATGCCCAACTACGAATATCTGTGCAAGAAGTGCGGACACCGGTTTGAACAAATCCGCAAATTCTCCGACAGGCAACTGCGCAAGTGCCCCGAATGCGGAGGCGTGATCGAGCAAGTAATCTCGGCTCCAGCCGTGCAGTTCAAAGGCTCGGGCTGGTATGTGAACGACTACGCGAAAAAGGGCGCCGCTCCGGCTTCGTCATCGTCCGCTACGTTGAATTCGACTTCTTCCTCCGAAGGCGACAGCGCTGCGAAGGAAGCGAAAGACACCAAGAAAGACGATAAGCCCAAGCCCGACAGCTCGCACAAGAAGCACAAGAAGGATTGAAGATCGGCTCGCGAGCGATCCCTTTTATGGATTGTGGCGGGAAGCGAAACGCCCTACATTGGTAAGGGCGCAAATTCATAGATCCTTCGCTTCGCTCAGGATGACAGTACAGGTTTAATTACGGTCTTACAGGACAGCAAACTGGAGCACCACCGCTCAGGCCTTCCGCTCGGGCATGCCGACAACCAAGGTTCGGCGGCGAGGCAGTTCGTCGTCGGAGATTTCCGCTTGGAATTGCAGATCGATTCCCACTCTTGCGCACTCCTGACAGGCCGCGTCGTTGAAGAAGTAGACGACGTCTCCGCCAAAGCGATCTTTCATGCGGCGGCGTTCATCGAGGTCGAACGGGCTGACGGAATACACTTTGACGTCGGCGTGTTCGCGCAGGACGGCGCTTAGATGGTGCTGGAATTCGAGCGCTCCTTGGCGCACTTGCGCCATGGTGAACGAGATGACGCGATAGGACATAGTGGTAGAGGAAGAATAGCAGTCTTCGGCGAGCACGGCTCGGGCGCACCTGAGTACAGCGAATCCAAAGTTGTTATGGCCACCGACATGGGCCGAGCTGCGCTCGGCTTGGACAGCCCGGGCGGCTGTCCCTACGTGGACGGGCGGGGGCGCCCGTCCCTACACGAGCTGAGTCCCGTCCCCACGGCCACACTTGAATCTCCCTCTTTTCCCGAACATCTAATCGGATCGAATCAGGCGTTACAACAACGCCACAGGAGAGCTTTCATCATGATGACCATCCGGCGCAGCCAGGAGCGCGGGGGCGGCGACTACGGCTGGCTGAAGACACGCCACACTTTCAGCTTTAACGACTACCACGATCCCAAGTGGATGTCGTTCCGCTCGCTGCGCGTGATTAACGAAGACTGGGTCGCGCCGAGCGGCGGATTTCCCACGCATCCGCATCGCGACATGGAGATCATTACTTACGTCTTGTCAGGCAAGCTCGAGCATAAAGACAGCCTGGGCACTGGCTCCGTGATCCTTCCGGGAGACGGGCAGCGCATGACCGCCGGGCGCGGCATTCGGCACAGCGAAATGAATCCGTCGCCGACGGAAGCTGTGCATCTGCTTCAGATTTGGATTCTCCCTGACAAACAAGGGTACGAACCCGGCTACGAGCAGAAGAGTTTTCCCGACGCGGAGAAGCTCGGCAAGCTTCGGCTGATCGCATCGAACGACGGCACTGAAGGCTCGGTTACGATCCATCAAGACGCGAAGCTGTTTGTGACTCTGCTCATGCCTGGAAAAGAAGTTACGCATCCGCTCGCGGCCAAGCGTCACGCCTGGCTGCAAGTCGCCAAGGGCGAGGTCGAACTGAACGGTGCTAAGCTGCAACAGGGCGACGGCGCGGCCGTCAGCGAAGAGAATTCGCTGACGATTAAAGCTACGGCCGAGGCGGAAGTTTTGTTGTTCGATCTGGCGTGAGATTAATCGGGTCATCGGGTGATCGGGTCATCGGGCCATTGAAAATCGACAGTCCTTGATCACCCGATGGCCCGATCTTCAGATCACCCGATCGCTTTGCTTCTGATTCCTACCGCGCTCATCATCCTGCCGGTCACGCCTTTTTCAGCGCGATGGCTGAAAAGAAGATCGCTGTGGCAGGCTGTGCACGGGCCGACTGCTTCGATGTTCTTCGCGAGCACGCCCGCGTCCAGCAGTTGGCGCCGGTTGGCTTCCACCAAATCGAGAAAAAGCTTTACTGGCAACTCGCTGTGGCCTGGCGCGCGCGCCGTCAGGAACAGCAACGGATATTTCTCCCGCACCGGATCCGATTCCTTGAGCTCGTGGAACAGGCTGGAGGCGTAGGCAAATTGCGTTTCGAATTTGGCGCGCACCTCCTCTCCCACTTCGTAGCAGCATTTCTGAATACACGGCCCCATCGCTGCCACCAGGTCCCGCGGATCGCTCTTAAAATGTTTTCGCATTTCGCCGACGCCTTTCTCGACGATGCGTTGGACGGTGCCGCGCCATCCGGCATGAAAGACGCCGACTGCGCGGCGTTTCTTATCCACCAAAATGACGGGAAGGCAGTCGGCTGTCTTCACGGCCAAGATCAGACCCGGCGTATCGGTGAGCAAACCGTCGCCGGCCAGAGGCTCCGCTGGCGTTTTGTCGATGCGGTGGATCAGATCGGAGTGGATCTGGCGCAGCGTAACCAGCTTCCAGTTTCCTCGACCACTCGTTGTTCTCGCGTCCAGCGTCCTAGCACCTAAAGCCGCGAGGAAAAGCCGGCGGTTGCGCTCGACCGCGGCTCGTGAGTCTTGCTTGGTGAAGCCTAGATTCAGCGTATTTCCACCGTAGGGGCGCGATGTTCCGCCCGTCCGGGTTGAGAAGCCATGCGTCAGCCAGTCGAGCTTCGCCAGCTTATTGGAACGCAAGATTTGCAGTTTGCTGTTCACTTTGTTATGTAGAGCGCGATTCGTCACCACGGTTCGATCATACCGGAAGCGGTTTTTGCGCGGCTGGCAATCGCCCAGAGACGAAGGGGTTTCCGGCGATGAAGTAGCGGAGGGGTTGGTCGGCGGATTTTGCTATGCCTATGCGGGGGGTGACGGTCACGCGGCGGACGCGATGGCCGTCGTCGGCTATGTGGAGATCAGATCGCGGGCTTACCAGACTTTTCCCGTTGTCGCGCTGGCGGGTGACGCCGAGGGCTTCGGTCAGGCGTCCGGGACCGGAGGAAATTTTCTTTAGAGTGGACTGTTTCACTGGGGCAAAACCAGAGTTGCTGTTTCCGCCGACGTTGGCCGAGCTTCGCTCGGCTGGACGGGCGAGGCGCCCGTCCCCACACGAGCCCTCCACTTGATGCCGTTCTAAATCTATGCCTCGCGCTTTCGCCATTAGCTCTATGCCTTCTACTGGTTCGAGGGCGCGAAAGAGGACGCATCCGGGAATGCCATCGGGCAGGCAGGAAACATTCAGGCAGTAGTGGGTGCCGTAGATGAAGTACACATAGGCGTGGCCGGGAGGGCCGAAGAGAACGGCATTGCGAGGCGTACGGCCAGCGGCTGCGTGGGCCGCGGCGTCGCCTTGGCCGAGATAGGCTTCGGTTTCGACAATCCGGCCGGCTAGAATTCCGCGGGGCGTTTTGCGGATCAGCAGTTTCCCGAGGAGGGCGCGGGCCACGCGGCGGGGATCGCGATTAAAGAAGTCCGCCTTTAGGAAGGTGATGCGGCCTGGCGTCGTCATACGCACCTGACTGTTGCAAGTTCAGAACTCTCGTGGCCATCGACATGGGCCGAGCTGCGCTCGGCTTGGACGGGCGAGGGCGCCCGTCCCTACACGAACTTGGACGGGGCGGAGCCCCGTCCCCACACGAACACTCTCAGGCCGCGGACTTCAGGTAGGCCAGGACTTCTTCGGCGTGGCCTTCCGGCTTCACGTTGTGGAAGATGTGCTGGATCTTGCCGTCGGGGGCAATAACGAAAGTGGTGCGCGCTATGCCCTTCACTTTCTTGCCATACATGTTTTTTTCTTTGATCACGCCGAAGAGGTTCGCGATTTTCTTCTCGGCATCGGCCAGGAGCGGGAAGGGCAGACTGAATTTTCCCTGAAATTTCTTCTGCGAGGCCGCGGTGTCGGCGGAGATTCCGAGCAGCACTACGCCAGTCTTTTTGATCTCGGCGTAGGCATCGCGAAAGCCGCAGGATTCAATGGTGCAGCCCGGCGTATCGGCCTTGGGATAGAAATAAAGGACAACAGTTTTGCCGCGAAAATCTTTTAAGGCAACCTCTTTGCCGTTTTCGTCCGTCGTACTGAAGTCTGGGGATTTATCATTGATCTTGACTTCCATGGAACACTCTCCTCGCCGTTCGTTTCGCCGTGCGTTTCACCGTTCAGCGCTATCTCGCAATTTATATCGCATCGGGATGGTCGCCGTCATCTGGACCGCCGCGGTCTGGTGCGGCAGGTCGTGGCTGGAGGCGCAAGTTCTGACGCCGCAGTTTGGGCGCAAGGCGGCTTCGAGCAAGGGACCGCGGGCCGTGGGGCTGATCCAGCTTCCGGCGAAACCGTCACCCAAGGGCGACAAAGGCCGCATTATTCCCATTGTCATCATGATGGACGGAAAGTTCTACGATGCGGGCTCGTATAAAGCGTCGCCGGTTCCCATGGCGCTTGATTTCGGGATTGTCTATGAAGGGTTCCGCTCGGGTGTGTCGCAGGGGGTCTTCACGATCACGCAGCCGGGACAACTGAACCACGTCTGGATCGCCGAAGGAAAGTGGCTTCCGGCGGGAGCGATTGACCCGAATCAACACAAGAAGTATTCGACGCCGGTGATCGAAGATACGGAAGGACCGCCGGTGCTGCACCGGCACGGCGAAGCGGCGGGCTCCGACAGCAAGAGCAAAGATGACAAGAGTGGCGCGGATCAGCAGAAGCCCGCGACGGCTCCAGCGCCACCTGCTGCGACGCCGACTACTGGCGCGGCTCCCGCGAGCACACCAGCTACGCCAACTCCGCCGGCTCCGCCTAGCCCGCCCGACAGCGCGAAGGCGCCTGCGGGGGCGGAGACTGCAAAGACATCTCCGCCCGCTGCTTCGACGACTTCTCCGTCCGCTGCATCATCCGACGAGCCGATTGACGATCCGAACCGGCCCCGGCTGCGGCGCGGAAAGCCGGAAACAACGGCGCGGCAGGAACCGTTTGTGACGTTCGATCCGCTGCTGGACGCAACGGCGGGCTCGGGTGCGGGTAAGGCTGGCGAGAAAGCGGCAAAGGATTCCGCCGCAGCTTCGCCGCAGAGCGCCGCCGCCTTCGTCTTCATTCCAGCGATTTCCGATGCGGGCGGGCCCGATCCGCGTCCTTACACCTATGCTCTGAAACCAGCGGAAGAAGCCGGCTATCGCAGCCGGATGCTGGACCTGGCCGCGACGCTCCTTCGGGCTCAAGCGGGCGCGCCGGCGAAAGCGGTCGAGGCCGCGAGCAAGAAAACGCCGAGCGGCAAATCCTCGAGCAAGTCTACGAAGCCTCAGTTCGACGATGTGAGCTTGCGCATTTTCGATCTCTCCAATTCGAATGAGCCGGTGCTGGTGCTCTCGGCGAAGACCCACGCGACTATCAGCGAGGACCTCGGAACGCAAAAGGAGATCACGCTGATCGCCCGCACCAACCTCGAAGACGAATTAAAGAAACTGTTTTTTTCGGAGACCGATTCGCAGCACCTCGACGTCACTCCGCGCATGGAGCTGATCGACGCGGTCGATGCCGATGGCGATGGGCGCGGCGAACTCCTGTTCCGGCGCACCTTCGACAGCGGCAGCGCCTATGCGATCTACCGGGTCACGGCCGACGGGCTGTGGCCGCTGTTTGAGGGAACGCCGTAGTTCATCGATTTCGCGTGTGTGTGTTCTACTATGCTGTTATGCGAGCGAAGGGCAGCAAGACGGCCACGCGACAATCCGCCAGGTCCAGAGCGGAGGAGATGTGGATTCGTGCCGACAAAAGATGGGAGGCAGGTGACCTCCTCCAGGCCTTTCGATTGATGCTTGCCGCTGCCAAGATGGGCGAGAGTGGGGCCCAGATGAACGTGGGCTATATGTACGACAACGGGGTCGGCACAAAGCACAATAAGCAAGCTGCACTTTATTGGTACAAGCGTGCCTACCGTCGAGGCGAGGCATGTGCGGCCCACAACATCGGTACTGTCTGGCGCGATGCCGGAAACTTCCAAAGGGCACTCTATTGGTTCGAACGAACAATTCAGATGAATCGTGGGGATGATGGCGAGGCAAACCTTGAAATCGCCAAGCTCCATTTGCGGAAAGTCCAAGACGTTCGCAAAGCCATATTTTTCCTGCGGAGAGTCTGCAAATCGAAGAACGTCACGCAAAGCGCCGTGGAAGAAGCGCAGCGTCTACTGCAGAGGACAACCGCCCAGGCCTAAACTCCAGGCTTAATTTACAATTCCTTCCTCAGGAGGTGAGAACCATGCGCACTACGTCCCGTATTGCGATGTTTGCTTGTCTCTCGGCGGGCTTCTGCTTCGCTCAGGGGCAGGACTTCAGCAAAGTTCAAATCAAAGTTTCGAAAGTCGCGGGGAATGTTTACATGCTGGAGGGGGCCGGAGGCAACATTGGCGCCTCCGTCGGCGACGACGGCATTGTAATCGTCGACGATCAGTTCGCTCCTCTGGCGGAGAAAATTCAGCAGGCGCTCAAGGGCATTACCGACAAGCCGGTGCGCTTCATCATCAACACGCATTACCACGGAGACCATACGGGCGGAAATGAGTTCTTCCAGAAGCAAGCGCCCATCATTGCGCAGGACAACGTGCGCAAGCGCCTGGAAGAAGGCGGCCAGTCGGGCAATGGCGGCTCGGTGCATAGGGAACAGCAGGCGCAGCCCAAGGGCGCGCTGCCGATTATCACATTTGACCACGATGTCACCGTACATCTGAACGGAGAAGGCATTCGTGCGCTGCACTTCCCGGCTGGGCATACGGACGGCGATTCGGTCATCTATTTTCCGAAATCAAACGTGGTGCACATGGGCGACGATTTCGTGACCTACGGATTTCCCTTCATCGACATCGACAGCGGCGGCAGCATTGACGGCATGATCAGCGGCGTCGAGGGAGCCATCGCCCAGCTTCCGCCGGATGTGAAGATCATCCCTGGGCACGGAGCGGTTTCGAGCCTGGACGACGTGCGCGCTTACGTGAAGATGCTGAAAGAAACGCGGGCGGCGGTGCAGGATGCGCTCGACAAAAAGATGACGCTGGAGCAAATGAAGGAGAAGAAGATTCTCGATCCCTGGAAAAAGTATGCCGGCGATTTCATCAGCGAAGATGTTTTTCTGGAGACGTTGTACAACTCGCTGACGGGACGGATGAACGGGAAGTTCATCAAGCATAATTAGTCGGGGCGCTGGACGCGAAGAATTTCCACTTGCCAGACGGTACTCCTCTGGTTACTATGCACGCATCTTTTATTTCGACTGAGTTAATGGCTTATTTATGAATATCGGCGAGACCATCCGGAATTTCCGGCTGCAGCGGAACATGTCACAGGGCGACATCGAGAAGCGCACGGGGCTGTTGCGCTGCTATTTGTCGCGGGTTGAGAACGGCCACACCATCCCATCGCTGGACACGCTGGCAAAGATCGCGGGGGCGATGGATTTGGCGTTGTCGCAATTTTTTGCCGACGGCAGCAGCAATGGCCATAAGGGATTGCCGCAGCTCTCCGACGATGAAGTGCGATTTCTGAGCCAGATGCGGCGCTATTCGGCGAACCTGAACGACAGCGACCGGAAGTTGGTGCTGGCGATGGTGAAGAAGATGGCGTCGAGCGGGAAGTAGAGCTTGAGTTCTCAGTTCTCAGTTATCAGTTCTCAGTTATCAGTTGTCGGTTTTCAGTTGAACCGCTGAGACTTAAAACTGACAACTGATAACTGAGAACTGACAACTGTCCTTAGGTACTTTCGTACCATCACTGAAGTGACCGGCGGGAACCTCGCCAACCCATGGGTGGAACGCTAAGCTGTTGACTGGGGAACTCTTGTGACCACGGACGAGGAACTGAATCTGCTCGATCAGCAACTGCGGCGGCTGAAGATCGAGTACGAAGTGTTCTTCAATAACCCCGCCAAACGGCCTCCTACCGATGTCGAATGGAAAGTGCTGTCGCTGCTGCGCAAGTTCAGCGACAGTGCGCGGCTGAGTTTCGCGCAACGATTCCGATACAACGAAATGGCGCAGCGCTACGCGATTCAAAGCGATCTGTGGCGGAAGAAGACGCGGATTCGGGAAGAGGGCTATCGGCGGCCGCAGGATGCGCTGCTTGCGGTGCAGGGCGTGCGCGCCGGCGATGAGCACGAAGCGAAGCATCGTCAAGTGTATGGCCTCAGCCACCAGGGCAAGGGCGCGCACTCAGAGCCGGAGGACGGCCAACCGGTCACCGATCAGCCTAATAACGATCAGCCAGTCCATATACGGCCGGTCAATAACCGGCCTTTCTCGGTGCAGTGCTCGGGCGCGGCGGCGGAGCGCGAGCAAGTCGAATCCCTCTATCAGGCGCTGACCGAAGCCAAGCGGAAATCGGGAGAAAAGGTTTCGGGCAGCTTTGATTCTTTTGCGGCGTTCGTCCAGAAAAAGACCGGCGAACTGCGCAAGCAGCACCATTGCAACGCCGTGGTGTACTCAATCGAGATGCAGAACGGACAGGTCAAGCTTACGGCCAAGGCGAAGAGCTAGTTCTAGCTGTCAGCCATCAGTTGTCAGTTCTCAGTTCTCGTTTCTCGGTTCTCAACTTCCTTTGATCCGAACAACTCCTTTGGCTTGCTGCTTCGATCTGTTTCATTTCCGGGCCGATTGAACTGGCAGATAATTGGCGTCTAAAACTGAGAACTGAGAAGCGGGAACTGAGAACTTCCTCTCAAGCTGGTAAAATTTCCCTTCGCGAATTCGTTCCCGGGGGACTTATGTCTAAAATTCAGCGCGCCATTCTTAGCGTCACCGACAAAACCGGGCTGGTGGATTTTGCCCGCAAACTCGCCGCACTGGGCGTTGAACTGGTCTCTACCGGAGGCACGGCCAAGCTGCTGCGCGACTCCGGCATTGCGGTGAAAGATATTTTTGAGCTGACCGGGTTCCCGGAAATGCTGGATGGGCGCGTCAAGACGCTGCATCCGAAAGTGCACGGAGGCATCCTGCATCGGCGCGACGACGCCGAGCATCGCGCGGCGGTGGCCGAGTTCGGCATTCTGGCCATCGACATGGTGGTGGTCAACCTTTACGCCTTCGAAAAAACCGCCGCCAAAGCGGGCGCGAGGTTCGAGGATTTGATTGAGAACATAGACATCGGCGGGCCTTCGATGATCCGTTCTGCGGCCAAGAATTTTCAGGATGTCGCAGTCTTGACTTCGCCCTCCGATTACGAGGCGATCGCGGAGGAGATGGCGCGCAAGGGCGGAGGGTTGTCGCGGGCAACGAAATGGCGGCTGGCGCAGAAGGCGTTTGCTACGACGGCGGCTTACGATTCGGCCATCGCCTCGACGCTGGAGCGGGTGGAGGGCGACGGCGAGGCGCTGCCATTCGAGCTGAAACCTGCCGCTGGCTTTCCGCAGAATTTGCGGCTGGCGTTTCAGAAAGTGACGGACCTGCGCTATGGAGAGAATCCGCACCAAAAGGCTGCGATGTATGCGGATGTTTCGGGAGCGGGCGTGGCCAATGCGCGCCAAGTGCAGGGCAAGGAGCTTTCCTATAACAACATTGTCGATCTGCAAGCCGCGTGGGACCTGGCGCAGGAGTTTGACGAGCCGGTGTGCGCCATTATCAAGCATACGAATCCGTGCGGGACGGCGACCGGCAAGACGCTGGCCGAGGCTTACCTGCGGGCGCTGGAATGCGATCCGGTGTCGGCATTTGGCGGAGTAATTGGAGTGAACCGGGCAGTGGATGCGGCGGCGGCGAGCGAAATGGCAAAGCTGTTTCTGGAAGTGATTGCCGCGCCCGCGTTTGATGAAGGCGCGAAAGCGGCGTTTGCTTCGAAGAAGAACCTGAGGCTGGTGGAGGTTCCGCAAGCCCACCCTAGCGTCGCAGAAAACGCGACGTTAGGATGGGGCACCCGCTGGGTGCTCAAGGACATCTCCGGGGGAATGCTGTTGCAGGATGCTGATCGGCACCGGCTGGCGGAGTCGGATTTGAAGGTGGTGACGAAACGCGCGCCGACGGCGGAGGAAAAACGGGCGCTGCTGTTTGCGTGGAAGGTCTGCAAGCACGTGAAGTCGAACGCGATTCTCTATGCGCGCGATGGGCAAACGGTGGGCGTGGGCGCCGGGCAGATGAGCCGGGTGGATTCGTGCAAGCTGGGCGCGATGAAGGCGCAATTGCCGCTGAAGGGGACGGTGGCTGCCTCCGATGCTTTCTTTCCGTTCCCGGACGGGGTCGAGGAGATCGCGAAAGCGGGGGCGACTGCGATTATCCAGCCGGGAGGGTCGGTACGCGACCAGGAAGTCATCGAGGCGGCCGACCGGCTGGGGCTGGCCATGATCTTTACCGGGGTTAGGCATTTCAGACATTAGGACGGCTGTTAGCTTTTGGCTTTTGGCCATCAACAATCTGTGACAGTTTCAATCTCGTAGCTGGATCACCTTCAAGCGTGCAACTGCCGAGCTGTGCTCGGCTTGGACGGGCGGGGACGCCCGTCCCTCGACAATAAATCGTCCTAAGCCCCTGTACTTCCGGCTGCGGTTTCCCGCCGCCGGAAGGGCAGGCAAGGGTAGAATAAGAAAAGACGGATGGCTGCGGACTGGCATCTAATCTTGCTGTGAGGGCTGCAATTCGCTGGTTTCGGGATTATTCATGAAAAGACGGATTTGGATGGTTGGCGTGGTATTGGCGGGGATTTTTTTGTCGTCCCTGAGTTTACTGGCGCAGGATTTACTGGCTCAAGATCAGCCCGCGCGCGCGGCGAGTTCGCCCGCTGCTAGCGGCTCCCAGGCTGCCACCAAGGCGAAGGCGCCGGACCGCGCCGCCGCCTATTACCACTTCGTCATGGCGCACATGTACGAGGAACAATACGAGGAACAGGTGGCCACGTACGGCCGTAGCGAAGCGGCGGACAAGGCCTCGGCAAAAGCGATTGAGGAATATCGCGCTGCTATCGACGCGGACCCGGCCTCGGCATTCCTGACCTCGGGGCTGGCCGAACTCTACGCCAAGACCGACCGCATTGGCGACGCCGAAGCCGAGGCGCAGGACATCATCAAGCGCGACCCCAACAATATCGAGGCGCGGCGGCTGCTGGGCAGGATCTATCTGCGCTCGCTCGGCGGGCTGCAAGCGGGAAGCGCTTCGGAGAGCAGGTTGAAGCAGGCGATCGAGCAATATGAGCAGATCGTCCGGCTGCAACCCGACAGCCTGGACGACCACGTGCTGCTGGGGCGGCTCTACCGGTTGAACAACGATCTGCAAAAAGCGGAGGCCGAATTCAAGACCGCAGTGAAGCTGCAGCCGGATTCGGAAGAGGCGGTGACCACGCTGGCGTATCTCTACAACGAACTGGGCGACACGGCGCGGGCGGCGCAGGTGCTCAGCGCGGTGCCGAATCCGGCGCGCTCGGCCAAGCTCTATTCGGCGCTCGGCTACACCTACGAGCAGCAAAAGCAGTACAAGGAAGCGATCGATGCGTACCGGCACGCGATTGAAATGGACCGCGACAATCTGGACGCGATTCGCGGCCTCGCTCAGAATCTGCTGAACGACGGCCAGGCCGATGCCGCTCTGGAACAATACAAAGTGATCGCGGACGCGAATCCGGAAGATGCGCAAACCTACGTGCGCATCGCCGAAATCTACCGCAAGCAGGGCAAGTTCGATCTGGCGCTCGACAGCCTGAAAAAAGCGGAAGACATGGTACAGGACTCGGTCGAAGTTCAGTACAACATTGCCGCCATCTATCAGGCGCAGGGGCGGTACGAGGAAGCCATCCCGATCTTGCGCGACCTGCTGAAGAAGTCGGAGAAGCCGGGCGGCAAATATTCAAACGAGGAGAAAAGCAACCGAGCGGTGTTTCTGGAGAGGCTGGGAACGATCTACCGCGAGCAGGGGAACTATCCGGCGGCCAACGTGAGCTTCCGCGAGATCGTGGCGCTGGGCGGGGATGAAAACATCGAGCGGGGTTATCAGCAGATTGTCGATACCTGGCGCGAAGCCAAGGATTGGCAGAAGGCGCTCGACACTGCCAAAGAAGCGGTCGCCAAGCTGCCCGCGAGCCGCGATCTGAAGATGGATCTGGCGCTGCAGCAGGCTGACATGGGCGACGCGGAGAAGGCGATCAAAGACGTCCGCGCGATGTTAAAAGGCGACGCCAAATCCGACTCCGGCTCCAATTCCAGCTCGGACGATCGCCAGGTTTATCTCACCTTGGGGCAGATGTGCACGCGGCTGCGGCGCTTTAGCGAGGCGGGACAGGCGCTCGACAAGGCCGAGGAGTTATCGAGCAAAACGGACGACAAGGAGTTTGTGTGGTTTCTGCGCGGCTCCGCGCTGGAGCGGGAAAAGCGCTACAGCGAAGCCGAAGAGCAGTTCAAGAAGGTCATCGCCAGCGATCCGGAACATGCGTCGGCGCTGAATTATCTAGGCTATATGCTGGCCGACCAGAACATGAGGCTGGAAGAAGCGCTGGGCTACATCCAGCGCGCAGTGGACCTCGATCCGAGCAACGGCGCGTACCTCGATTCGCTGGGCTGGGCATACTTCCGCCTGGGAAAACTCGAACTGGCGGAAAACAACCTGGCCAAGGCTGCGCAGAAAACCAATGCCGATCCAACGGTGCTCGAACACCTTGGCGATCTGTACCAAAAGACCGGGCGGCTGAAGCTGGCCGCGACCAACTGGGAGCGCGCCCTGTCGGAGTGGAACCGCACGCTGGCCGCCGACATTGATCCGGCGGACGTGGCGCGGGTGCAGAAGAAGCTCGATTCCGCGAAGATGAAGCTGGCCAAGGAAGAGGGCGCGAAGCAGTAATTGCATTGCTTTCCCGTAGAGACGCGGCTTGCCGCGTCTCCCGCCGCGTGCTTCTCGTCGCGTCCAAAGAGACGGGGCAAGCCCCGTCTCTACTGTAAAATCTTCTCATGCTCGCCGACTATGCGGTGCGCGTTGAAGAGTCCCGTGGACGCCGCCATCCCGAGCCGCCGCATCCCTACCGCAACGACTTTCAGCGCGACCGCGATCGCGTAATCCATTCGCGCGCCTTTCGCCGCCTGGAAGCGAAGACGCAGGTTTTCACGCGGCGCTACTCCGACCACTTCCGCAACCGGCTGACGCACACCATCGAAGTAGCGCAGATTTCGCGGACCATTGCCGCGCAGCTTGGACTGAACACCGACCTGATCGAGGCGCTGGCGCTGGCGCACGACCTGGGGCATCCTCCTTTTGGACATTCCGGAGAAAAGACGCTGGACGCGGCCATGCGCCAGCACGGGCTTTCGTTCGATCACAACTTGCACGCGCTGCGGCTGGTTGAGGATTTTGAACAGCGTTATGCCGCGTTTCGCGGGCTGAATCTGACCTTTGACGTGCGCGAGGGCATTGTCAAACATTCGCACGATTACGATGCCGGTCAGCATCCCGAACTTGCCGAGTATCTGCTCGATCAGCGTCCGCCGCTCGAAGCGCAGCTCATCGACCTGACCGACGAGATTGCCTACAACACAGCCGATCTCGACGACGGCTACGAAGCCCGGTTGCTCACGGTGGAGCAGATTGCGGACGGCGTGGATCTTTTCACGCGCCACTACAGCGAGGCGAAGAACCGCTATCCGAACGCCGCCGAGAAACTCGTTTTTAACGAGGCGTTGAAAAGCATTTTTGACGGATTTGTCGGAGACCTGATTACGAACACGGCGGAGCGGGTGAAGGCCGCGGGCGTGCATTCTCTGGAAGATGTGCGGCGGCACACGGAGCGGCTGGCCGCGTTTAGCCCTGCGGTCGAAGAGGAGCGGCGGCGGCTGAAAGACTTTCTCTACGAAAACCTGTACTTCAGTCCGGCGCTGACGCCAGAGAAAGAAGACGCCGAGCGCATCATCGGAGAGCTATTCGCCCACTGGATGAAAGAGCCCGGCGACCTGCCGCGCAACTACCGCGAAAAGGCCGCCAAAGACGATGAACCGCTGCCCCGCGTCATTTGCGACTACATCGCCGGCATGACCGACCCGTTTATTTTTCAGCAGTATGAGAAGTATTGCGGGGGATAAGTGACTTTCTGCGAGCGTTGTGGCCAATCGCTATCGGTTGGGGAGGAGCACGGCGACCCATGTCCAAAGCGGGACGGGCCAACCGATAGGAGCGCTTCAGCGCCGCCTGCACCGGGATCGACAACCTCCAATTCATCTCCCGTCACATGGGCCTTGGTGGCCGTTACGATCGTTGCCTCGTTCGTGGCCGACCAGCGGAGCGGGCCGCCGTTGGGAGCGGGCTGGGGGATGCGGACGTTAGGTGGTGAATGGTGGCGGCTGCTGACCTCGATCTTCGTCCACCACTGGCTCTACCATATCCTGCCGAACGTCGCCTTGCTCTGGTTCTTTGGAAAGCGTCTGGAGCGGATTATTGGAAGGTGGCCTTTCCTTGCCTTTTATCTGACCTGCGGGGTGGCCGGGGGCATTGTGACCCTCGCTGCCAATCCCGAGGTTCAGAGCTACGGGGCTTCGGGGGCCGTATTCGGTCTGGCCGGCGGTTTAGTGGGCGTCTACGGTTTGAAGGTAAAAGCACTTTCGCGGCGACAGCGGTGCAAATTTGCGCTGCTCGTTCTCTTGACCGGGTGGGGCATCTACGCGGGTTTTTCTGATCCGGTAATCGACTACCACACTCAGATCGACAACTACGGTCATATCGGCGGACTCTTGGCGGGTCTGGTTTTGGGTGCCGCGTTGACGTCCGGGATGGTGCGGACGACGCGGCGGCGTCTTTGGGTTTTTGCTGGCATGGCGGCCGTCCTTTTGCTCGGAGCGATCTCGATCCGGCAGCACGACTGCTATGTTGTTCACCTGGACTCAGCTTCTCGCGCACTAGAAAAGGGCAGAAATGACGAGGCCGCAACAGAACTCCACATCGCCTTGCGGATGAAACCAAAAAGTGAATTGGCGCATTATTTCGTTCGCGAATGGGAGTATAGCGGCGGTTTCAAGAACGCGTGTTCTTTACTGAGCGCAAACGCCCCAAGATGTGATTTCGGCTCTAGTGTGTGCAAAGACCTCGAATGCGATGGTCAGGTTCACACAATGACTGCGCCGGACGGCACTCGGATTTCATATCAGGGAACTTTGGAAATCTCGACGCCGCCTCAGGTAGATGGTGCCCTACAAACTACAACTATCGCAACGGTGACAAGCCAGGCCCTGGATGAGTTCGGCGAGATTGCATGCACCATCGCTAGGTCGACTATGACCAAGCAAGAGCTCGACGCCAACGGTGCCGCGAAAGGCAAGGCGCGGATGATCTCCTCGACGGAAGGAACCATGTCAGAATTCGATCCGAAGGCCCTATCTATGAGGGATCAGGTTCTGAGGGCTCAGCATTAGCGTTCACGCACTTTTTATACCGGCTCGCGCCAATGTTACCGCTGGGCGGAGTGGGAGGCGGGGGCACGACGGAGTACATCGCCGGCATGACCGACCCGTTCATCTTCCAGCAGTATGAGAAGTATTGCGGGGGGTAGTGAGCGGATTATCAACGAAAACCAGGGACCCGTCCCCCCTGCATTACTCTCACTGCTCAATAGCGTTCGGCCGCACTTGGTTCTTCAGCAGGTCCAATGTCAGTTTGAGCGACTCCACCGAATCTTCATGACCAGTTCCCGGCACAGTGATGAATTGCTTTTGGGGCGCTTTGATCGTATCGAAAAACGCCTTGGCAAGCTCCGGCAATGCGTTGATATCCTCTTGGCCCTGAACAAAGAAGACTGGGACCGCAAAATCCGTTCCTAGCGCGGGTAGATCGACTGTTTCCATGGGGCCGGACATCGTCATCCCGAAAAAGTGAATGAACGAGAAATCATCCGCTTCGTCGTACTGCGCCCGCTCAGCAGTTGAAGCGTAGGCAGGGTCTATGGTTGTTAGGGGCGAGGCGGCAGTGACCAGCTTTGCCTGATATGCGAGAAGGGCCTTGTGGAACACCGGCCACTTATGGATCGAACCCCACGGCGGTGGGCCGTTTGCTTCCAGCGCCTTGACGGTATTCTGATCGCCGGCGGCACGCGCAAGATGAAGCACGCGCGCGTAACTCGCGGCCTGACCGACTCTTTCGTTTACCAGCTGCGACGTACCAATGTACGCGTAGAAAAGATCGGGCCGTTGCTTGGCCATGTAGATACCAAGAATCGAGCCCCATGATCCCCCGATAAGAATGATCTTTTTCTTGCCAAGGTGTTTCGTGAGGTACTCGCTGACTTCAATACCATCCTGGACCATGCGATCGATTGTCATGGTTGGTTCGACCGACGGCCCTGTCTTTCCGTAGGTTCTGCCGGCACCGCGCTGGTCCCATTGCACCAGGGTGAAGTCCTTCTGCCAAGCGCCGAACCAGGAGTCGGCAAAGGGACTCCATGCATCTCCGGGCCCGCCATGGAGAAAGAGAATGACCGGATTGCGCTTGTCATCGCCCTTGATCGTGATCCATTGGCCGATTCCGCCGATCTGGACGAAGCCTTCCTCTTTCAACTGCGTGTTGGGTGCTGTTGCGCTTGAGGTTTGAGCTGGAGCTGTTAAGGAAAGGCCGATTGCCATGCCAATGGTTGCGCGACCCAGCAGCGTTGACGCGCACGCTCTCTTGCTTTTAATCGGCACCCTGATCTCCGGTTGACTGCATGTGGTGAGGCGCCGCGTCATTGCCGCTCGACCGGCCTCATTCTCGCGGAGATAACACTTTCCCGTCGATTGCCGTTTGCTCATGGCTGAAAATTATAGTGCGTGATAAATGAAAGCAGTTAATGTTTAGCGGATGATCTCACGATGAACTTCGTCCATTTTTCCAGCGACTCGTTATTATCGACGACACCCCGAAGAATCCCCCAGCACGCACTTTTTATACCGCTTCGCCCCAAAATTACCGCTGGGCGGGGTGCGATGAGGGGGCATGACCGAGTACAATACTATTGAAAGCAAAGCACTTGCATTTCCCGCCCGGCATCCGGGCATTTGGCACGCAAACTGTTTATAGAAGTGTGGGCCGGCGGTACGGCTGGCTGGTTTAGGCAAGCTTTTTCAGGCAACCGATGGGTTGGCGCTTGCTTCCGAAGTTCATAGGACCGGTTATTGAAATCACGAAATCAGAATTGCGCCAGAAGGCGTACGGGGTAGATCTCCCACTCCCCACTTGGAGGAAGTTCAAATGAAAAACCGAATTATTTTTGCGCTGCTGCTGGCCGCAATACTGGCGCTGCCAGTTTTTGCGCAGCAGAGTTCCACTTCCGCGACTCAGCCCGCCTCGACCCAGGCGGCCCAGCCGGCCACCAAGGCCGACACTGCCACCGGCAAGGACCCATTGCAGCCGGAGACCCGGGAAGGCTTCTGGGGCCGGGTGAACCCATTCGCGCGCAAGAAATACGTGGCGCGGCAGACGCAGCCGATCAGCGACCGCATCAACGAACTCGATGAGTTGACCGCGTCCAACGGCAAGGCGATCAAAGACACCGATGCGCGCGCGCAGCAGGGGATCCAGTTGGCTTCGGCCAAGGCCAACGAGGCCGATCAACATGCCGTCGAAGCCGGCAACAAGGCGGACGCCGCGCAGCAGACCGCGCAACAGGCCCACGCCCGCTTGACCACGGTCGAGCAGGTGGTGACCAACATCGATCAGTACCAGCCCACGACCCAGACGGAAATCATTTTCAAGCCAGGACAAACCGTGTTGAGCGAGAACGCCAAGACCGCTCTCGATGAAATGGCCACTCCGCTGAAGAACCAGCGCGGCTACGTCGTCGAAGTCCAGGGCTTTGCTTCCGGCCACGGGCAGACGGCGATCTCGACTTCGCAAAAAATGGCCGAGTCGGTCGTGCGCTATCTGGTGCTGAACCACGACATTCCGGTGTACCGGATTTACCTGGTGGGCATGGGCAACGCGCCCGTTCCGGTTTCGTCGACCGAGGCCAAGCCGAAACGCATCATTGGCGGCCGGGTGGAAATCAGCCTCCTGAAGAACAATCTGGAGCAGCTGGCTTCGACTCAGAATCAAGCGCAGCAAAAGTAACAGCAGCATCGTCTCCTGGAAGGCCTCCCGTGAAAGCGGGAGGCTTTTTTTCTTGCCGTGCTATCCTCCACGGGTTATCGCAACTTTGTGAGACACTCGGTCGAATGAGGCGCATGTGCCCCACACCATTCGAGAACTAAGCGGGAAGATTCGCAGCCGCGCGATCTCTCCCGTCGAACTCACCCGCGATTGCCTAGCGCGGATCGAACGGCTTAACCCGACGCTCAACGCCTTTATCACGGTCATGGCGGATTCCGCGCTCGACCAGGCTCGGCGCGCTGAGCGGGAGATTCTTGGCGGATGTTATCGCGGCCCGCTGCACGGCATCCCTATCGGACTGAAAGACATTCTCGATGCCGCCGGAGTCCGCACCACGGCCGCCAGTGCGCTGTTCAGCACTCCGCCCAACGATCGCGTTCCCTCCGAAGACGCCGAGGCCGTGCGCCGCCTGCGGGTCGCGGGCGCGGTCATTTTGGGCAAGCAGAATTTGCACGAATTCGCCTACGGCGGCAGCTCGATGGTCAGCTTTTTCGGCGAGGTCCACAATCCATGGGACGTGGCGCGCATCGCGGGTGGATCTTCGGGAGGCTCCGCTGCCAGCGTCGCTGCTGGTCTCGGCTTCGCCGCCGTCGGCACCGACACCGCCGGATCGATTCGCCTGCCCGCTGCGTACTGCGGGGTCGTCGGGCTCAAGCCGACGTATGGCCGCGTGAGCGTTCGCGGAGTCGTCCCCTTGTCACCCTCGTACGACCACGTTGGCCCGATCGCCAACTCGATCTATGACGCGGGCGTGATGCTGCAGGCGCTCGCTGGTTACGACCCAACTGACCCTGCCAGCATTGATGTACCTGTGCCGGATTTCGTCGCCGCCCTCGAAAAAACTGTGTGTAAGCTGCGCATCGGAGTGCTGCGGTCATTCTTCTTCGACGAACTTCATTCTGAAATCGCCGCCGCAGTCGAAAACGCAATCGAGGTTTTTCGCAGACTTCACGCTGAAATTCGCGAGGTCAAGCTCGAAGTTTCCACCGACCGCACGCTGGCGAGCGCCGAGGCTTATGCCTATCACCAGTCATTTGTGGATCGCTCACCAGAGCTCTACCAGCCCGCTACGCTGGCTCGCATTCAGTCCGGAGCCAACATCTCCGCCGACGATGTTCTACGTGCTCGCCGCGAGCTTGAGGCTAGCCGGCACGCCATTCGAAGAATATTCGACGAAGTTGACGTGCTGCTAACACCCACCGTTCCGATTCCGCCACCGTTGATCGACGATCTGCGCGAGCATCCCGAGAACCTGCGCCCACAAGAACTGACCATGCTGCGCAACACGCGACCGTTCAATGTCTGGGGAATTCCGGCGATTTCCGTTCCCTGCGGATTTACCAAGGACGGCCTGCCGATCGGCCTGCAACTGGCCGCCGCGCCCTGGCGGGAGGATGCCGTGCTGCGGGCTGCACACGCTTACGAGCAGGCGACGGAGTGGCACAAGAGAAAGCCGGACCTGGTCAACTTTTGAGAAAGCGCTCGCCAGAAACTGTCCGAATTCCTGTCACCGGCGAAACTCAGGGTTGGATAACGGCGACCTTCAAACGCTTTCCTACTCTCAAGGCTAGCCTCATCGGCCAGACCGAGGGGACTGTGAAACACAAATGAGGGTCCATGACGACATTGTCCACCATTCGCACTGAACCCTCTTTCAATTTCCGTGCAGCATCTGTCGTCGAGCTTGCAAGCCCACACTTCGCGAGAAGCCGGTCCATTCTAATCCATACCTGCTGCTCGTCGCCCACCGGGCCTCCGATCGGCAGGCCCAATTCTTGGCCCGGCTGCCATTCAACTTCGCTCAGCCCTATCGACACTTCCTCAGCGTTCTCCGGCACTCCGCCCTTCTGGAACTGCTTCGCCCAATCCTCCGCGGCCTTTGTCGCCGCTTCCGCCGAGTGGAAGTCGGCGACAATAGACCGCGCCAGCTCTTTCTTCAACGCCATCGGATGCGCCTTCCCGCTCGCTGCATCTGCCTTCATCTGCGCGATCTGGTCGACGCTGACATCGGTCAGCAGCTCGTAATAGCGCCACATCATCTCGTCGGAAATTGACATGACTTTGCCGTACATTTCCAGCGGGGGCTCGTGGATTCCAATCGCGTTGCCGAGCGACTTCGACATTTTGTTGACGCCGTCGAGGCCTTCGAGAATTGGCGTGGTCAGCACCACCTGCGATTCCTGTCCGTAGGCGCGCTGCAACTCGCGGCCCACCAGCAGATTGAATCTCTGATCCGTGCCGCCGAGTTCCACGTCGGCTTCGAGCGCTACGGAGTCGTATCCCTGGGCCAGCGGATAGAGCAGTTCATGCATGGCAATTGGCTTCTCGTCTTGGAAGCGCTTGTGGAAGTCCTCGCGCTCAAGCATCTGCGATACCGTGTACTTCGCCGTCAGGCGGATGAAATCCTCGGCAGAAAACTTCGAGAACCAGCGGCTGTTGAAGTCCACCACGGTTTTTTCGGGGCTGAGGATGCGGAAGACCTGGGCCTTGTAGGTCTCGGCGTTCTCCGCAATCTGCTCGCGGGTCAGTGGAGGGCGAGTTGCCGAGCGACCTGTCGGATCGCCGATCATGCCGGTGAAATCTCCGATCAGAAAAATGACGGTGTGGCCGAGGTCTTGAAAATGTTTGAGCTTGCGCAAGAGGACCGTATGGCCGAGGTGCAGATCGGGCGCGGTCGGGTCGAAGCCCGTCTTTACGCGGAGCGGTTTGCCCGCGGCTAGAGAGCGGTCGAGTTTCGCGCGCAATTCGGATTCCTTGACGATCTCCGCCGCGCCCTTCTTGAGGTATGCCAGTTGTTCGTCAACCGGTTTAAAGTTAGCCATGCGTTTCGATTATAACGAGGGAATCGCGATGCAGGCCGGAAGGAATTCAGCGCAACCATGCTCGCGGCCTTTCCTTTAGAAAATCTTGGCCGAATCCAAGAGGATGGTGACCGGGCCCTGGTTGACCAGTTCCACCTGCATAGTTTCCTGGAAGCGCCCTGTTTCCGCGCGCAGGCCGGCGGCGCGGATTCTCTCCACAAAATATTTGTAGAGTTCGCGGGCCAGGGCGGGAGGAGCGGCCGCGTCGAACGATGGGCGCTTGCCGCGGCGCGCGTCGCCGTAGAGAGTGAACTGCGAAACCACCAGCAATGCGCCGCTTACTTCGCCGACCGAGAGATTCATTTTGCCGCCGGCATCTTCAAAAATGCGCAGGCCGATGGTTTTCTCGGCCAGGTAATCGGCGTCGGCGCGCGTGTCTCCCGCGCCCACCGCTAGCAGCACGAGAAGCCCGTGAGCGATCTCGCCCGTGGTCTCGGTATTTACGGCGACCCGGGCGCGGCTCACGCGTTGCACGACGGCGCGCATCAGCGGCCGGCCTCGCCGAGATGCGTCTCGGGTTCGGCGAGCACGTTCGGCAGAACGAATAGGGCGGGGATTTTCACGTCCAAATCGTGACATGAGTCTTGCGAAATGGGCAAGCGAGGAAGTTGACCGCGGTCCCCATTCGTGGTTAGGATGCGGAAGTGAATTCGAGACAGGTCAGATTTTTTGTTATTCCCTTTGCATACTTTCCCGATCCCTTTTAGACTAATGGATTCGACTCTGTTGGTTCCAACGAGCGAGATGCAGTCCTAAATCAACAAACGCGGCCCGGAAATCGGGTCCGCGATTCCCAGAATTAGAAACGAGGAGAACATGGCAGCCGTTGATGAAAAAGTGAAACAGATTATTGTCGAGCAGTTGGGAGTGGACGAGGGCGAAGTCACGCCCAGCGCGTCGTTTGTGGACGACCTGGGCGCCGATTCGCTCGACACCGTCGAACTCGTGATGGCCTTCGAAGAGGCCTTCGATATTGAAATTCCCGATGAGGATGCGGAAAAGATCCGCACCGTGAACGATGCCGTCGACTACATCGGCAAGAACGCAAAGGCGGGAAAGTAATTTGGCAAGCAATCTGGAGAGACGGGTCGTCATTACCGGCATCGGTTTGATCTGCGGCGTCGGCACCAACACCGATGCGGTGTGGCAGGGTCTGCTCGCGGGCAAGAGCGGCGTCAGTCGCATCACCGGGTTCGACGCCTCCGCCTTTGCCTGCCAGATTGCAGCCGAGGTGCGCGACTTCGACCCTCTCAATTTCATCGAGAAAAAAGAAGTGAAGAAGATGGGGCGCTTCATCCACTTCGCGATTGCGGCGTCGGAGGAAGCGGTCAAGATGTCGCGGCTCGAAGTCACGCCGGAAAACGCCGAGATGGTCGGCGTGCACATCGGCTCGGGCATCGGTGGATTCGATGTGATTGAGCGCGAACATAGCGCGCTGCTTGAGGGAGGGCCGCGCAAGATCTCGCCATTCTTCATTCCCGCCACCATCGTCAACCTCGCTGCCGGGCACGTTTCCATGAGGACGGGGGCCAAGGGCCCGAATGAAGCGACGTCGACGGCATGCACCACGAGTGCGCACTCGATCGGCGATTCCTTCCGCATCATCCAGCACGGCGATGCCGACGTGATGATTGCCGGAGGGGCCGAGGCCGCCATCACGCCCATGGGCGTCGGCGGATTCGCCGCCATGCGCGCGCTTTCCACGCGCAACGACGATCCCGCCCGCGCCAGCCGTCCCTGGGACACGGACCGCGACGGTTTCGTGATGGGCGAAGGCGCCGGCATCATGATTCTCGAAGAACTCGAACATGCGCGCCGCCGTGGGGCTCCCATACTCGCGGAAATCGTCGGCTACGGCATGTCCGCCGACGCCTATCACATGACCCAGCCCGCGCCCGAGCACGAAGGCGGCTTCCGGGTGATGCGCAACGCGCTGCGTGACGCCAAACTCGAGCCCAGCGCCATTGGCTACGTCAACGCCCACGGCACCTCGACGCCCATCGGCGATACGTTGGAAGCGCACGCTATTCGAAATTTATTTGGAAAGACAGTTCCGGTCAGTTCGACCAAGTCCATGACCGGCCATCTGCTGGGCGGAGCGGGCGGGTTAGAGGCAGGAGTGACCGTGCTGGCGCTGCGCGATCAGATTCTGCCGCCGACCATCAATCTCGACCATCAGGACCCCGAAACCGAGAACATGGATTTCGTTCCCAACCACGCGCGCAAAGCGGAATTCGAATACGCCATGTCGAATTCGTTCGGCTTCGGCGGGACGAATGGCGCGCTGCTGTTCCGCAGATGGGCGGAGTAAGGTCAGAGGTTAGAGGTCAGATTGCTGAGGAGAACCCAGCCGTCCCACGGATCGCCCTCTGTGACCTCCGAATAGCCTGTGGTGATGAATAGTGTCCGTGGCGCGAGCCAACGTCTGCAATCGGACCTCTAACCTCTTCATTCCTCACTTCATCGCGTCGATCAACACATAGAGCTGGTTCGTGTCGGTCACCTCGAGGTAAGGCTTGCCGCCAGGTTTGTTGCTGACCACCCAAATAGTCGGCGTCTGCACGACGTGCAGGCTCTTGCCCAACTCTTTGTCTGCTGTCACCAGCGCTGCCAGTTTGCCGTCCGGATCGACCACGAATGGCAACTTAAGGTTGTGCGCGGCGGCAAACTTCTCGGCAAATCCCCGGAGATTCAGCGGGTTGATTTCCATCTGGTGCGCGAACACGGATTCCCGGAACTCGTTCCCGATCTCCTTGGAACGAGTGTCGAAGTAGCGCGCCAGCACGGCGCCCTCGAAGGCCCAGTTGTGGATGGGGAAGTCGTGCTGCACCAGCGGGATCTTATAGTTCCGTGAGGCTTGAGCCAGCAAGGGCGCCACTCGCGCACATGCGGGGCATTGCAGGTCTTCGAAAACGACGATGGCAAGTTGCGCGCCCCTAGGCGGACGAAGAGCCTCGGGCTGATTCTGCGCGAAAACTGGAAGGCAGAACGAACTCAAACATGGCAGAACCGGAATCGCCAAAACGAATTGCGACAACAGTCTTTGAATCTTCATAACTATTTATTTGGATGCGCAGTGAACTGGAAATGTACCTCAGCTAGCGAATGCTGCCCATTCGCCCGCATAAATCCGAAGGCGTTGATCAGAGTAGGTCGTTCCGTTTGGGGCCGATCCCACTTCTCGCTTCATGAACCTTATTTCATGGCGTCGATCAATACATAGAGCTGGCTGGTGTCGGTCACCTCGAGGTAAGGCTTGCCGCCAGGTTTGCTGCTGACCACCCAGATGGTCGGCGTGTGGACGACTTTCAGGCTGACGCCCAAATCTCTGTCCGCCTTGACCAGCCCTGCCAGTTTGCCATCGGGATCGACCACAAACGGCAACTTCAGGCTGTGCTCGGCGGCAAATTTCTCGGCGAATCCGCGCAAATTCTGCGGGTTGATCTCCATCTGGTGCTCGAACAGAGAGTCGCGGAAGGCGTTGCCCGTCTCTTTGGAGGAATGGGCGTCGAAGTAGCGCGCCAGCACGGCGGCGTCGAACGACCAGTTGTGCTGCGGCAGGGGAAAGTCGTGCTGCACAAGCGGGATTTTGTAGTTCCGCGAGGCTTGAGCCAGCAGAGGCGCGACGCGAGCGCATTGCGGGCATTGAAAATCCGCAAAAACAACCAGCGCCAGTTGCACCCCTTTTGGCGGACGGAGGGCCTCCGGAACATCCTGCGCAAAAACCGGCAGGCAGAACGAAAGGAGACAATTCAAGGCTAGCGACACCAGCGTGAGGCGCGGAAACAGTCGTCGAATCTTCATGGTTTTTTGTGTGCGCAAGGAACTGAGAATATCATTACTATGGTAGCGAATTTTGCCGGTTCGCGCACAGCGTCTTCCGCTGCGAGCCTGGGGAGTAGTGCGGCGAGCGGAGACGCGGCAAGCCGCATCTCTACCGTTGATTTTCGCATTGAGTTTTCGAGCGCCTGCCCGCGAACTGCTTTCACACGAGCTGTCTCCCCTCGACGCACGCGCATCGACTCCGATAATCTAGTGAGTTCTGTAAGGGAGGTCTTGCCCATGCGGAAGGCAGTCGAACGGCTGTGGCCGGAAATTCAATGGATCGGCGACTCCAAGCTGCGGGAGCAGGTTATGCAGTCTTGGATCAAGGCGCTGGAGCGCAGTCCGCTGAAACCTGACGACCTGAATCAGATTCCTTTTACTCTGCTGGTCCCGAATTGTCCCATTACTTTCATGGAACACAAGCGCTGCGTGGTACACATTGCGCGCGACAGTGCAAAGGCGATGACGGAGTTCATGGGCCGAGCGTTGCCCATCGACATGGACGTGGTGATTGCAGGCGCGATCCTGGCGGATGTGGGCAAATTGCTGGAGTATGAGATTGGCCCGGACGGCAAGAGCCGGCAAAGCGAGCGCGGGGAAGCATTGCGGCATCCGTTTACCGGAGTCGCGCTGGCGATGGAGTGCGGCGTCCCGGATGCGGTGTGCCATATCATCGCCGCGCACGCAGCTGAGGGCGATCTGGTGAAGCGCACGACCGAAGCGTTCATTGTGCATCACGCGGATTTCATGGCTTTTTTGCCGTTTAAGAATGCAAAAAATGTGAAGGTGAAGTGAGGTCTCAGGTGTTCGGCCTCGAGACTTTACTGACAACTGAAAACTGGCGACTGACAACTGCTTCGAGGAGATGCCCTTGTCCACACAACAAGCCACACACAAAGAAACCATCACCGCGGCCATGTCCCGCTGGGCGGCGGGGCTCGAATTCAAACAACTCTCGCAGGACGCGGTGTACCAGGCCAAGCGCTTTCTGCTCGACTCGATCGGCTGCGCGCTGGGCGGATTCCGGCAGCATGAAGTAATGATTGCGCTGGATGTGCTCCAAGAGATTGCCGGGCGCGGGCCGGCAACCGTGATCGGCACAGGCGAGAAAATGGACGCGGTTTCAGCGTCACTGGCCAATGCGCTGATGATCCGCTGCATGGATTACAACGACATTTACTGGAAGCAGGATCCTTCGCACCCTTCCGACATTTTTCCGGCCTCGATGGCGTGTTGCGAGCGCGCCAAGAGCGATGGCAAGGAATTGATTGTCGGATTTGTGCTGGGCCACGAATTCGAAATGCGGATGTGCGAGGCGGCGTTTCCGGGGATTCGCGAGCGTGGCTGGCATCATGCGACATTGACGGCTTTTGTCTCGCCGATTGTCGCGGGACGCGCGCTGCATTTGAGTTGGCAACAGATTCAACATGCCATCGGGATTTCGGCGTCGCGGCATTGCACCATGGGTGCGGTGACGGCGGGAAAGCTGACGATGATGAAGAACACTGTCGATCCGCTGGCTACGCAGAGCGGCGTGCTGGCGGCGCTGCTGGCTGAAAGAGGCTACAGCGGCCCCGAACACGTGATCGACGGCAAGGAAGGGTTGGTGCACTGCTTTGGCCCGGAGTGGAAACAGAACCTGCTGACGGACGGACTGGGAGAATCTTGGCGCATTACGCAGTGCGGGATGAAGTTTTTTCCGACTGAGGCGCTGACGCACGCTCCGATTTCGGCGGTGCTTGACCTGGTCAAGAGCAACGACCTGCATCCTGAGCAAGTGGCGAAGATTCAGGTCCGTTCGCTGGCGCGCGCGGCCGACATTCTTTCCGATCCGAGCAAGTACGATCCGCATACCAAGGAGACGGCGGACCATTCGCTGCCCTACGTGATTGCGGCGGCGCTGGTGGACCGGCAAGTGACGCCGGCGCAGTTCGAGATGAAGAAGATCATGGACCCAGCGATTCGCGCCCAGCTTAAGAAAGTTGAGGTCGTGGCGGATCCCGAGATCGAGAAAGTTTTTCCGGCACTACAGCGCGTGATTGTAAACATCACCACCACCGGCGGGCGGAAATTCTCGGAGCAGCTTGACTATCCGAAGGGCGATCCGCGAAATCCGTTGAGCGATGCGGAGATTGAAGAGAAGTTCCGGGCGCTGGCGGATGGAGTGCTGCCGGCAAAGGCGCAGAACAAACTGATTGACGCGATTTGGAACCTGGAGAAGTGCGCGTCGGTTTCGAAGCTGATGGCGCTGATGAAGGCGGATGTGAAAAAGAAGACGGTACGGGCCAAAAAAGGGAAGGCTACGAAGCCCAAGGCGAACGCCCAGGGCAAGAAGCGCCGTTGAGGAGTGATGTATGGCCGATCTGAAGGAGACAATCGCATCAGACCTGACGGCGCGTTACAAGAAGCTGGCGGACGTGGTGCATGAATTGGCGGCTCCGCTGAGAGACGAACAGTTCTGGGCCAATCCCTTCGCCTTCGGCAACAGCTTTGGCCATCTCGTGTTGCATCTTACCGGCAATTTGAATTACTACATCGGCGCGCGGATTGCCGAGACGGGCTATGTGCGGGACCGTCCGCTGGAGTTTTCGGACGCGACGCGGCCGTCCAAAGCGGAAGTGATGAAGACATTTGATCGGGCGACTGAGATGGTGCTCGGCACGATCAATAGCCAGACTGCGGAAGATTGGTCCAAGGAATACACGGCGGTGGGTGCGGATGCCCACGACCGATTTGGCATAGTCCTGTCGTGCGCAACGCATCTGCATCACCACATTGGGCAGATGATGTATTTGGAATTTGAGTTGAAGCGGAAGGACTGAGGTTGGCGTTTGTGTGGTGGCGGGGCTTTGCCCCGCTGGACGGGGCGGAGCCCCGTCACCACACGATTACACCAGAAGAGGTTCTAAATGGGTCAGACGATCGTTGAAAAAATCGCGCAGAAACACATGACCGAAGGGCCGGCGCGGCAGCTGCGGACGGGGGATTTCCTGACGATTTGCCCGCACCGCTGCATGACGCATGACAACACGTCGGCGGTGATGAGCAAGTTCAAGGGCATCGGCGCAAAGAAGGTGAAGGATCCGCGGCAGCTCACGTTCGCACTCGACCACGACATCCAGAATCGGGATGAAGCGAACCTGAAGAAGTACCGCGCGATTGAAGCGTTCGCGAAAGAGCAAGGAGTGGATTTTTATCCTGCCGGATCGGGCATCGGTCACCAGATCATGGTCGAACGCTTGTATGTGGTCCCCGGTTCTTTTGTGGTCGCATCGGATTCGCATTCCAATATGTATGGCGCGCTGGGGGCGA